>JAESFN010000629.1_pt1 | contig 26692 bp, 17 predicted proteins | sample 9269411 | NCBI WGS metagenome assembly JAESFN01 (sample SAMN14505399, study PRJNA617100) | algae metagenome | isolation source: Iphinoe sp. HA4291-MV1 and co-occurring heterotrophs from trail next to... | place: USA: Maunawili Falls, Hawaii | collected 2009-07-25
CTGGCGACGCGGTCGGGCGTGAAGCGGGCATCCTCGAGATCGAGCGACTGCATGGCCCGCTTCAGCGTGCTGCGGCTGTCGCTTGTGTCGTAGATGCTGTAGTTCTCCGCCAGCCCCACCGAGCGGCCATACTGCCGCATCAGCCGCGCGCAGAAGCGATGAAAGGTGCTCATCCACACCGACTGCCCGGGCGCAAGCGTTTCCACTCGCGCCTTCATCTCGTCGGCGGCCTTGTTGGTGAAGGTCAGCGCGAGAATGCGCCGGCCCGACACGCCCTGCTCGATCATCCAAGCGACGCGGTGCGTGATCACGCGGGTCTTGCCACTGCCGGGACCGGCCACGATCAAGAGCGGACCGTCGACGTGCGAAACCGCTTCACGCTGGGCAGGTGTTAGAGGAGCCAGCAAGGGATGCAACGGAGAAAACCTCGGGCAACGGAAGGGGCGAATCGCTCGCAGGAGCGAGCCGCGAGCATAGTGCCGGCATGGTCTGAGTGCCAGCCGGCAGTGCTAGCTGGGGATGCTCGAAAAGACCGATCCACGGTCGCTTCCCACGCAAAATCGCCCACGCAAGCAAGGCAATTGAGCGGGGATCAAAAATCCGCGCTGCCCGGCGTTCTGGGGAACGGAATCACGTCGCGGATGTTTTGCATGCCGGTGATAAACTGCACCACGCGTTCGAGCCCGAGGCCGAAGCCGGCGTGGGGAACCGTGCCGAACTGCCGCAGCTCCCGGTACCACCAGTAGGCGTCGAGATCGAGCTGCTGCTCGCGCATGCGGTCTTCGAGCACATCGAGCCGCTCCTCGCGCTGGCTGCCGCCGATGATCTCGCCCACCTTGGGCACCAGAATGTCCATCGCTCGCACGGTGCGGCCATCATCGTTCACCCGCATGTAAAAAGGCTTGATCGACCGCGGGTAGTCGTACAGGATCACCGGGCACTTGAAGTGCTGTTCGGTCAGATAGCGTTCGTGCTCGGCCTGCAGATCGTGTCCCCAGGAAACCGGGTAGGCGAACTGCTGCCCCGACTTTTCGAGGATCTCAACCGCTTCGGTATACGGGAGCCGCACGAACTGGCTGGTGATGATGCCCTCGAGCGTCGAGAGCACCGTGTCGTCGATCTGGGCGTTGAAGAACTCCATGTCCTCCCGCGAGCGCGAGAGGGCGTCAGTGAAGATCCGTTTGAGGAACCGCTCGGCCAGGTCCATGTTGTCGACCAGGTCGAAGAAGGCCATCTCCGGCTCGATCATCCAAAACTCGGCCAAGTGCCGCGAGGTGTTCGAGTTCTCGGCGCGAAACGTCGGGCCGAAGGTGTAGACCTTGCCGAGCGCGCAGGCATAGATCTCCCCTTCGAGCTGCCCGCTCACGGTGAGATACGCTTGGCGGCCAAAGAAGTCGGCCGCATGATTCACCGGCGGGCCGTTCTTGGCCAGGCCTTCGAGATCGAGCGTGGTCACGCGGAACATGGCCCCCGCGCCTTCGCAGTCGCTGGCGGTGATGATCGGCGTGTGGATGTAGAGGAAGCCTTCTTCCTGGAAGAAGTCGTGAATCGAGCGCGACACGCAGTTCCGCACGCGGGCGATCGCGCCGAAGGTGTTCGTGCGCGGCCGCAGGTGGGCAATAGTGCGCAGGTACTCGAACGAGTGCCGCTTCTTTTGCAGCACATAGGCCTCGGGATCGGCCAGGCCGTGGACGATGACCTCGGTCGCGGCGAGCTCGGTTGCCTGTCCCTTAGCGGGCGAAGCCTTGATCTCGCCGACGACCGAGACGCTCGCGCCGCCACCGGCGTGCTTGATCTCCGACTCGTAGTTGGGCAGCGACCCTTCGGCGATCACCTGCAAGTTGGCCAGGCTCGAGCCGTCGTTGATCTCGAGGAAGCTGAAGCCCCCCTTCGAGTCGCGACGGGTGCGAATCCAGCCCTGGATCTTGACGGTGCGGCCGACATTTTCCGGCCGCCGGGCGGCCGCCACGCTGAGTTTGTCCATCGAAGCGTTTGACTCGGAGAAGCGAGACGAAGCAAAGGTGCAAGGAGCGACCGCGCGAGATATTCGGCAGCCTCAATCCAAGTGCCACCATAGGGTTTGGCAGGCCTCAGGGGCAAGGTCGCTCGGTTTTGGGCCAGGACGTTCACAGGCTGGAAGCCTGTGCCACTTTCAGTTCGGCCGCACAGGCCAGAAGCCTGTTCCACTTGTTGAGCTCCTCATGGCACAGGCTTCTAGCCTGTGAAGATCCTGCCTGCAGTGGCACAGGCTTCCAGCCTGTGTAAGCTTGTGACAACCTTTAAGTGGGGTTAGATTCGCTAAGGGTAGAGTCTCCACCTCCACCAAAGTGCAGCATACCCTTGGGCAAGCAGCCGAATACCCCCGCGAAGCAATCGCCCTCAGCGCCCCCGTCGTCGGCTCGTCGTTGGCTGCTGTTGGGCTGCCTTGGCATTGCCGCTTTCGCCGCCACCTATATGGCTGCCACTCAGCTCCCAGCCTGGCGGCGTTCGCTCAGTTCTCCCCCCGGCATGGTTTGGATTCCCGGCGGCGAGTTCACCATGGGGAGCGACGACGACGCGGCCCGCCCCGTCGAGCAGCCGAAGCACCGCGTGAAGGTGTCGCCGTTCTGGATGGATGAGCACGAGGTGACCAACGCCGAGTTCCGCAAGTTCGTCGACGCCACCGGCTATAAGACCATCGCTGAGCGAAAGCCCGTCTGGGAGGAGCTAGCCAAGCAACTTCCCCCGGGCACGCCCAAACCTGACGACAGTTTGCTCGTGCCGGGCTCGCTCGTGTTCAACCCGCCGGCCTCGGCCGTGCCGCTCGACAATGCGGCCGGTTGGTGGCAGTGGTTGCCCGGCGCTGATTGGCAGCATCCCGAAGGCGCCGGCAGCGATCTCAAGGGGCGCGACGATCACCCCGTGGTCCACATCGCCTGGGACGACGCCGCGGCCTACGCCGACTGGGCCGGCAAACGCCTGCCGACCGAGGCCGAGTGGGAGTTCGCCGCCCGCGGCGGGCTCGACGGCAAACGTTTCGTTTGGGGCGACCACATCCCGACCGAAACCGATGCCCTGGCCAACATCTGGCAGGGAGAATTCCCGCACCACAACACGCAGGCGGATCGCTTCGATCGCACGGCCCCGGTCAAGTCGTTCGCCCCCAACGGCTACGGCCTCTACGATATGGCCGGCAACGTGTGGGAGTGGTGCAGCGACTGGTACCGTGTCGACGCCTATGAACCGCGGGCGAACCTGCCGACGGCCGTGCTGAATCCACGCGGTCCCACGGAAAGCTTCGATCCGGCCGAGCGCTACACGCCCAAGCGGGTGACACGCGGCGGCTCGTTCCTCTGCCATGTCACCTACTGCGAGAGCTACCGCCCCAGCGCTCGCCGCGGCACAGCGACCGACTCGGGGGCCTCGCACATCGGCTTCCGCTGCGTGAAATCGCCCTGATCGGTGGGGCTACTGCCTGGTGCAGTTCGCAGCACCATTCTCTGTCGCATTGAGTGCGAACGAGCGCCAGAACTTCCGGCGTTTTCTTCTCGCCCTATCCCGCTATAATTTCCCTTCCCCGTGTGCCTGCGGACCGATCTCTCGGTCTGCGCCTCGGGACTCAGTGGTTTTCGCTCTAGGAGTTCCGCCGAAATGCCCAGCAAGCAGGAATTGCTTTCGCAGCCCATCCAGCACTTCGACATCACGCAGCACGACGTGACGCCGCTGGTCGAGGCGATGCGGAACATGGCCTTCTCCGCCCGGGATTTGGCACGGGCGGCCGACATCTACGACCGCATGCTGGCCGACACCGAGTGCGGCGTCATCCTCTGCCTGGCCGGCTCGCTCGTTTCGGCCGGCCTGAAGAAGGTGTTTTCCGATCTCGTGCGGAACCACATGGTCGACGCCGTGGTCAGCACCGGCGCGAACATCGTCGATCAAGACTTCTTCGAGGCGCTCGGCTACAAGCACTGGGTGGCCCCTGACCACTACAAGTCAGGCGTCGCCGATGGCGAGCTCCGCGACCTGCAAATCGACCGCATCTACGACACCTTCATCGACGAAGACGAGCTGCGGATCTGCGACGATACGACCCGCGAGATCGCCGACCGGCTGCCGCCGCGGCCGACTTCGTCGCGCGAGTTCATCCGCGAGATGGGGGCCTACCTGGCCGAAAAAGGCGCCCGCTCCGATTCGCTGGTGCTGGCCGCCTATGAGCACGACGTGCCGATTTTCTGCCCGGCGTTCTCCGACTGCTCGGCCGGCTTCGGCCTCGTGGCGCACCAGCATGCCCGCGGCGACCAGCCAAAGCTGACGCTCGACAGCGCCAAGGATTTCTACGAGCTCACGCAGCTCAAGATCCACAACCCGAACACCGGCTTGTTCATGATCGGCGGCGGCGTGCCGAAGAACTTCGCCCAAGACATCGTCGTTGCGGCCGATATCCTGGGCCACGAAGCGCCGATGCACAAGTACGCGGTGCAGATCACCGTGGCCGACGTTCGCGACGGCGCGCTTTCGAGTTCGACCTTGAAAGAAGCCTCGAGTTGGGGCAAGGTCGACACCGTGTGGGAGCAGATGGTGTTCAGCGAAGCCACGCTCGCCGTGCCGCTCATCACCGGTTACGCGTATCACAAGGGTTCCTGGCGTGCCCGCCCGGCGCGCCGGTGGCGGAAGCTGCTGACCGACGGGTTGGCGGTGGCCGGTCGAGCCTAAGGTTAGCTCGAAGCTGCGCTTCTAGACTAAGCAGCTTCGTTCCTTGCACGCCCAAGCCTTTGCCAGAAATAGCCGGAGGTCGGCCGCTACTACGGCCGACCTCCGGATCATTGATCGGCGTCTTAATGGCGGCCCGTGTAGGGCGGCATTCTGCAGAACATGCCGGCGGCGAGAATTTCTTCTTGCGCGATGCTTCGCATTTCGCACTATGTTCGCTACAAATAGCGCTTCGTTTCGACATCGCGTCGATCGGCGGTTTGCTATTGCCGCGAAGTGTCTTCCTGCATTTCTGGTGCCTGCTTCCATGGCCGATCCGAACGCTCCCACCTATAAATCGCTGAACACCCGCGCTGCGTGCGCGATGTTCTTTCTATCCGCCTGTGCGGTCAATTGTCTTCTCGGGATCGCCGAGGGCACGTTCACCTTGTGGGGAGTGCATGCGCGCGCAAACAACGTGCAAATTCCCGATGGGGCCGCCGCGGTCTATGACTTGGCCGAACGCTGGATACTATTCGTGGTCTTACCGAGCTATGTCGGCTGCGTGATTTCCTTCCTGATGTGGTTCTACCGCGCCCATCGAAACCTGAACGCGCTGGGGAACGACGAACTCGAATACAAGTCGGGCTGGACGATCTGGGGATTCTTTATTCCCTTCCTCAATCTCGTGCGTCCGTTCCAAATGATGCGCGAGACCTGGCACGGCAGCGACCCGACGTTGCTCGGGCAATCGGCTTCCTTCGTGCAAGACGGCGTCCAGCGAGGTACGCCCACCTTAGTCGGATGGTGGTGGGGAACGTTCTTGGCGATGGGAATGCTGAGCCGAGCCTCGAAACGGCTTGGCCGGCGGATTGAGAACCTCCCGAATCCCTCCGACGCCGACTTCCAGTTCTATGCGTGGGCCACGCTCGCTGGTTCGGTGATTGCGATTCTGGCCGCCATCTTGGCCGTGCGGCTCGTCTGGACAATCACGCGCATGCAAACTCAGCGGCACGAGCTGGTCATCGACCGTGCGACGCAGCGTTAGAGCGGAGCCATTCCCTCAAAAGCCCCTGTTGTTCGGTTGTGCTATTCGGCCTTGGCTGGTTGCGCGTCCAGTTCGGCCAGTAGCCGCGCAATGCCAGCGCGAGCGATCTCGGCGTCTTGCTTGCCCGTGCCGCCGCCAACCCCGACCGCGCCGATCACTTGGCGGTCGACTTCCACCGGCACGCCACCGAAGAGCGTGGTGATCTTGCCCCCCGAGGCGGCGGCCGTGTGTTCAAGACTCAGATTGAGCTGCACATCGGGCTCGCCACCGGCCGGCAACGTCCCCGTGGGTTGGCGCAGCGTGGCGGAGGCGGTCGCCTTGGTGATGGCCGTGTAAATGCTCGCCGGCCGGCCGCCGTCCATCCGGGCAAACGCGATCAGGTGGCCGCCATCGTCCACCACGGCCACGTTCACTTTGAGGTTCATCTCGCGGGCCTTGGCCTGGGCGGCCTCGATGATCACCGCGGCGCCAGGCAACGTCAGCCGAGCCAGCCCGCGCGCGACGAGCGGCGGCTCGTCGGACTTGGCCGTGTCTCGTGTCGCTGCCGATTGAGCGAGCAACCCGGCCGATGCGCTCAGGGCCAGCAGGGTCGTGGCGGCAATACCTAGGAACAAGCGGTGGCGGAGCATCAGCAGCATCTCACGGCGGAAGGAGTTTGATTGCCGCAGTTTACCGTACGTCGAAGCAGGATGGCACACGCCGAAGAACGGATACACCGGCTGTTCTGGCCATCTAGCTCAACGAAACCGAACGGTGCATCGAGAACCTCAATACTATGGCACCCCTGCCGCGAGCTTCCGCGTAAGTTCGGCCGCCGAGATTTCCTCGCAACCGCTGACATTTTGCCCTGCCCACAGGGGCGAGAAGTCGCTGCTCCCCAGAACCTCGGCATGAGCGCGCAACGGGGCGACGGCCGACGCAGCCAAGGGAAATGGCGGCGCAGCCGAGTTGATCGGACCGACTTCTCGAACAAAGCGATTGACAATCGAACGGGCGGGCCTGCCGGTGAAGACGTTGGTGATCGCCGTGTGCCGGGCGCTTTCACTCTTGATGGCGGCGCGGTGCAAGGGACCGGTCGAGGCCTCAGGGCAAAGCAGATAAGCGGTTCCGACCTGAACTCCTGCAGCGCCGAGAGCCATGGCGGCTGCTACGCCGCGAGCGTCGGCGATGCCGCCGGCGGCGATCACCGGAATCTTCACGGCGGCGACCAACTCCGGCACGAGGGCGAACGTGCCGACCTGAGTCGTAAGATCGTCGGAAAGGAACATGCCGCGGTGCCCGCCGGCCTCGAGGCCTTGCGCGATGATCGCATCGGCGCCGCGAGTTTCCAGCCACAGCGCTTCCGCAACCGTGGTCGCCGAGCAAAGCACCTTCGCGCCCCAGGCGCGAACCTGGGCGAGGAGGTCCGCAGAGGGCAGTCCAAAATGAAAACTCACTACCGGCGGTCGAAACTCTGCCAAGATAGCGGCCGCTTCGCCACTGAAAGGCGCTCGTCCACCTGCCGGCGCAATCTCCGCGTTTAATAAGCCGAACTCGCGGTAATACGGCGCGAGAGCAGTCAGCCAGGCGGCCTCTCGATCGGCGTTCGGCTCAGGCGGCACATGGCAGAAGAAGTTGACGTTGAAGGGCCGATCCGTCTGCGCCTTGATCGCTGTGAGTTCATGCCGCAGCGCGTCGGCCGACAGCAAAGCGGCGGGCAGCGAGCCTAACCCGCCAGCGTTGCAAACCGCCACCGCCAGCGCGCTGCCTTGCACTCCGGCCATGGGCGCCTGAATGATCGGCAAATCGATTCCCAGGAGCGACTGCAGGTTCATCTAACGGTTGCTCCGGCCTCGATGTCCACGCTCATGACTTTGGCTGTCGCGCCGACGCTCGCAGCCGCTTCACTTCCGCTTCGAGATCAGCGATCCGATCCTGGAGTTGTTCGAGCACCGGCGCAATCTGCCGCTTCGAGTACCGCGGATGGATATGTTGGGGACAGTTTACATCCCATGCCTCGACGGTGAACAGAATCGCCCGCTCCACTTTACCGCCGTAGTCTGGATCGCGCAAACGATTCTCGAGCTGCGTATCTCCCTCGACCACGCGCGCCCTCCCCCAAACCTTCACGCGCCGCTGGTTCGCGTAGTCCATCAGAAAGATAAATGCCTGGTCGTTCTCGGCCAGGTTGCCCAAGGTGATGTACTGCCGGTTTCCTCCGAAGTCGGCGAACCCAAGCGTGTGCTCATCGATCACCTTGAGAAAGCCCTGCGGGCCGCCACGATACTGAATGTAGGGCTGCCCGGCGGCGTTCGCGGTGCCCAAGTAGAACATGTCCAACTCGGCTAGATAGGCCGCTAGATCCGGCGTGACCGTGGTCTGCCAACCTCCGCCCCGTTCCATGCGCGCATAGCTCTTCCGCGAGCCCTTTTGCTGCTGGATGGCCTTGACCGCCGGCGTAAAAGCGATGTCGCTGGGAAACTCGTGGTGTTCTGACCTGATGGTAGACATGGTGCGATCCTTCCAGCCGTCGAGTCCGGAGCAATGTCGCGAACGACCCGATGACCTTTTATCGCTTAGATGCACATTCGCCGAGAAAGTCACATGCGATGACCTCCGCTGCGGGGCTACGGGCCAAAGCGCTAGGCGAAGTAGTCGGATGGGAGCGGGACTAACGAACGGACGGGATGCCGCGATGTTGTACGAGCCCGCTGCTCCGCTATGATCCACGGCTAGTGCCGGTTGAATCTCTGCTTCGCTCTCAGTGCTCGCAATGAAAGGACCTTCTTCATGACCACCGTTCACAAGACTCCGAGCAACTCCCGTCCCAACCCCGCTTTGTCGACGCCCACGGATCTCTCGGCCGCGGGCGTGTCGGCCATCGCGGGCGAACTGCGCAGCCTGCTGGCCGACGTGTTTGTCCTCTACGTGAAGACCAAGAACTTCCATTGGCACATGAGCGGCGCCAGCTTCCGCGACTACCATCTGCTGCTCGACGAGCAGGCGGACCAGATCTTCGCCATGACCGACGACATCGCCGAACGGGCACGCAAGATTGGCGCGACCAGCCTGCACTCGATTGGCGATATCGCGCGCCACCAGCGGTTGCAAGACAACGACGCCGAATACGTGGCGCCTCGAGACATGCTCGTCGAACTGTGCGAAGACAATCGTTCGCTGACGCGGTCGCTCCGCGCCACGCATGAAGTGTGCGACGAGCACAACGACGTGGCCACGGCCAGCCTCATCGAGAACTGGATCGACGAAACCGAGCGCCGCACGTGGTTTCTGTTCGAGGCCAGCCAAGAGTAGCGGCCTCGGCGCCGGGAACGAGTTGCGTTCGCGACGGGCGTGCTCTGCGGACGCCGGTTCGGCGACCTGCCGTCCGAAGTCGCCGCCTGGTCTCGCGACGCCAACCTTCGAGCCGCACTGCCCAGAGTGGGCAGGTAAACCTTTAGACAGGTTTCGGCAAAGATCTACAACAGTGGGCGATACTGGACTCGAACCAGTGACCCCTACCTTGTCAAAAAAGCTCGGCAGACCACGAGAAACCCTCGTTTTCCCGCGTCTTTCGCAATTATACCCGGTTCTCAGAGCCCGTAGCAAGCGAACGCACGGAGTAGCGGACTTTCTCGGGAGAACGCGGTATGATGTGCCCTTGGCCCGGCTGTCGATCCGGTAGAACCCGGTAGGGCCAGGTGGCCTGCCAAGTCGGCGAGATTCGATGCCCGAGGCCCTTATCTGCCCCTGCTGCGGAGCCGCTTTAGGCGGGTACGACCAGCCTTGTTGCCATTGCGGCGCCAAAGTCGTCCCTGGGCCGAAAGATCACTTCCGCGCCCCGCGTCGGGACGGTTGCCCGAACTGCGGTAAGGAGATGCTGGGCGTCCACGATGTTTGCCTGTGGTGCGCGGCAGTCGTGGAGCCCTCGCCTCAACTCGAGCGGCGAATTGCCAAGGTCGAGTTCAACCAGCGAAAGTTTCTCGAGGGGTTGGTCCCCGAAGTTCGTCGAGCCATCGGGTCGGATGAGTTGTTGTTGGCCGTGGTGTACGGCTTCGAGGATTACCACGTCCTGACCGCGCGACGGCTCATTGCTTGCGGCATCGAGACCAACGGCCATGTAGCCGATCAGGTAATCCGCGGAGTGCTGTCTTGGGCTACCGGCGTTTCGCCTTCTTCTGGAGGGCCGATGTTCGGGACGCAATCGCTCACCGGCCCAAAAAAAATTTTGGGCCTCGAGTCGATCACCAGGATTACCGATTGGTCGAATCTATGGTGGCCGTTCGACGATGTCCGGAATTACCCGGCTTTCATGACGGCTCAGATTACGACTTTCAGCTGCGAGCTCAACGTATCTGCGGCGAACGAGGAGGTAGCGGGGTTTCACTTCGCCGATCCATATCATTTGTCGACTCAACTTCGTGAGGCGTGCGGCCACATCGAACAAGGGTTGTCTCTGTATGACGACGCTCTGCTGCGGATTGCCCAGCAGCAGCGGCATGGGCTCTTGTCGCGGTCGACAAGTCAGAGCGAGTCGAACGACGGATCGCCTTGGGCGCCGCCTGCGGCCGAGGAACCGCCGGTCGACTTGAACCTTCCTAAGAGCGACGCAGACTTCCTGGCCTCCCTTGGGCTCGAGAAGCCCGCCGCCAAACAAACAACGGAGCGCATCAGGGTGCGCTGCTCCTGCGGCGCTAAGCTCGCCGTCAAGTCAAGCTTACATGGTAAGTCACTCCGTTGCCCAAAATGCCGAGAGCTCGTCCATGAGTAGCGAGACCTTACTGACTCGCGAGCTCGCTGAGCAGTTTCTGGAGGATCCAGACGCTGTTGATCTAAACCAATTCACGGCCATCGATGATGAGGCGGCAGGAATACTCAGCAAGCACACTGACAACCTTGACCTGTGTGGCCTCGAAAACCTCTCGGATCGGGCAGCGCAATTGTTCCGTAGTCATGAGGGAACGCTCTGTTTGTGCGGTTTGGCTTCGCTGTCCGATTCGGCAGCCGAGGGCCTTCGAAAGCACATGGGCAATCTCAACCTCAGCGGATTAGCGAGTTTGTCTGACGCGGCGGCGGAGAGCCTGCGCAGAAATAAGCATGGCCTTGACCTAAGCGGTTTAGCGACATTGCCCAACACAGCGGCTGAGATCCTAAGCCGACATAGGGGCAACCTTTTTCTAGACGGGCTCACAAGCCTTTCCAGCGAAGCGGCCGTAAGTCTCGGCCAGCACGAATACTATCTGAGCCTCAGTGCACTGCAGAGCATCACCGACGACGTGGCCAATGGTCTCTCGAAGCATGACGGTGACCTGTCCCTACAGGGCCTGATCAGCCTATCGGACGAAGCGGCTAAGCTTTTTGGGAAGCATGAGGGCAGCCTCTATCTTAGCGGTTTAACGCACCTGTCAGACGCGTCCGCCGAAAGTCTCGCAAGGCACGACGGAGACCTCAACCTCAGCGGATTAGTAACGATTTCGGACACGGTAGCGGAAAAGCTCGGTTCGCATAGGGGAGCCCTTTATCTGCGAGGATTGACTACACTGTCCGACGTGGCCGCCGCACGCCTCGGCATGCATGAGGGAGACCTTTGCCTTCGGGATCTACAGGAACTGTCGGATGTTGCAGCAGGGGGCTTATGCAGACACAAGGGCAGTCTCGAACTTAGCAGTGTGAAGAGACTGTCTGAAGTGGCTGCAGAATGTCTTTCCAAGCATGTGGGTCGCCTCGGCCTCGGAGGCCTTGAGCGACTTTCGCCGGCTGCAGCAGAACTTCTCCTCAAGCACGAGGGCATGCTGGATCTCAGGTTATACGACCTGCCCGTGCGCGCGGCGAAGATTCTTTGTCGGCATCCAACCTTTTCTCGCACTAGATAGGGATGCCAAGATTGGCAGCGTTTTCACTACGGGGCACCGAATGAAAGCGGGACGAGTACGACTTCTGCGACGAGCCTTGAGAAGTGGTTTAGTAGCCTTGCAGCCATATCTTGTGACCTTAGCAAAAGGCCAACCTCGATATTTCGCTCTTGCGCCGCCTCGGTGAAGTTGGCTGACGACACGAATATTAGACAGGCGTCGACCACGATGCACTTGGCGTGCAGGCTAGCACGGCCCCTCGCCTCGAGATCGAGCGAGCGAGGATAGTAGTAGAGTTGGGGCAGACGCCGGCCGCTCGGCCACTGTGTTCGGACGAAGCGATCTGCAAAACGCCGTACGATCTCCTCCGGCCGCGAGGTGTCGCCAGGGTTGCGTTGCACGTCGAGGAACAACCGGACATCGAGATTAGGCCGGTCGTGCATCCGATCTGCCAAGGCCCGGAAAATTTGCTGTCCTTGGTATACGGCAAAACCAGCGACGAAGACCGAGTTTTTGGCTTCTGCGAACAGATCGCACACCACGGCTCGCGTATCTCGATTGGTGATGCCAGCCGCCTCGGGCCCGGAGGTCACGAGTTCAATGTTGTCGTCGACGCTTGGGCGTGCGACCCGGTCGGCGATTAGCGTGTCTAGCAACAGCGCGATCTGCGCGGCCGAGAACCCGCTCGACCGAAGTCCCTCAAGATCCGCGGTAATCGCCTTCGCCTTCAGAGGCAAAACCCGTTCGACCGCGAGCATTGAATATGGATCCCCCAGCCGGCCCGAGCGGAGCGCGGCAGCCAGGGCGCGCAGATCCGCTTCGGAGCGTTGCAGTAGCTGTCGGGTCACATTTCCACCGTCGGAAATAGCTCGATGCCCCGATTCTCAACAGTCGGTGCCACCAGTGCCCGGTCGAGCCATTCGTTGTGTTGCTCGCAAGATGTCTCGCCCGCAAGTACGCAACCATGGCACGCCGCCCCATGTAGGAATCGACGCTCGTGGAGGCTTTGCGGGCTGTGCTGAGCACAAATGGGGTCATTCGAGCAAAGCTTCCCTTGCCGCAGAGCGTTCCGCACGTGACGAGAGATTTGGCGGCCGACCTCGATCAGTCCGCCCAAGGTTCCCTCCGCGTCGGACGTGCCGGTGAACAGGAGCACGCCGTAGCCAACGTCTGGGATCGCGTAGATCCGTTCCCGAATCGAACTAGCTGGGTAGCCGCACTCGAGCGACACAGCCGTCATTAGCAAGTGCGCGAAGGTGTGCAGCGTGATATACGGCAGGCCCGGAAACTTGCGCGATAAACCCTGATGTTCCTGCTGCCACGCCAGAAAGCCGGCTTCGAGTTGACGGCCGCGCGCCAGTACATCGGGGCGCAAGCACCAAGCGCGAATCACTTCGTCGCTGAATTGCAGGAAAATGCCCTCCCCCTTGTTCTCAATCGCCGGCAACCAAGTGGTGTCGCGGGCCAGGGCCGCGCGACGAACGCCAACATCGAGCTCGCCCTCGGTGTCCGCCGCTAACGCCTCGAATCGAGTGAACCCGGCCAGCGCCTGCACCTCCCGCAACCGTTGCACCAGCAAGACGCGTTTGATCGGCGCCATCCATGACTTGCGCCACCGGTCCTCCGGCAGAGTGCGGGCGAAGAAATTGCCATCCGGCTTGTCCTCGCCGATCTCATCGTAAGGCGCAATCAAAGTCTCGAGCTCGGCTTGCTTAACACTCTTCCCGTCGGCCGGCGCAGGTACACGGCGGATCAAGATTTCCGCCAGCACTTCTTCGTCGCTCAAGCCGCTCAACCCGGCGTTCACCTTGGCCTTTTTGCGCTCGTACCGCATCATCTCGAGGTCCTCAACTTCGCTGAGAAACTCCCAGACCTGGTCGACTGCCGCTTTTACCGTCTCATCGCGCTCTGGCAGCGAAATGACGCTCATGACCTGCGTGAAATAGGCGTTGCTTGCCGTGCGGATCAGCAGCCGGCTCGGCTCTCCGCAAGGCTCCTTTGCATAACTGCCAAGCCAAGGCCGAGAACCGTTGCAATGACCGAGCGCCTCTTTTTGTCCCAACGCGGCCTGGGCCATGCTTCGCTCCATTTTGCATTCGCAGCGAATAAACACTTCGGCGAGATCGCCGCTCATTCCCCGCTCATCGATCCACAAGGGCCGCTTACAGGTTCCGCCTTTGCCATGCACGAATGCATACCAATCGACATCGTCGATGTGTCCAGCCCGACAAGCCCTCACGAAGCGAATCGGCACAACGGCCTGTCCGCGACGATTGTCGTCGATGAATTTACCTTTGGTCAGTTGCTTGCGATGCACCATCCTGCGGGAACGCCATGGCGGCGTATGGTTGCTCCACTGCACGTCTTGCGAGATGAACCACTCGGGAAATTGCCAGGCCTGCAGGCCCGTTGGGGGTGCGCTCGGATCTTCCTGGTCTGGGGGCGGCACGCGGAGTTCAACGGACGGCAAGTCGAGCAGGCGGCATAGCTTCTCGCAAAGCCGCGGTTCAACCACCAGATCGCCCGGTGGGAACCAATGATCCAGTCCTCCGATGAGGACAGAATAATCCGGCAGGTCCACCATGGCTCCAGGGCCAAAGGTGGTGATGAGCTGACTCTGGCGAATCTGGCCATGCGGCCGCTTGCTCGCTCGCGCGCGCGCCATGGGCTCTACTCCTCGTTGTTGTCGAGCTCGATGTTGTCCAGATTCCGTAGCCACAGATTTACGCTGGGCTCCACGTCGCGCAGCGAGCGATTTGCCCTGAACTTACGAAAGTTGGGTGGCTGCTGGGCCAACTCAGGATTTAGGAATTCATACAACAGTCGCTGGGCGCCCCCTTCTTCACGCTGGTACTGCAGGAAACCTCCGATGCCCTGCAGATCGTCGGCAATGCGCCTCCATTCGTCCAAGAGTTCATTGGCCCGGTCGCGCACTCGTCGGGCAAGTTTCTCGGCGCCTTCCTCGTCGCCGCCTTGGGTGCGGGCTCGATCCTCGAGCGCTTTGAGCACAAATCCTAGTGCGGCCCGCTGCCCTAGAATCTGGGTCGCTCCGCGGGCCGGGGTCAACGCCGCCAGCCCTTGCCGCGCCAGGCCCACGAGCGCGCCGGCCAGACCGCGGTCGAGCGCACGTGGCGAGAACGGCGTCACGCTCGTCGCCTCGACGGCGCGATAAAAGGTCTCGTGGTAAAACGCAAAACGCTCGAAGTGCGAGCGATCGCGCGGCTTATGGGCATTCAGAATCGTCACGACCAGGCCCGGTCGCCGGGGGTCGCGGCCTACGCGGCTCGTGGCCTGAATGTACTCGGCGCTCGCCTTCGGTTGACCGAACACCACCATCAGGCCCAGCCGCGTGATGTCGAGTCCCACCGAGATCATGTTGGTGGCTAGCGCAACGTCCACGTGTTCCCCGTCCGCGAAGGACAGCGCCAGCTTTCGCTTGGCCTCGGCTACCTTGTTCGTGCCCTCGCGGCTCGTGAGTTCGACCACTTCGTAAGCGATCTCGCGATCGGCAAACGCCCCGTCGCCTTCGCCCACGCGGCATCGAGCTCCGTAACCCGCCACGCGGTTGTTCACCTCATCCTCCACCAGCCGCCGCGCGCCGCCAAGCTCGCGCAGGCTGTTGAAGTAACCCAAGAGCGTCATGTAGGCGTCGGCCGGGTTAGCGGTATCGTGCGGCACGGGATGCCGGTCATATGCCTTTTGGCCCGCGGCGAGCAGCGCCAGATAAACCCGTAACATCACCACCTTGGGGCTGCGTCCCTGGGCAGCCACGCCAAGATAGAGCCGAGCGGGACTCGCGTCTGGCGGGCGGACCTCGGCGAAGAAGGATGTGCGCCGGTCGGGTCCCGGCGGGGGAAACACTTCGACCTCGTTCCGGTTGAAAAGCGCGCGAATCTGATTTTCCGCGCGCCGCACCGTGGCCGTCGAGGCGATGATCTTTGGGCGAATCGAACGATCGGCTACTCGCCGGCGGCACAGTTCGTCGAGGGCCGTTTCATAGAGCCCGGCCATCGTTCCCAAGGGGCCTGAGATGAGGTGCAACTCGTCCTGGATAATCAACTCCGGCGGTGGCAGCTCACCGGTGGGCAACGGCCGGCCAACCCCCGGCCGAGCCGGCCCGTAGAAGCCATGTGGATCGAAACGCTCGACTCGGCCGAAGAACTGCCCCACCTCGCCCGTCCAAGGGAGCGCAGCGAACTTGTCGACCGTCGCAATCAAGAAGCACGGCAACCGCCGGTAAATCGGTTCATCAACCGCCAAGATGGGCAGCGCCTGATCCCGCGTGAACTGGCAATCCCGGTTCGCGCAGGTCACTCGTAGGTCGAGGGGGGAGTCGTCGCCCGGCAGCAGCCCGAACGAAGTGTTCTTGAACTTCGTGCCGCACCAAGGGCAATCCTCGAGGGGAATGGGCGAAGGCTTACGGTCATCATTGAGAAAGGCGATCGTTCGAGCCCGCGCGGTATCCTTCGACTTATCGCCCTTTTTACCCATCACGTTCGGCGTGGCCTTCTTTCCCACCCATAGGCCGATCTCGAAGGGCCACTTGCCGAGCTTTTCCACATTTTGCTGCCGCTCGAGCTCGAGGGCGCAAATCAGCGTGGCGGCGCGGCCAAGCTGGTCGAGCGTCAGCAGCCGCAGCGTATATCGCATCAACACCGTCACGCCCGCCGAGCCAACGCTCGGATCGCGCAGCCGGCGATAGACAAGCGTAAACGCGGCCAGCCCTAGGTAGGCCTCGGTCTTGCCGCCGCCGGTGGGAAAGAACAGCAGATCCACCACGTCGCGGTCGGCGTCGGTCGGATCGACCAAGCCCGGCAAGTTCATTAGCAAGAACGCCAGTTGAAACGGCCGCCATGAAGGCCGCACGGAGGCCGGCTCGCGACCCTGCATAACACCCTGTCGCCGCCGGGCGGTGGCGGCCATAGCACGATTGGCCAAGCAAAACGCCTCGAGCACTAGGGGCTGCTCGAGCGCCGCAATGCCGCGCTCGATGCGACCGGCGGCCGTGCCGGCACGCTGAAGCAGAAGCTGGGCGGTCTCCCGCCGCTGCTCCGGCTCGCGTGGCGCGGCCGCTCGTTGAGCCTCGATCCAGCGGCGATACGCGGCGGGCATTTCTCCCAGTTTTGCGTGCCCGTCGGCCGCGTCCGCCAGCAGCGCGAGCACGTCCATCGACAATTCGACGCCAGGGATTTCCGCCGGTTCGACTCGCTCCACCAGCGCGGTCGGCAGCCAGCACGTTCGAACAGCCCGGCATTGACCGTCGGGATCGAGCTGAGCCTCGGTCGCTACATTGTGCCCCACCGCATATTCGAAGGCGTCACGATATTGAAGGTCGGCCACTCGCTCGTCGTATTCTTCGCTGCGCAGCCCGCGTGTATTTGGCCGAGGCGCCAGCGGGACCTCGCCGCGCACTTCGAGTTCCATTTGAAAGGCGAACGCCTCGTCACGCAATTCATCCGGCTTGGGCGGGCGCCGGTTGACCACAAACATCGAAACAGCCCGCGTGCCCGCCGGCAGGCCTGACGACTCATCGTGAGGGACCGCGCGAGCCGACACCGCGACAAACAGCCCGCCGCTGCGCGGCACGGCGTATTCGCTTGGCTCGTGAGCTTCGTGCTCCACGGCGAGCGACAGCACTTCCTCGCGCGGCTGGCGAACCCATACGCCGGAAGCCAATGGCTCTTCGCCCCTTGAGCTGCCTTGGTAGTGATAGTCGCCCCAACGAATTGTGGCCTCCAGCGTCGTCAAACCCACAGGCACGAGCACGCTCATGCCGCTCGACGACGGCAAGTAGCGCACGCGGGCCGCGGCGGGCTCGGGCGCCGCCGCGTCGTCGGCGCTCTCGCGATCGTTAAGCACGTCGACCTCGTCGTTGCTCTCGAGATCAGCCTTCTGCGCAGGGTCAGCGTCAGCCGGAACCAAGAAGCCGGTCAGATACCAGGCCGAAGGGCGCGTGGGCAACACCTCGTCAGCGCTGCCGAGCGCCCGGTCTGCCGCGTGACACCGCGGACCCGGGCCGACGAGATCCAGCCGTAAGGCATCGACAAGGCTTTCGCGGACGGCTATCGCGGTCATGGGAATGAATTGAGAAGTGTTACTGTTCGATCAGGCTCGCGGCGACGAGCCGATTGTACCAGTGGCCGATGTCGCCGTCGCCAAGCTTGTCCGAGGTGTTTGCGGCTGCGCTTTCTGAGCCTATAGGGCGCGGGGGTCGTGAGAGTCCGTCGGTTTTGAAGCAGGCTTGGTGAGAAGCCGTTGCCGTCTTCGAAAGGCCCATCGCACGGTCAGCACCTGATTTAGGATCTGCCCTCCGCAGTAAGCCACGAGAAAGAACAATAGACTGTAGGTTCCGCAGGCCGTCGGTTTGGGGAGACAGCTTGGTGGGGGGGCGGCCCATAGCATCAAGATGTACCCAATCAAGGCGAGCATTGATAACAACGCCCACACATGGTCGTCGACAAGTCGCTTGGCGACCTCTTGAACGGCACTGTCCTCGGACCACACGCTTGCTGCTTGGATGTAGAAGAACAATGAAGTAAGCGAGAATCCGAACAGAATTCCGATGAACGTGAGAAGGTCGCCAAAGTGTGCACGAATCCCGGTCGCCTGGTTAGGCTGAAACCATAACCACACTCCTGCAACCGCCGCAACCGCAAGGGCAGTTGCGAATTCACCGTCCCGCCAACGCCGAGCGTCGGCCTTCGTGGCTGCCAGGAACTCGCAAAGCTCGGAGTACACTATTCCATCTCCCCGAGCATCTCAAAGAACTTTTCTCGAGCTGCGTCGTGCTGCACGTTGCCATCTTCGTCGGTGGGCAAGTACTTGACCATGGCGCGGCCGTGTTTTTCTGTCGATATTCTTTGGGTTTGACCGTCTAGCACACCTTCGACGGCCGCGTGCCCAAGCGTATTATTTTGATCCATAGCTCGCATCGCTTCCACGATACCGTCGTCTCGCCGCAAGGACGCGTTTCTGCGGGCATGCATTTCGATTTCGGCGTACTTAGCGTCCGACGCACGAGCTTCTTCGCTCAGTAGGTTCTCGTAGTCTTGCCAGCCCGGATTCGGTCGTGCGATGCGCAGAGATGCCGAGGCGATCCGGCTCATCGCATCCACCTGCTCCATGAAGCTGCCGGCTACCTCGAGCTCCAGCGTCACCGTTAAAGGCTCTTGGGCGTTTGCCTGAACCTCTCGACGGAGTGATTCATTGCGGGGATGATCGAGAAGCCATTGAAGGTAGGACTCGACGCGACTCGGCCACATTCCGCGTTGAACGCGTTCGATCAGCATTAGGTTGCGATCCAACGAGCTCGAATAGAGGGCATGGGTCCATTCGATCTGCGTTTCGTCGTCGGCCAATGGGTTCGCGTGGATGGTCAACGTAGAAGTGTCAATGACATCAGGTCGATCGCCCTCGGTATACGAGTAGAACACTAGCCACAGGCCCAGATCGATCGGTTCCATGTTGTGCAATACGCATGACTTGTCGCCGAGCCGTTGGACTGCCTCGCGTTCGTCATCGAGAGACGCACGTGCGCGTCGCAACACATCGGCGTAGCCAAGGCCGATTCGGAGGCCAGAGATGATCAGCCGATAGGCTTCGATCTTTCGACGCTTCGGTCGCGGCATTTGTGTTCCTTTCAGATATCAGAATTACCGCCAGCGATCGGCGGTACTACATGCCAAGTTCGCCTTGTCCTGCAGCCGGCTTGCGGCCGCGTGTGACAGAGGTTTTTCCCTGCGACTTCCCGCCTTTGGATTTGCCGGACGCGAGGCCGGTGAGGCGTTCTTGCTCGGCGCGCTGTTTGTTTAGTTCTAGTAGGCGGGCGAGGACTTCGTCGCGGAAGTCGTCGGGCCAGCGGTAGCGCCAGGGTTTGCGTTTGCGGCGGGTTGAGCCGGTGGGGTTGGTCCGCACAGCGGACCCTACCTCCACCGCCGAGCTCCCATCTGCCGACTCCCCGTCTTCCTCATCCACATAGTCGAGCAGAAACTCGCACCGTGCCGTCGCGGCCAAGTCACTCCACCCGTAGGCCTCGAGCACGGCCTGGTCCATCGCGGCGTGCAACTCGCGGAGCCGCGCGATGTCGGGCGAGCGCTCGTCGGGATCGTGAAAACGGTTGTAGGTCTTCGTGAGCCCTTCGTTGTTGCGGGCCATCAGGTCGGCGCGGAACGCATAATACACCCGTCCTGCAACCTCTAAGGGCTCGTTTGCTTCGAAGTCATCTGGAAACGGGAAGGTCTCGAAGCAATCCGTGGTTGTATACCGGAGCCGATCCTCCAGCGATGACGCGAGCAATCGCACCCATTCCTCATGGGTGCGATTCTGCAATGCAGCAAAGTACGAATATCGCTCTGTCACAAAGATCTGATGTGGACTTGCAATGACAATTGAGGCATCAATAAACGCAAAAGCCAGATGCGATGACGGAAACGCATGCATTAGAACGCGACTCTTTCCGGCTTTCGCGGTGGCCAGCGCCGGTCGCACGCGACACCACTTCCACCAGTTGTTCTGGAGCTTAATCCCATCTGGCGTATTCCGCAGCAATTCTCGCTCTGGCTTGACTTTGCTTTCCACAATGTGCAGCAGATCGGGCCATTCGCGGGCCTCCTCTTCGCTCATGTTTTCAAAGCCGATGACAAATCGCTCTGTCGAAATGCCTGGGGTTTCCAACATTTCGGTTCCTCCGATATATGGCTTGATCCTTCAGCATTGCGCGGGTTTGATGCCAGCAGTGCGTTCATGACTTCAATCGGACTGGACGCTGGGTCACTATCGCAAAACAAGAACCCCGCGCCGTAAGGGTATTCGCCCATGAATGCAACATCCCCGTTCGCAGAGAGCGGTGCAGGATCTTCGTCCGGTCCCTTATCCAGGAGAAAAGCGTTGATGTTGCCTACGACTGTCCCGTTCAAGACTCGGGCGTATTGATGTGCACGTTTGCCGACATGCACAACTGAAACAGTGACCGCTGCTGCGCCTGGCCATTTCACTCGCTTCCTCGCTTCATAGATGACACCGCCTTGGCTCCGAATTTGCAAAAGGCCCGACTTGCGAGTATCGCCTTGACAGATCGTGTTCGTAGCGATTAGGCCAAAGCAACCATTCCCACTCAATAGGCGAAACGCCGATCGGAAGAAGTACGCGACCAAGTCCGTTTGACCTCCGGTAGAACTGTTGTGTTGGCGCAATGAATCCAGATATTGGCTACCGAGCGCTCCCGAGATGTTTTTGCCCCCCATGAACGGCGGATTCCCGACGAACGCATCAAATCCGCCATTCTCGTGCCCGAAGACTTCGGGAAACTCAATCTCCCAATGAAATGGCTCGATCGGCCGTTCACCTCCGCGCAGTTGACCAACAATCCGCAGCCACTCGGCAATGTCTTCCGCCCGCGCCTCCTTGCCGCGGGCACGCGTGACGAGCGCGAGGTAGTCGCCCAGCTTCTGCTCGCGGGCTTTCGGTTTATCCGCCGCGAAGAAGGCGGCGATCACTAGGTCGCCCAATCGTCGCACGCGCTCGAGTGCGTCTTCGGCCACCGCCAAGGCTTGCTGCTGATCGCCGTAGGGTGTCGCCTCGGGGGCCGCCAAAATCTTGCGCCGCGCGTCGGTTGCGCGGGCAATCTGCTGCGCGAGCTCTTGCTCGAGCAAGTGCTTCTGCCCCTTGGGCGCCCAATGAAACCCAGCAATCTGTGCCCGCGACAGCCCAACGAGCGAATCGCCGCAGCGGAGCGAATGATCGAGAAACGTAAACGGATGATCCTTGGCCAGCGTCGCCAACCACAGCGACAACTTGGCCAAGTCGACCGCCAGCCGATTCTTATCGACTCCATACAAACAACGCTGCGCGACCAGCCGCCGCGCATGCAAAATCTCGTCTTCATCGGGCGGCAATGCCGGCAGCGCTTTATGCGCGTGCCACGCCTTGACCAATGAGTCTCCGAGCTGCCTGCACGCTTCAACCAAGAACGCCCCGCTCCCCATCGCCGGATCACAAACCTTGAGCGAAAGAATCTGCTCCGGCGTCGGACTCTCGCCAAGCTGCTCGAGCACCGGCTTGAGCGTGGTGCGAACGATCGGCTCCGTCAGGCTACGCGGCGTGTAGTGAGACCCGCTGCGCCGCCGCTCGTCGCTCGGCTGAAAGACGACCGAGCCTTTCGGCACCGCATTCGGCGTCGCCTCTCGAGCGATCTTCCGTTCGAGCGCTGCCAGCAATTCCTCGACCGTCTCGGCAGCTTTTAACTCGGTCGCAGCCTTGCCAGTTAGTTCTTGATCAGCCTGGTCCTTGAGCCACTTCGCCCGCTCGTTTCCTTTGATGGCCAGCAGTTCCTCGAGATTGATCGTGGTCGGCGCGCCGTGCGTCTTCTTCGGCTTGATAGCGATCGACCTGCCTTGAGCCACTTCGAGGTTAAAGCCCATGATCGTTTCGTACACGCTGCCGATCTGCTCGACATCGAGCGTGCGATAGCTGAGCCGCTCGCCGTCGAGAATCAGCAGGTTTTCGAGCACGCGATGGAGCACGCCATCGGAAATCCGCGGCAACCCTTCGTATTGATCCTCTGTCCGGTCGACGCCGCCCCGCTCCCGTCCTTCCAAAAACGGATACCGCTGGGGATCAAACAAATACCCCTGCCGCGGCGGCAGCTTCATCGCTCCGTGTTGTCCGCCGGAATAGACCAGGCGAAACAGCGCGAGCAACTGGGCCCACGCGCCGTAGCGCTGGTCCATGGTGTCGGGGTAGCGGCCGGCGTCTGCCCGCAGGCGTTCGAAGAGGCCGCTGACCGAGTAGTGATTGGTGTAGACCGGATCGCCCGGCATCAGGCCGCGGTCTTCGGCATAGAGCAGAAACACGAGCCGCAGCAGCACGGTGAGCAGGCCGCCGTAGACTTGATTCGGATCGTCGGCGATCACTTGGCGGAGCAGCGCGCCGCCGCGGGCATCGTTGGCCGCCTGCAGGCCGCGGAGCAGCTCGTAGAGCGCGGCGAGCACCTGTCCGGCAAGCTGCGTGCTGACCACGCTCTGATACTTGCGGCTCTCGGTCAAAATGGCCGGCAACCTTTGCCGAGTGGGCAACGTGAACAGCCGCTCGGCCGAAAGCAGCATGTGCAACGCGGCCAGGATGGGCCGGCCGGCGACCTGCGTCATGTGCGCGAGGTCGAAGGTGGCGTAGCCGCTGCTCTCGCCGCGCGGCGCATAGACCAGCCGCAACTGCCCAGGCGTGGCCAACAGCCCGGCCGGCACGCCCGTTTCGCGCAGCAGGCGCTCGAAGCGGGCTTGCGGGCTGGCCTGCCAGTGCCGGCCTGCGGCGGCCGCAGCGCGGTCGAGATCGGCGGGCTCGGCCAGCGCCTGCACCAGCAGCAGCCAAGGAGACTGCCCCGCGCGTGGCTCAGGCTCGCGGACGACATGCGTGGGGCGGAGCGTTTCTTGATAATCCGGCAGCACGACCTCGAGCCCGGCGAACTCCGGCGGCAACGCGGCGGAAGGCGGAACCGGTTGCAGATCTTCAGGCGACCAATCGAGCACGCCCGTGGCAAAGGCCGCCAGGTTGCGCAGCTCGGGCCGGGGCTCGCCGCGCGCATCGCGCTCGAGGCAGGCGAGCAACCGCGACTGAACGGGGGCCATGTTGCGATTGATCTGCGCGCCAGCGGCCAACAGCGCGGGGATCGACACGACCAGGCCCGTCGGCTGGACGAAGCCAATCCATTCTTGGTGCGCAAGTTCTTCAGGCGATTTGGCCATACGTAACGCGTTCCTGCAAAGAAGTTAGCCGGTAATCGGCCACAGGTAGACGAGGCCGACGGGCTCGAGCCGCGTGGCGAGCACCTCGTATTGCCGGCGAATGCGCTCCGGCTCCGCGGCGAGTTCGGCCTCGAGCAACTCGAGCCGCTTGGCCCAGTGCCGCTTGTTGGCCTCGAGTTGGGCGAGTTCGGCTTCGTCGTCGCCGAAGTCGAGCTTCATTTGGGCCGAGCTGAGCCGCTGATGATGGGCCACGGTGTCGGCGATGTGCTTACGCTGCGCCTCGAGGATCTCGCGCATGGCGCGCGCCTCGGCCTCGCCGCGCGCAGAGAGCAGCTTGGCGGCGTCGGCGGCGTACTCCTGCCCACGAGCTTCGAGATGGGGCAGGAGTTCTTGAACATCGCGCGCGGAGCCAGCTTGCAGTTGCCGCTGCACGGTGTCGGCGACCGGGCGGGCATGTTCTTGCACGAGCCCGTCTTCGAGCAAGGCCATGGTTTTGGCCTCGGCGTCGCGCGCGTAGGGGGCGAGCGGCGACTTGCGAATCGCGGGATCGGTCCAGCGGGCCGTGAGCGGGATCAACTCTTCATGCAGGCGTGCGCCGCCTGCGCCATAGAGACAGAGCCTGCCCAGCAGGGCCACGCGGGGCACGGCGTCGCGCGTGTGGGCCAAGCAGGCGCGAGACAGGTCGTGCAGCACGAAGCCTTGAGCGGTGAAGCGGCCGAGCAGCCGCTGCACCACGCGCTGCTCGAGGTGGAGCTGCACGACATCGGAGTCGAGCGTGCCGGGGTCTTCGAACACCACGGGGCGGAGCGGAGAAGTGCTCCGCCAATCCCAAAACGTTTGGTCGCGCTTGCGTGGAGCGCGCAGCGTGTCGATGGTGTCGGCCCAGGTCGGGTCGCCGCCGTGCCGCTCATTGAGCGCGGGGAACACGAAGCGCGGCGGACCCTGTTGCTCGGTGGAGTCAGCCGCCAGCGGCTGAGCGCCCGCCATTTCGAGCGCACAGGAGATTGCGGAGCGAAACTGCGATTCCTCGAGGCCGATCTGAGCCTGCGAGACCGCAAGCTGGTTGCGGAGCCGGTCGATTTGCGACCGCAGGTCTTGTTGGCGCTCGCGAGCGGCCTCGAGTTCCTCATCGATGGCTCGGCGGCGATCGAGATCGAGATCGGCCGACTCGATTTCGCCGGCCAGTTGGTCGAGCTCACGGCGACGGATGCCGCGCGACAGCGACTTGGTGAGCCGAGCGTCGACTACTTGCGACAGGCTGCCCAGCTCGCGGCGAATCGTTTCGGTTTTACGAACGAGTGTTTGCAAGATGCGGTCTTCGGGGCGCTGGCGATAGAAGAAGTAGTGGCAAAACACTTCCTCGCGTGGCTGCAGCTTGCGGTCGATGCGGCCGTTGCGCTGCTCCATGCGGCTGGGGTTCCACGGCACATCGAAATGAAACAGGTTCGAGCAATGGGCCTGCAGGTTGAGCCCCTCGCGTGCGGCGTCGGTGGCGACGAGGATTCGCAGCGGATGCCGGGCCGGCGGCGCGTTGAACGCTTGCTTGATCTCCTCGCGGCGGGCCGGCGGCGTGGGGCCGTGAAACACCGCGATGCGCTGGTCCGCCCGCTCGCTGCCGGCCACCGCGGCTTCGAGCTGCTCGACCAGATAGCGCTTGGTGTCGTCGTATTCGGTGAAAATGAGCACGCGGGTGTCGTTCCAGCGGGCGCCAGGCTGCCCGAGGTCGAGGCACATCTGCTGCCGAATCCAGGCAACCAGTCGTCGCAAGCGGGCATCAGGCAGATGGCGCGCGGACTCGGCCAGCTCGGTCATTTGATCGAGCAGCGCTTGCTCGCGGGCGAACAGGGCGCGGGCTTCGGCGTCTGAGATTGGACCGAGCGCTGCCAGCGTGGCGGCTTCGACCTGGGCGTCCTCCTCGGCCTGCAGTTCTTCTTCGGCGAGCGAGGCCCGATCGTCGTCGCTATCGAGGCCGCCGGTCAGCAGATCGAGCTGTGTGGGAGCGAGGGTCGAAGTTTTCGTTTGCGCGGCGTCGGGATCGGTCTGACTCGCCTCCCACTGACGGAGCACGGTCTTGCGGTGGACGCGCAGCGTGCGGGCGAACGCTTCGATGGAAGAGAGCAGGCGCTGCTGCAGGCCGATGATCAGCAGACCTCCGGCCGCCTGTTGACGCCGAGTCGCGGTTTGCAGGCGGGCTTCGCGGAGCTCGCGGTAGTCGTCGAGCAACTCCATGAGTTGGAGCTCGGGCGCATCGGCCGGGAGACCGTCGAGGTCGATCTGCACCGGCGTGCGTTTAGGGAAGCCGCCTTGGATCTCGCGAATGTCCTCCTTCAAGCGACGGACGATGACTTCATCGCGATATTTGGGCGTAACGGGAACGCCGCGGCAAAATCGCTGCGGATCGAGAATTTCGAGCAAGGCCGAGAAGCTATTGGAGTGACCGTTGTGAGGCGTGGCTGACAAGAACAATCGGTGCTCGAAGCGCGGCGCAAGATCGCGCACGGCTCGGGTTGTTTGCGAGTCGATTGCGTAGCGTTGGCCGCTGGCAGGGGCCGCGTTGTGAGCTTCGTCGAGGACTAGCAGCGTGCCAGGGCGAAACGAGCCCAGCCAGTCGCGGAGCGGAGCGGCGTAGGCCTCGTCGATCAGCAGCCGGTGCGAGATGAGGAAGCGGGCATGCGTGCTCCAGGGGTTCACGCCAAATCCGCGCTGACGCCGTACTTGCTGCAGGTAGTTTTTGTCGATGATTTCAAACGTGAGCCCGAAGCGCGAATCGAGCTCGTCTTGCCATTGCAGTAGCATGGAGGGCGGACAGGCCACGACGATCTCGCGCACTTTTTTACGGAGCAGCAGCTCGCGGGCGATAAGTCCCGCCTCGATGGTTTTGCCCAGGCCCACGTCGTCGGCGATGAACAGATTCACGCGCGGCAGCAGCAGGGCCTTACGCAGGGGCTCGAGCTGATAGGCGTCGAGCTTGATGCCGGCGCGGAAGGGCGCCTGCAGGAGCTTGGGGTCGGTCGAAGTGACGCAGTTCCATCGCAGCGTGTGTAGATAGGCCGCGAAGCGATCCGGCGGATCGAAGCCACGGCTAGCGACCGACTCCCAAGCCTCGCCGGTGAGAACCTGGTGATCGAGCTCGCGGTCCCAGAGCACCTCGAGCGGCTGGCCCTGGGCGTCGTCGTCTACGCAGGAGAGACGAACTAAGGCGCTCTGACCGGCAGATGGCGGCGAAACCGTCTCCTCGACTAGGTAATGCCGTTGGCGGACAAAGGCGATTTCGCCGGGGGTGGGGAGGAGGGACGCGGGGGAGGCCATTGGGGTCTGCCACCAGGAAAGGTCGGCGCGTACGAACTGGAAGCGCTGCAACATCAACCGATGAAGCGCAAATCGTAGCTGAGCGACGCGACCACTGCCAT
>JAESFN010000630.1_pt1 | contig 26655 bp, 30 predicted proteins | sample 9269411 | NCBI WGS metagenome assembly JAESFN01 (sample SAMN14505399, study PRJNA617100) | algae metagenome | isolation source: Iphinoe sp. HA4291-MV1 and co-occurring heterotrophs from trail next to... | place: USA: Maunawili Falls, Hawaii | collected 2009-07-25
CGCGTCGCGAAGGTTGTTGAAGACGTTCATCAGGATGCGGCCGACGCCATAGGCGACGATCAGCATGATCGGAACGAACAGAGCCCCGCCAACCCCGACGGTGAGCGAACCATCGGCCGAGGTCGCAGGCGTGACCAGTGCGTCGGTCGCCCACTTGTAGGTGTAGGGGATGAGGACGGTGATGAGCTTCGCCGCGACCAGGATCAGCACTGCGACGACCACGCGCCGCTTGAGGTCGGGCCGGTCCGACGGCCACATATAGGGCCACAGATCCCACAGCGCGCGGAACGTCGTCTCGGGCTTCACCCAGGCCCCCTCGCCTGTCGCCGCCATCACGCCACTCCCACCGGCTCGCGGGCCGGCGCTGCAAGCCCGCCCATGATCGCCGCGACCTCGGAGAGCGCGTCGGCATCGATGCAATAGCAAGAGCGCGGGCCCTCGATCTCACCACGGATCAGACCAGCCTCGCGGAGCACTTTCAGATGCTGCGAAACGGTGGACTGCGCGAGTGGCAGGCTGCGGACGATATCACCGCAACTGCAACGCTCAGCCTCCATCAGCGCCCGCACGATGGTGATGCGCGCGGGATGGGCGAGCGCCTTGAGGCGCCGGGCGAGACGGACATCCTGGGAATCGAAGGACATGGAATGATCGTCAAATTACGATGATGTTACTTAGGCTTTCCTGGAACGAATTCAAGCTGGCGCGACACCCTCACTCTGTCCCGGCGCCACCGGCAGAGCGACCGAGCGGCGCGGCGCAGCCTTGCGCGGGTGCAAATCTGTGGCAGGATCGCGCCCGCCGGGATTCGCCCGGCATGTGGCGTTGCCGGAACGTGGCGACCACGCCTGCCGACGGGAGAGGCAGGTCCGCCACCGACCTGGGAGAGCCTGCTGTCCGACTGAGCCCTCTCTTCGGCGCGCTTCATACTCGCGTAGCATTTGCGTGCATCAAAGCGATCCTGAAGGCAGAATAGTGGCCCCGGGAGATTAATCTTTTCGACGGCTGTCAGGGATAGAACGGGCCGCGCCGCTGGCCTTGGGCCGAAGCGGACGGGCTGAGGCCGGTTCGATCGCCCTCTGGCCCGACCGGGGCGATGGGAAGCAGGGGCCTTCGCAGGATCGGTATGTCAAAGGAGAGAGCAGATATGAGCAAGAGACTGGTTGGCCTCGGCCTCTGGGCCGCGGCTGCGCTGGTGACGTCGGCATTGATGCCGGCCGCCGCCGCCGACAAGCCGAACATCGTCATGCTGATGACCGACGACACCGGCTGGAACGACTTCGGGCCCTATGGCGGCGGCGTCGCGCTCGGCCATCCGACCCCGAGCGTCGACCAGATCGCCCGCGAAGGCGCGACCTTCACGAGCTGGTACGGCCAGGCGAGCTGCACGGCCGGCCGCGCTTCGTTCATCACCGGCCGAATCCCGATCCGTTCGGCGCTGTCGATCGTGGTCGCCCCGGGCGACCTCAACTATCTCCGCAAGGAGACCCCGACGATCGCCGAATTCTTCCAGAAGAACGGCTACAAGACCTACTTCTCCGGCAAGTGGCACCTCGGCGACAAGCCCGACTCGTATCCGATCGAGCACGGCTTCGACGAGATGAAGCACTTCGCCGCCTACTATGCCGGCGTCTACGCCTACAACGACACCTCGAGCGCCTTCCATCCCTGGTTCCCCGAGTACAACGCCGACTTCATGAAGGCCTACAACGCCCTCGTGAACCTCGGCGAATGGGAAGGCGTCGCCGGCCAGCCGGCGAAGCAGACCGGCACGATCGACTACGCGTACATGGCGGATTTCGACATCCGGCAGACCGACTCGGCGATCGAGTACATCAAGGCCAACGCCAAGGCCGACAAGCCGTTCTTCATGGACGTCAACTTCCTGAAGATGCACAACCCGACCAACCCGGCCCCGCAATTCGTCGGCGCGTCGCGGCTCGGCAACTATTCCGACTCGCTGATGGAGCTCGACTACAATATCGGGCGGATCATGGACGCCATCCGGACCGAGGCGCCCAACACCATCGTCATCCTGACGGCCGACAACGGCGCCTGGCAGGACGCCTATCCGGATGCCGGCACGACCCCGTTCCGCGGCGAGAAGGGCTCGGCCTTCGAGGGCGGCTGGCGGGTTCCCGGCATGATGTGGTGGCCCGGTCACATCGAGGCCGGCGCGCGGTATCACGAGATGATGTCGCATATCGACCTGTGGTCGACGCTCGCCACCATGGTCGGCATCACCCCGCCGCCGGCCGCGTGGGTCGGTGACGACGGCAAGCCGATCTATTTCGACTCGATCGACAACAGCGCCTATGTCCTCGGCAAGGCGGAGCATTCGGCGCGCAACTACTGGATCTACATCGACGGCGAGACCTTCGGCGGCGTGCGGGCCGACATCAGCGGCGACCCGAAGAACCCTTGGCTGAACATCGCCTGGAAGTATCTCTACACCGCCAAGGACACCTGGCTCGGCCCCGAGCAGAACCTCGGTTCGATCGGCGCGCTCTACAACCTGACCATGGACCCGTACGAGAAGTACGACATGATCTTCAACGGAGCGATGTCGACCCGGGCGCTGACCACTTCGCCCGGACGTTATGCCGGCCAGGACAATGGCTGGGTGGGCGGCGTGATCGGCCAGGTGATGCTCGGCTTCGACGAGACGGTGGCCAAGTTCCCGAGCATCCAGCGCTACCCGGGCGGCGCCTCGACCGACCTGATCCCGAACCTTCAGCAGCCGGGAGATCCTGCCCCGATGCTGAAGAACCTGCCCCCGGAGGCCCTGCCGACTCTCGGCGGCGGCTAGTCCGGCCTGACACGACGACGGGGGAGCGCACGTTGCGCTCCCCTTTTTCATTTTGCGGCGAATCCCATGCCGCCCCGCCCCGAGCGGCCAGTCTGGAATTCTGCTAATCTTGACCTCTCTCTCCTGTCACGTTGCGACGGGGGTGTGCGGCATGCGAGGGGGCCATGCTCGACAGGATCAAGCACTTCTACGGGACTTACTGCGCCATAGGCGACCGCCTGGGTGAAGCGTTCTACGCCGTGTGGATGGTGGTGGTCTCCACCGGCCTCCTCAACAGCGTCGGCCAGATCACCCACGAGCACATCCTCTACGTCGTCGTCGTCTCGTTCGTGGTGAACTTCGGCTGGGGGATCATCGACGGCATCACGGTGATGTACGGCAACATCATCGAGCGCGTGCAGCGCGACCGCGTCGTCTACGACCTCCAGGTCGGCGACGACGGCGAGGCAACCGCAAGAGCGCTGTCCGATCTCGACGACACCATCCTCGTCGCGTTTCCGGAAGCGGAGCGGCGGAAGATCATCGCCGCCGTGGCGCGAGGCGCGCCCGGCCCGAACCCGCACCGCACGCCCTACCGGCCGGAGCGCGAGGACTGGCTTTACGCCCTCGGCATCCTTGGCATCGACGTCTTCATGATCATCCCGGTGCTTCTGCCGATCGTGCTCGTTCCCGATACGGCGACCGGCGTCTATATTTCGCGCCTCGTCGCCACCGCGATCTTCGCGGCGATCGGCGCCGCCTATGCACGCCACCTCAATCATCGGCGCTGGCCGGCGGCGCTTGGGCTCGGTATCCTGGGCTTCGCGTTGTTCACCGCCGCCTTCGCTGCCGGGTGGTGACAGGGGCAGGCCGGGCCTGCGTCGCCGGGGGGCGAGCGCCCCGCCCGGCCGCCGTGCCCCGCAACGCCGGATGCAACAGCGAACGAGTCACGCCAATGCGCCTCTCGACCCGCCTTACGGAACGGCTCGGACTCGAGCACCCGGTGATCAGTGCGCCGATGGCCTTCGCGGCGGGCGGTGCGCTCGCCGGGGCGGTCGGGGCCGCCGGCGGTCTCGGCATGATCGGCGGAGGCTATGGCGACAGCGAATGGCTCGCCCGCGAGTTCCGCGTCGCCGGCAACCGTCCGGTCGGCTGCGGCTTCATCACCTGGGCGCTCGCCCGAAGGCCGGAACTTCTCGATCAGGCGCTCGCCCACGGCCCGAAGGCGATCTTCCTCTCCTTCGGCGATCCGAGACCCTTCGCCGCAACGGTGGACGCGGCCGGCGTTCCCCTGTTCTGCCAGGTGCAGAGCCTCGACGACGCGCGTGCGGCGCTCGACGCGGGAGCCGCTGTGATCGTGGCGCAGGGCGCCGAGGCGGGCGGCCATGGCGAGAAACGCGCGACCTTCACCTTCGTCCCCGAAGTCGCCGATCTCGTGCGCCGCAGTTCACCCGAAACGCTGGTCTGCGCCGCCGGCGGGATTGCCGACGGGCGCGGGCTCGCCGCCGCGCTGATGCTCGGCGCCGACGGCGTCGTGATGGGTTCGCGCTTCTGGGCATCGCGCGAAGCGCTCGTCCATGCACGGCTGCAGGAGGCGGGGCTCGGCGCGACCGGCGACGACACCATCCGGACGTCGGTCATGGACCTTGCGCGCGGACTGGATTGGCCGGCCCGTTTCACGCTCAGGGTCCGTCGGAACGACTTCACCGGATCCTGGCACGGCAGGGAGGCCGATCTCGCTGCCCGCATCGAGTCGGAGTCCGACCGCTATCGGAAGGCCGCAGCCGAAGGCGATCCCGCCACGGCGGCGGTGATGATCGGCGAGGCGGCCGGGCTCATAGAGGCGATCGAGCCCGCCGCGGATATTCTCACGCGGATCATCGCGGAGGCGGCCGAACTGCTTCGAACTGCCGGCCCGCGGCTGGTGGTGGAGGCGCGCGGGTAGCCCATGGGCGGGGCGTAACTTCGCCGCGGGGCACCGTCACCGGTCGCGGACATCCTCCGCCGCCCACTCGACATTGCCTTCGGGCAGGATGAACACCTGACCGGGATAGATGAAGCGCGGGTCGCGGATCTGGTCCTTGTTGGCCTCGTAGATCGTGGTCCAGCGGACGCCGTCGCCGTAGATCTGCCGCGAGATGTTCCAGAGGTTGTCGCGGCGCTTGATGACCAGCGTCGTCGGGCCGGAAAGCTCGACCGTCGCCTCGGCGCCCGCTCCGCCCCCCGCCTCCGCCACCGGTTCGAGAACGGCGACCGCGACCGCGCGCTCGAACGGCACTTCGGCACGGGCGACGACCGTCCCGGCGCCCGCTTCGACCTGGTCGGCGCGCACCCGGTAGGCACCGGCGGGAAGCTCGCGCTGGGCCTCGAGCTGCCATGTGCCCGACGGCGAGGGCATCGCCTCGCCGAGCAGGAGGTCGTCGAGATAGACGCGGACATCCTCCAGCGTCGTCGCCGTGCCGCTCACGAACAGCGCGCCCGAAGTTTCGGCCTCCACGGCAGTCACAGCTACCACCGGCGCAGCGGCGGGTGCGGACGGTGGTTCGACGGCGACAAGGCTTTCCACCGCCGTTCCTGCCTCGGCGCGGGGCGCACGGGTGGCGGTGCCGTCCGCGGGGGTGACGGACTCGGCCGGAGGCGCCGGCGCCTGGAGGATGATGCTCGGCGCATCGGGCGTGTTGAGCACGACCAGCGGCTGTTCGTCCCCCGTCTCCGGCACCATGACCGCGACCCGCTGCACGGACTCGACCGTGCCGCCGTCCGTTGCGCTGGCGCGGAGCGAGAGATCGTGCGGACCCGGCGGCAGGGGCACCGCGATCGCGATCGCCCAGTCGCCGCCGGCGCTCGCGTCGGCGGTCGCGAGGACATTCGCGCCATCGAGAAGGGTCACCGCAGCGCCCGGCGCCGCGCTGCCGACGGCGACGGCCTCGCCGGTCGGCTCCACCCGCACGAGACTGAAGGTCGGCGCGAGCAGCACCGTCTCGCCATCCGTGCCGGGCGCGACCGGTTCGGGCTCGGCCGAAAGCGACGGCGCATCGGCGTCATCCTCGGGATCGACCGCCGCCACCCCCACCGCGCCCGGCGCATCTGGCGCACCGCCAGAGGCGACCCCCGAGCCGGCCTCGCCGCCGGACGAAGCGACGGCGGGATTGGACGATCCCTCACCCGGCGTGCCCCCGAGCTCCGGCGCAACGGCGACGCCGCCTTCGCCCGGCGCGAGGGCCGAAGCCTCGGGCGCGGCCTCCGTGGTGACGGCTGAGGGCGGCGCGCCCGCCGCGCTGGACGAGGCCGGGACCGGGGTGGATGCGGACTCGGCAGTGCTGCTATCCGAAACGGCGGCGACTGCGATCTCGCCTTCGGCCGGGGCCGAGACGGTGGCGGCGCGGCTCTCCGCCGGCACTGGCGACGTCTCCGTCGCAACCATGGTCCGGGCCGGCGGCGCCGCGGCGCCCGGCATGTCGGTGGGGGCCGGGACGGCGGCGCCTTCCATGGCCGGCGGTTCCGCCGCCGGCGCGGGGAGCGCGGCCTCGGGCACGGCGGGACGCGGTGGCGCGGCAGCATCCGGCGCGCCGAGGGAGACGGCCGACGGCTCGCCCATGCGGTCCGAGCGGAGTCGCACGTCCTCGTAGACGAGCACGCCGAGCCCGGCCAGAATGACGAAGAGTGCCAGCCAACCGGTCAGCCGCCGCATGGTGATGAAATCTCCCGGTCGCCGTCGCCCGGCGGCATTTAATCGCGCTTCCCGCGGACCGACAAGCAACGCCCGGCTTGACGCCCTCCCGTGGCGAATGCCACATCAGCCGCATGGCTGAACTACGAAGCATTTGTGTCTATTGCGGGTCGAACGACGGCCGGCTCCCCGAATACGCCGCCGCCGCGGAGCGGCTCGGCCGCGACATGGCCGAGGCCGGCGTGCGCCTGGTCTATGGCGGCGGCTCGGTCGGGCTGATGGGCATCGTCGCCCGCGCCGTCCTCGCCCATGGCGGGGTCGTCACCGGCATCATCCCGCAGTTCCTCAAGGACCGCGAAGTGATGCTGAAGGAGGTGTCGGAGCTGATCGTTACCGCCGACATGCACGAGCGGAAGCGAATCATGTTCGAGCGCTCCGACGCCTTCGTCGCCCTCCCCGGCGGCATCGGCACGCTGGAGGAGGTCATCGAAGTGATGACCTGGGCGCAACTCGAACAGCACGAGAAGCCAGTGCTCATCGTCAATACCAAGGGCTTCTGGGATCCGCTGATCGGGCTGTTCGCGCACATGACCGAGGAGGGCTTCCTGCACAAGGCCTTCCTCGGCGACCACATCGACCTGCCGGTCCGCTTCTGCGGCGAGGCGGCGGAGGTGGTGCCGACGCTCCAGGCCGCGATCGCCGCCGTGCCGCGCCCCGATCTCGAGGAGACTCGCGGCGTCCGCAGGATGTGAGGTAAGGGAGCCGATGCCGACGGTCGCCTATTTCTACGGCATCGCGATCCAAATGTTCTTCAACGACCATAATCCACCGCACTTCCATGCTCGGTACGGCAATGCGAAAGCCTTGATACGCATCTCGGATGGGCGGATCATCTCCGGAGAGTTGCCACCAACCGCCAGACGAATGGTCGAGGAGTGGTGTAGCCTGAGGCGCGCCGCTCTTGAAGAAAACTGGAAACGCGCCCAAGCACAGCGGAGCTTGGAAAGGATCGCAGGCCCGGATGAACGCTGAATTCCCGATGGTCGATGTCTTGAGCGCTGCGCCATTGCCGGAGCACAAACTGCGACTTCGCTTCAGCGATGGCAGTGAAGGCATTTATGATCTTGCCCGCATCGTCGCCGGGCGCGGTGAGATGGTCGAACCGCTGAAGGCGGCCGACTATTTCGCGCGCGTCTTCGTCGAGATGGGCGTCCCCACCTGGCCCAACGGCTTCGACCTCGACCCGATCAACCTATATATCGAGCTTCGCAATGCCGGCGCCCTGAGGCAGCCGGCGCCCGCGCCGTAGAGGCTGGCGGGGGGGGGCCGATACGGGGGGGGCCGATACTTCAGACCGGCGCAGCGACGTTCTTAGGAAGGATCGCATCACACCGCCCTCACCCCGGCCCGAAGCAGCTTGTAGACGATCGAATCGTGGAGCGCCTCGAAGGAGGCGTCGACGATGTCCTCCGAGACGCCGACGGTGAACCAGGTGTCGTCTCTTCAGGATCAGATCGCCGACGACAGGGAGTTCAGCGGCGACGCCGGCTCGACAATATCATTGCAAAAATGATATATACTCATGATGAGTTGGACCGTCGAGGTTCTTGATGCGCGCGTCCGGGCGGAGCTCGATGCCCTTCCGATGGACGCTCGCGCAAGCTTCGAGCGAATCGTGGCGCTGATCATGACTCACGGGCTCGAGCGTGTTCACGAGCCGCAAGTGAAGCACCTCAAAGGACCGCTGTGGGAGATGCGCCTCAAGGGACGCGATGGCATAGCCCGAGCAATCTACGTGACCGCCCGTAGCCGGAGAATCGTTGTCCTCAGAGCATTTGTGAAGAAGACCGAGAAGACGCCCAGGCGAGAAATCTTGCTTGCGATGGCACGGTCCAGGGAGATCTAGACGGTGGCTCGGAAACCCATCCCGGTTGAGGACATCTTCAAGTCGTGGCGGAAGGACCCTGACTATGTCGCCGCCTATGGTGCTCTCGAAGAGGAATACGCGCTGGCCGACGCCTTGATCCGAGCGCGCAGTGCCGCGAACATGACCCAGGAGGATGTGGCCCTGGCCATGGGAACCACCCAGGCCGCCGTGGCCAGACTGGAGAGCGGCCGAAACCTCCCCTCGACGCGCACGCTGCGTCGTTTCGCCGATGCGACCGGCACGCGGCTGAAGATCAGTTTCGAGAAACCGAAGCCCGTGCCACCGCGACGCCGGGCAGGGTCGCGGTAGGCCGACAGGATCGCATCACACCGCCCTCACCCCGGCCCGAAGCAGCTTGTAGACGATCGAATCGTGGAGCGCCTCGAAGGAGGCATCGACGATGTTCTCCGAGACGCCGACGGTGAACCAGGTGTCGCCCGAGCCGTCGCCACTCTCGATGAGAACGCGGGTGATGGCGCCGGTGCCGCCATTGAGGATGCGCACCTTGAAGTCGATCAGCTCGAGGTCGGCGATCGCCTCGCTATACATGCCGAGGTCTTTCCGGAGCGCGCGGTCGAGGGCGTTCACCGGGCCGTTGCCCTCGGCGACCGTCAGCAGCCGCTCGCCGCCGACATGGAGCTTGACCACGGCCTCGGACACCGAGACGAGCTGGCCGAGCGCATTGTGGCGGCGTTCGACCGAGACATGGAAGCCCTCGACCTTGAAGAATTCGGGGACGCTGCCGAGCATCCGCCGCGCCAGTAGCTCGAACGAGGCCCCTGCCCCTTCATAGGCGTAGCCGATCGACTCCCGCTCCTTCACCTCGCGGAGCACGGCATCGAGACGGGAGTCGTTCTTGGCGACCGGGATGCCGAGCCGTTCGAGCTCAGCGATGAGGTTGGCCTTGCCCGCCTGCTCCGAGACGAGAACGTGGCGACGATTGCCGACCATGGCAGGGTCGATGTGCTCGTAGGTGCGCGGGTCCTTGAGGATCGCCGAGGCATGGATGCCGGCCTTGGTGGTGAAGGCCGATGCGCCGACATAGGCGGCCTGGCGGTTGGGCGCGCGATTGACCAGGTCGTCGAAGCGCTGGGCGATGTGGGTGAGTTGTGCGAGGCCCTCGGGCGCGATGCCGATCTCGAAGCGGTCGGCATAGGCCGATTTCAGCATCAGCGTCGGGATCAGCGAGGTGAGGTTGGCGTTACCGCAGCGCTCGCCGATGCCGTTGAGCGTGCCCTGGATCTGCCGCGCGCCGGCGCGGACCGCGGCCAGCGAATTGGCGACCGCCTGCTCGGTGTCGTCATGGGCATGGATGCCGAGATGATCGCCGGGGATCGTCTTCGCCACCTCGGCAACGATGGCCTCGACCTCCTCGGGCAGCGTCCCGCCATTGGTGTCACAGAGCACCACCCAGCGCGCGCCGGACTCATGCGCCGCCCTGGCGCAGGCGAGCGCATAGCCGGGGTTGGCCTTGTAGCCGTCGAAGAAGTGCTCGCAGTCGACGAGCACCTCCTTCCCCACCGCGCGGGCCGCCGCCACCGACTGGCGGATCGAGTCGAGGTTCTCCTCCTCGCTGGTCTGGAGGGCGACGCGGACGTGATAGTCCCAGGTCTTGGCGACGAAGCAGATCGCGTCGCCCTTCGCGTCGAGAAGCGCACGGAGGCCTGGGTCGTTCGAGACGCTGACGCCGGGGCGCTTGGTCATGCCGAAGGCCGCGAAGGCGGCGCGAGCCGTCCGCTTCGCCTCGAAGAAGGCGGTGTCGGTGGGATTGGCACCGGGATAGCCGCCCTCGACATAGTCGAGGCCGAGGCGGTCAAGGATGCCGGCGACCTGGACCTTGTCCTCGAGGGCAAAGTCGACGCCGTTGGTCTGGGCGCCGTCGCGGAGCGTGGTGTCGTAGAGATAGAGACGTTCTTTCATGACGGGAACTCGGTTCAGGCGACGCCGGGCGGCCATGCCTCCGTGTCGCGATCGGGGTGCTGGTGGCTGATCACCCGGTTCTTCCAGTCTTCCTGCCGAGGCTCCGATCCGGGCGGGCGCATCGGCAGGCCCGGAATGCCATCGACGAAGGGGAGCTTGTCGACGGGGTTGACCTGGATGACCGGCGCCGCGACGAAGGGATCGTCGAAGGCGCCGATCGCGAGTTCGACGCCGCCGTCATATTCGTAGGTGAGCGGGGTCCCGCACGCGCCGCAGAAGCCGCGGCGGACGAGGTTGGAGCTCTGGAAGCGCTTCGGCTCGCCGCGCGTCCAGGTCACGCCGAGGCCGGTGACCAGCGGGCCGTAGAAGGCACCGAAGGCCTTCTGGCACATCCGGCAATGGCACACCGACGCGCGCCCCAGGCCCTCGGCCCGGAAGCGCACCGCACCGCATTGGCAGCCGCCGGTGAGCACCGTGGTGGTCATGTTGCCCCCCTCGATGGTATCGGCCAGAAGTCCGTATCATGGTCGGGATGCTGATGACTGGTGGCAGCGATCCACGTCGTGAGCGCCGGCTTATACTGCTCGGTCGTCGTTTCACCGGGCAGCGCCGCAAGCACTGCAAACCACGGCATACGGCTCTCCTTGCCCGACTGGTTGAGCGGCGGTACCCGTTCGGGTTCGTCGAGCGACCCGATCGACACCGCCACGAACCCGCTGCCGACGCGCGAAAACGTGAGCGGCGTGCCGCAATCGCGGCAGAACCCGCGGTCGGCGAGATCGGAGCTGCGGAACAGGGCGAGACCGCCACGGGTGACTTCAAACGCCTCGGCCGCGACGACGGCAAGCGGCGCGAACCAGGAACCGAAGGCCTTCTGGCACATGCGGCAGTGGCAGATATGGGGCTCCGAGGGCGCGGCATGGAGCGCGTAGCGAACCGCGCCGCACTGGCAGCCGCCGGTGATGCGGGTCGCGCTCATTCGGGTCGGCCGCCGTCGATCGGCCAGGCGTCCGTGTCATGGTCGGGGTGCTGGTGGCTGGTGGCGGCGATCTCGGCGGCGAGGTCCGGCGCGTCCTCCTCCGTGGTGGTGTCGCCGGGCAGCGCGACCAGCGTATCGAACCACGGGAGGCGCCCCTCGACGCCATACTGGTGGGCCGGCGGCACTTGCGCTGGATCGTCCAGCGACCCCAGCGCGATGTTGATCCGCTCCTTGTCGAGGTAGCGGAAGGTCAACGGCGTGCCGCAGCCCCGGCAGAAGCCGCGCTCGGTCGGCTCTGAGCTCCGGAACACCGAGAGCGTGCCGCGGGTCAGCTCGAACTTGTCGAGCGGCACGCGGGCGAGCGGGGCGAAGAACGAGCCGAAGGCCTTCTGGCACATGCGGCAGTGGCAGATGTGGGGGTTGGTCGGCACGGCGTGGAGGGCATAGCGGACGGCGCCGCACTGGCAGCCGCCGGTGATCCGCACGGGGGTGTCGCTCATCGCCTGTCTCCTCTGTCGCCGGGCCGGCCGGGCCTCACTCAGGGTGGTGGCAGCAGGCCTCGATGTTGTGGCCGTCGGCGTCGAGCACGAAGGCGCCGTAGTAGTTGGGGTGGTACATCGGGCGGAGGCCGGGCGGGCCGTTGTCCTTGCCTCCGGCGGCGATCGCGGCCTTGTAGAAGGCATCGACCTGAGCCCGGCTTTCGGCGCGGATGGCGATATGCGTGTGCGGGCTGGTCTTGCCGCCGCCCGAAATCCACAGGAACGGCTTGCCGTCCGCACCGAGCCCGGCGACCGGCTCGTCGCCGGTGACGTCCTTGCCGAACTCCATGACGACGCTCATGCGGAGCGGCGCACAGGCCGCCGCGTAGAACTTCTTCGCCGCCTCGAAATCGGAGACGGAGAGGCCGATGTGGTCGAGTTCAATGGTCATGGAAGTTCCTTCCTCTCGTCCAGAAGAGTCGTCGCGAAAGCGAGCAATTGCTCCATCGTCTCGATGGCTCGGCGTGCCTCCTCGGCAGTCGAGTAGGCACGGGAATAGTCGGCTGTCGCTCGAAGGTCCTGCAGGAAGTAAACGGCCTTCCCGAGTCTCCCTCGGCCTGCAATCCTCGCGCCGATCTGGCAGCGCGAAGCGCCTTGACGAACAACGGGTTCATGGGCGAGACCAGATCTCGCGGCCGTCACGCATGATCGAGGAAATCAGCCCGGAATCCACGCTCAGCGAAGGGTCGTCCCATTCTCGTTTGTCGACAACCCATGGCTGAATTTCCGCGCCCGTGTCGAGGAGGACGTCGTACGCCAGATTCGAAAGCTCGATCCGATGATCAAGTCTCCGTGCGTTCCTGTCATCCACAACAACGGCGAGATCGACATCGCTGAACGGCTTATGGTCGCCGCGGGCCCTGCTGCCGAACAGATAGATGCCCGCGAGCTTCTCGCCGAATTCCCTTCGCGCCGCTGCGGCGAAGGTTGCCACGGCCACCTCGACTGCCTTTTCATCTGGGGGCGCGAGAAGGTTCACGCCGCTCACCGCCGCAGCTCCCACGTGGTCAACAGGTCGCCCGTCGCCGGATCCTTGGCGTCCTTGAGCACGATGCCCATCGCTTCGAGCTCGGTGCGGATGCGGTCGGCCTCGGCGAAGTTCTTCTCCTTCCGTGCGGTCGCACGCGCAGCGACCATGGCGGAGACGGCGGCGTCGGAGGCATGGCCGTCCGATGGCCGCTTGCCGCGCACCCAGCCCTCCTCCAGCGCCGACTGCAGCCCGAGCAGCGTCAGCGCCCCATGCATCCGCGCCTCCGCCCGCTCCTGCTCGGCGCGGCCGGTCGCGTCCTTCCGTTCATGGAAGGCGATGCCGTGGATCTGGGCGATGGCCCGCGGCGTGTTGAGGTCGTCGTTCAGCGCGTCGACCACGCCCTCGGGGAATTCGATCGCGGCCGGCAGGACTGCCCGCGAGCGCCATTTGCCCAGCGTCTCGGACGCTTCCTTCAGGCCCCGCAGCGTCCAGTCGATCGGCTGGCGGTAGTGCGTCTTCAGCATGGCGAGGCGAACGACCTCGCCCGGCCAGTCGTTGAGCACATCCCTGATCGTCACGAAGTTGCCGAGGCTCTTCGACATCTTCTCCCCCTCGACCTGGAGGAAGCCGTTGTGGAGCCAGTAGTTGGCCATCACCGCGGTGCCGTGGGCGCAGCGCGACTGGGCGATCTCGTTCTCGTGGTGCGGGAAGATCAGGTCGAGCCCACCGCCGTGGATGTCGAAGATCTCGCCGAGATAGGCGGCGCTCATCGCCGAGCACTCGATGTGCCACCCCGGCCGGCCGCGCCCCCACGGGCTGTCCCAGCCCGGCTCGTCGTCGGCGGAGCGTTTCCAGAGGACGAAGTCGCCCGGGTTCCGCTTGTGCGCGTCGATCTCGACGCGGGCGCCGGCCTGCTGCTCCTCGAGGTGGCGCTGCGACAGCCGGCCGTAGTCGGGCATCGTGGCGATCTCGAACAGCACTTCGCCGCCCGCCTCATAGGCGTGGCCGCGCTCGATCAGCCGCGCAATCAGGCTGGTCATGTCGGCTCGGCCATCGCTCCGCGGGGTCACGAACTCGGTCGCCCGCGGCTCGACGCTCGGCGTGAGGCAGCCGAGCGCCGCCACGTCCTCGTGGAACTGGTTCGCCGTCGCCTCTGTGACGCGGCGGATAGCGTCGTTGAGCGACAGCGAGCCCGCCGCGATCTCCGGCCCGAAGTCGCGGAGTGCCCGCGCGTTGATCTTGTCGTCGACGTCGGTGATGTTCCGGACATAAGTGACATGGTCCGCGCCGTAGAGGTGACGGAGCAGGCGGAACAGCACGTCGAAGACGATCAGCGGCCGCGCGTTGCCGATATGGGCGAAGTCGTAGACCGTCGGCCCGCAGACATACATCCGCACGTTCAGCGGATCGAGCGGCGCGAAATCATCCTTGGCGCGCGTCAGCGTATTGTGGAGCTTCAAACCCATACTAAGACGTGTCCCTTGCCCGCCGGCCCGGGGTCTCGTCTCTATCTTGGAAGGGTCAAGCGAGGACGGCCTCAGCCAGCATCGGTGCTAGCCGATAATAATCTTCCCGCAGATGGAGAGCGCGACCGCGCGCTTGAAAGCCATCATGCCCGCGTAGATGGAGGATTTCCGGTGTCGCGTCAAGCGCACTGTCGCGGCCGGCGCATGCCTGCTCCCCCGCACGCGACCGTGACGGCGGCGGCTCGAGCCGCTAGATGTTCAGGAAAGACAACCTCCCCCATTCCAGGCGGAAACCCACGATGAAGAAGATCGGCTTCCTCTCCTTCGGCCACTGGACACCCTCCCCGCAGTCGCAGACCCGCTCGGCCTCGGACGCGCTCCTCCAATCGATCGACCTCGCCGTGGCGGCCGAGGAGATCGGCGCCGACGGCGCCTATTACCGCGTCCATCACTTCGCCCGCCAGCTCGGCTCTCCCTTCCCGCTGCTCGCCGCCGTCGGCGCGCGGACCAGCCGGATCGAGATCGGCACGGCGGTGATCGACATGCGTTACGAGAACCCGCTCTACATGGCCGAGGATGCCGGAGCGGCCGACCTCATTGCCGGCGGCCGACTCCAGCTCGGCATCAGCCGCGGCTCGCCGGAGCAGGTGATCGACGGCTGGCGCTACTTCGGGTACCAGCCGGAGGAGGGCAAGACCGACGCCGACATGGGCCGCGCCCATGCCGAGGTCTTCCTCGAGGTGATCCGCGGCCAGGGCTTCGCCGAGCCCAACCCGCGGCCGATGTTCCCCAATCCGCCAGGGCTGCTCCGCCCCGAGCCGCATTCGGAAGGGCTTCGCGACCGCATCTGGTGGGGCGCCGGCTCGAACGCCACTGCCGTGTGGGCGGCCAAGCTCGGCATGAACCTCCAGAGCTCGACCCTCAAGAACGACGAGACCGGCGAGCCCTTCCACGTCCAGCAGGCGGCCCAGATCCGGGCCTATCGCGAAGCGTGGAAAGAAGCGGGCCACAGCCGCACGCCGCGGGTATCGGTGAGCCGCAGCATCTTCGCCCTCGTCGACGACCGCGACCGCATGTATTTCGGCCGGAGCGGACGGGAGGGCGATCAGATCGGATTCATCGACGAGAACACCCGCGCGATCTTCGGCCGGAGCTACGCGGCCGAACCCGACGCGCTGATCGAGGAACTCCGCCGCGACGAGGCGGTGGCCGAGGCAGACACCCTCCTCCTCACCATCCCCAACCAGCTCGGCGTCGACTACTGCGCCCACGCCATCGAATCGATCCTCCGCCTGGTCGCGCCGGCGCTCGGCTGGCGATGACTCCGGGCGAGCGATGGGCGGCCGGGCTCACGGCAGCAGCTTCATGAAATTGCGCTTCCGTCCGTGGCGCGCCTTGAGACCTGCGACATAGGCTGTCTGGTCTGCCTGGCCATGGAGCTTCGCCATCCGCGCGACGAGCTCCGCGGCTTCGGCATAGCCGCCGTTCGTCCCGCTGCGCACGAGGCTTTCGATCCGTTCTGCATAAGTCTTGACCGCCTCGGACGGGTGGCTGGCCTCGCTGGCGCGCGCCAATGACTTGCGCGCGGCGATGGAGGTTGGGTGTTCCCGCGCCAGCTGCCAGGCCTCGTCGAAGCGCAGCTCGAGGGTCAGGATGTCGAGGAGGAGGTCGGCTGGGTAATTCCATTGCGTCGCCGCCTCGCTGGCGATCGTTTGTCTGAGAAAGGCGAGCGCGCGATCCCTCGCGTCCTCGCCACCGGCCGCGCAGAGCCGGCGATAGGCCTCCACCACCGGCCGCCTTTCGAACAGCCGCCAAAGGTGCTGCGGTCGCCGGCCAGCTCGCGCAGCGCGTCGAGGTCGATCCAGGGACCGGCGCCGGCGTTGGTGGGGGCGGCATGCCCGGCCCTTCGCGCCATCGCCCCTACCCCCCCGAACCGCCGTCACGTCCGGCGCCATAATCGAGGATGCGGCGAACCGCCTCGCGCTTGTCTTCGGCGAGGCCGTCGAGCCGGTCCTCGCCGATATATCCTTGGCGAATGAGACCGGCGAAGACGGGGATGAGCTGCGAGTAGCGATAGTCGAACATCAGGTCGATGTGACGCCGTGCGTCCTGGAGGTAGCCTTCGATGGCCCAGATCTCCATTATCGTCCCGGCAGCGGCCGCCCGCTGCTTCACCTCGGCCATGATGTCGTCCTTCGCGACCTCGAGCGCCTCGTCATAGGCCCGGCGCGCTGCGGCCTTCTCCGCCGGAGACCAAATCCCGCGCAAAGCGCATCCTCCCATTTCCCGCCATTCCCCCAACAGGATGTGGTGGCCGCGCACGAGACGCGCCGGGACCAATCGCGGCGGGTCGAGTCCCGCACAGAGCGAGCCCACATGCAAGGGCGACCCTGGCCACGCCGCGAGAGACATCGGCCGACGGAGCCCGGAAGACAGTAGCCGGGAGCGCCCTCACGCGAAGGCGATCTGCACCTTCATCGACCGGGACTTGTCGCCGGCAAGGGCGAAGGCATGCTCGGCTTCGGCCACCGGGACCGTGTGGCTGAGGAGCGGCGCGAGGTCGATGCGCCTTTCCCCGATCAGTTCGACGGCGAGGGCGAACTCGGCGTCGAACCGGAAGCTGCCGCGCGGAGCACGAGTTCCTTGGTGACGACCAAGGAGACCGGGAGTTCCGCGGTGGCCCCCTGTCCGACCGTCACGAGCGTCGCCCGCGGCCGGGCGTAGCGGAGCGCGTCGACCACCGTCGATCCCTGGCCCGCGGCCTCGAAGACGACGTCGAAATAGCCCTTGCCGGCGGCGAAGGCCTCGGCCCCGTCGCGATCGCGCGCGGTGTTGACCGTATGGTCGGCGCCGATGCTCCGCGCGTAGGCGAGCGGCTCGTCCTTGATGTCGAGGACGACGATCTCGCGCGCACCCGCGAAACGGGCGGCGGCGACGAGCAGCACGCCGATCGGTCCCGCGCCCATGACCAGGACGTGCCGGCCATAGACCGGCGCCTGCGCCACCGCGTGGAGGCAGACCGCGAGCGGCTCGGCAAAAGCGCCCGCCGCCACGTCGCCGCTCCGGAGGGGAACCGCATTCGCGGCCCGGCAGACGAGATAATCGGAGAAGCCGCCCTGCACATGCGGCGTGCGCATCGCCGAGCCGAGGAACCGCATGTCGGTGCAATGGATGCGTTGGCCCTCGCGGCAGTAGGTGCAGTGCCCGCACGGGTTGGCAGGATTGACCACGACCACGGTGCCGACCGACGGCCCCTCCACCCCCTGGCCGAGCGCGGCGACGCGCCCGGCGATCTCGTGGCCGAGGGTCATGGGTGCCTTCATCCGCACCGCGCCGAAGCCGCCGTGGCGAAAGTAGTGCAGGTCGGAGCCGCAGATGCCGCCGCGTTCGATCCGGACCAGCACCTCGCCTGGTCCTGGCACAGGCTCCACCTGCTCCTCGATGCGCAGGTCGCCGGGGGTGTGGAGGACGATGGCACGCATGGCGGTTCCTTCTCCGCTGGACACCGGAGAACCAAGCCACCGTCCGGACCAAGCCGCAAGGGGCGGCGCGGTCCCGCCACTTGTCCCGTCGCCTCACGGAACGCTGCGCCGCGTGGCCAGCGTCAGCCAAGGCCCGAGATGAAACACGCACATCAGCGCGTACATCAGAGCCATGCCGTCGACCGGAACGCCGGGCACTGCCGAACAGATCATCGCCATCGGCCCACCACCCAGCAGACCGGTGAGCAGCGCCATGACGGCGAAGGCCGGCGCCGCGCCGAGGCCCAGCCAGCCGGCGGCGGCGCGCGGGATGGCGGCGCGTGCCGCCTGCCCCTCCCCGGGGCGCGGGATGCAGGCCCCGCTCATCGCCGGGCTTGTGCCTCGGGCTTACGGAAGGCCTTCTCGCCAGCATCCGACACTTCGACCCATTTCGGGTGCGGGGCTGCCTCGGCGCCGTAGGTGTCGTGCCAGTTCCACCACTTGTAGGTCGGGGTCTGGGGGTACCCTGCCGGCGAATCCTCCCAGATCTCCTGGCGGCCGAGCGGGGTGGCGTCGAGATAGCTCCACACCGTGCCCATCGCCTCGTCGCCGCGGCTGTTGATGAAGTAGGTGCGGAAAATGCGCTCGCCGTCGCGATAGAAGACGTTGTGGCCATGCCATTCGTCCACGCCGAAATCCGCGTCGAAGCTGTCCGTGATGGTGTACCAGGGCATCTCCCAACCCATCCGCGCCTTGAGGCGCTGGATGTCGGCCTGCGGCGCGCGCGAGGCGTAGACGAGGGTCGTGTCGCGGGCGTTGAGGTGGGCGAGATGGGAGACCTGGTCGGCGCCGAGCGAACAGCCGCGGCAGGCATGATCGGGCCAACCGAACACGCCGGGCTCGAAGAACGCCCGGTAGACGATGAGCTGGCGCCGGCCCTCGAACAGGTCCAGAAGGCTGGCCCTCCCGGACGGCCCGTCGAAGGCATAGTCCTTCTCGACGCCCATCCACGGCATCCGCCGCCGTTCCGCGGCGAGCGCGTCCCGCGCGCGGGTCGCCGCCTTCTCCTTGACGAGCATCTCGAGCCGGGCGGTCTCCCATGCCTCGGGGGAAACCACCGGCGGGGTGTTCATGGCGTTTGGCATTGGTCTTGTCCCGTTCTGTTGGTCGAGGTGACAGAACGGAGATAGCGACGGCCTCGAAGCGGCGAGAGTTACAAGTGTGTCGGGATTCGGAGCCCGTCACGCCGAAGGCTTGGGCGCGCCTTTCTGCGATGATGGAGGCCCGTCGAATGGTTCGGGTGCGGTTCAATGCCGGCGTTGCCCGAGCGGCGGACAAACATCACCGGGTATCGCGTCGCCCGAAGAATCTCCGCTATCCCTACGCTGGTCTTTCCGCGATTCGATCCCGGCCATGTCAACCGACCCGCTCGCCATCCTCAAGTCCGTCTACGGCTATGACGCCTTTCGCGGGCAGCAGCGCGAGATCATCGAGCATGTGATCGCGGGGAACAGCGCGTTCGTCCTGATGCCGACCGGCGGGGGCAAGTCGCTCTGCTACCAGATTCCGGCGCTGGTCCGTCCGGGCATCGGCCTTGTCGTCTCGCCCCTGATCGCGCTGATGGAAGACCAAGTGGCGGCACTTCGCCTCGCCGGCGTCAAGGCGGCCGCGCTCAATTCCCGGATCTGGGGGACGGAGAAGGATCTCCTGTGGCGCGACATCGAACGGGGCGAGTTGAAGCTCCTCTACATGGCGCCGGAGACGCTCCTGAAAAGCCTCGACCGCCTGAAGTCGGCGCGCCTCTCCCTCATCGCCATCGACGAGGCCCACTGCGTCTCGCAATGGGGCCACGACTTCCGGCCCGAATACCGCGCCCTCGACTGCCTCGCGGAGATGTTCCCCGGCCTGCCGCGGATTGCGCTGACCGCGACGGCCGATGCACCGACGCGGCGGGAGATCGTCGAGCACCTGAAGATCAGCCCGGAAGACAGCTTCATCTCCGGCTTCGACCGCCCCAACATCCGCTACGGCGCGGCCGAGAAGACGAGCACGACGCAGCAGATGCTGCGCTTCCTCGAGCCCCGCCGGGGCGAGAGCGGCATCGTCTATTGCCTCTCCAAGCGGAAGACCGAGAGCATCGCCGAGACCCTCAACAGCCACGGCCACGCGGCCCTGCCCTACCACGCCGGCATGGAGATGCAGGCGCGGGAGACCAACCAGCGCCGCTTCCAGCACGAGCAGGGGCTGATCATGGTCGCCACCGTCGCGTTCGGCATGGGCATCGACAAGCCCGACGTGCGCTTCGTCCTGCATGTCGACATGCCCGCCAGCATCGAAGCCTACTACCAGGAGACCGGGCGCTCTGGCCGCGACGGGCTGCCGGCCGAGGCGCTCATGCTCTATGGCGCGGAGGACATCGCGCTCCGTCGCCGCTTCATCGACGAGTCGGAAGCGCCCGATGCCCGGAAGCGCATGGAACATACCAAGCTCGATGCGCTGCTGGGCTTCGCCGAGTCCTGCCAGTGCCGCCGCCAGGTGCTGCTCCGCTATTTCGGCGACGACTGCGCTCCCTGCGGCAATTGCGACATCTGCCAGGACCCGCCGGAGATCTTCGACGGCTCGGTCGATGCGCAGAAGCTCCTTTCCTGCATCTACCGCACCGGCGAGCGCTTCGGGCAGGCCCATGTCGTCTCCGTGCTCCTCGGCGAGACGGACGAACGGATCGAGCGGCTGGGCCATGACAAGCTCTCCACATTCGGCATCGGCACGGGGCACGACCGCAACGCCTGGCGCTCGATCGTCCGCCAGCTGGTGGCACACCGGCTGATCGACGTGGATGTGACGGGGCATGGCGGCCTGTCGATTTCCGCCGAGGGACGCCTGTTCCTCCGCCAGAAGCCGGCCTTGAACCTCCGCGTGGTGAAGAAGGCCAGGCCGGAACGGAAGGCCGCGCGCCGCGAGGCGAGGGAATCGATCCCGGCCGCCGGCCGTGCCCTGTTCGAGGCATTGCGCGCCAGGCGGCTGGAGCTGGCCAAGGCGGCGAACGTGCCGCCCTATGTGATCTTCCACGACAAGACGCTGGCCGACATGGCGGCGCGCCACCCCCAGTCGCTGGCCGAACTCGCCGGCGTCCCCGGCGTCGGCGAAGCCAAGCTCGCGCGGTATGGCGACGCCTTCCTCGAGGTGATCAAGGGGTACGATCCGAGGCACGGCGGCGACCAGCGTTCGGACGAAAACCCGGCGCCCTTGGCGATCTCATCCCCTTCCGACGAACGCCTGCAGGCGATCCGGGAGGAATACCCCCGCGCCTACGAGAAATGGACACCGGATGAAGACGAGGAGCTGTTGTCCTTGCACGCGGCCGGGACACCGCTATCCCGCCTCGTCACCCACTTCCAGCGCCAACCCTCCGCCGTCCGCTCACGCCTCGCGAAGCTCGCGCCGGGGTCGGAGCCGGAGCCGTCGTAGCGTGTGCGGCGCTGCATTCGTCCTGCTTCGATCCGATCGTCGGCGTAGCGCAGTGCCGGATGCCTTGGACCGCCCAAATCACTCCCACTCGATCGTGCCCGGCGGCTTTGACGTGACGTCGTAGACGACGCGGTTGACGCCCTTGACCTCGTTGATGATGCGGGTCGCTGCACGGCCGAGGAAGGCCATGTCGAAGGGGTAGAAGTCCGCCGTCATGCCGTCGGTCGAGGTGACGGCGCGGAGCGCAAGCACGTGGTCGTAGGTCCGCCCGTCGCCCATGACGCCCACGGTCTGGACGGGCAGGAGCACGGCAAAGGCCTGCCAGATCGCGTCGTAGAGGCCGGCCTTCCGGATCTCGTCGAGATAGATGGCGTCGGCCTTCCGGAGCACGTCGAGCTTCTCGCGGCTGATCGCGCCGGGAACGCGGATCGCGAGCCCCGGCCCCGGGAAGGGATGGCGGCCGACGAAGGCCGGCGGAAGGCCGAGTTCGCGGCCGAGGGCGCGCACCTCGTCCTTGAACAGCTCGCGGAGCGGCTCGACCAGCTTCATGTTCATCCGCTCGGGCAGGCCGCCTACATTGTGGTGCGACTTGATCGTCACCGAGGGGCCGCCGAGCGCCGAGACGCTTTCGATCACATCGGGGTAGAGCGTGCCCTGCGCGAGGAACTCGGCGCCGCCAATCTTCTTTGCCTCCTCTTCGAAGACGTCGATGAAGAGGCGGCCGATCGTCTTCCGCTTGACCTCGGGGTCGCTTACGCCGGCAAGCGCATCGACGAACATCGCCGAGCGGTCGGCATGGACGAGCGGTATGTTGTAGTGGCCGCGGAACAGCGCGACGACCTCCTCCGCCTCGCCGGCGCGAAGCAGGCCGTGGTCGACGAAGACGCAGGTGAGCTGGTCGCCGATCGCCTCGTGGATCAGCACCGCCGCCACGGCGGAATCGACGCCGCCGGAGAGACCGCAGATCACCCTGCCCTTCCCCACTTGGGCGCGAATGCGGGCGATCGCCTGCTCGCGGAAGGCGGCCATCGTCCAGTCGCCGGCGCAGCCGGCAATAGTTCGCGCGAAGTTGGCGAGGAGCCTCCCGCCGTCGGGCGTATGGACGACCTCCAGGTGGAATTGGGTCGCGTAGATGCGGCGCGCCTCGTCGGCGATCATGGCGAAGGGCGCGTTCTCCGACCGGCCGACGGCCGCGAAGCCCGGCGGCAGCGCCGTCACCCGGTCGCCGTGGCTCATCCACACCTGATGGCGCTCGCCGACGTTCCAGACGCCCTCGTAGAGCGCGGCCGGCCTGGTCACCTCGACGAAGGCGCGGCCGAATTCGCGGTTATGCTCGCCCTCGACGACGCCGCCGAGCTGGTGGGCAATCGCCTGCTCGCCATAGCAAATGCCGAGGATCGGCAGCCCCGCTTCGTAGGCCGCCATCGGCGGCAGCGGCGAATCGTGGTCGAGCACGGAGGCCGGCCCGCCGGAGAAGATCAGCCCTTTCGGCCGGAGCCGGGCGATCGCCTCCTCCGCCTTGTTGAAAGGCGCGATCTCGGAATAGACGCCAGCCTCCCGGACGCGGCGGGCGATGAGCTGGGTGACCTGGCTGCCGAAATCGAGGATGAGGATGGTGTCGGTCATGGCGGGCCCGGGGTGCGCTGCAATCCACCCGGTTAGGCCCTCCGGTGCGAGTCTGCAACGTGCATGGTGGGGTCGGAATGGGAGCGGCCGATCCACAGGTCGCTCTCCTTCACACCCTGAGTTGGGCCGAATGCCATCCGCCCGGCATCCGGAGCGGCGATGACGAAGCCGGTGCGGTGGCTGCACGACGACGGACTTTGACGATCACGCCGCCGGAATGCATCGTCCGCGAGAGCGTGGCGCTGTGCTTAACGCTCGCAACAGCCGCTCGGAGGATGTCGAATGCCGGAAAAGCACTGGGACCGTGTGCCGATCGATGCCCAGAGCATCGATGCCCCCCTTTCCAGCGCGGCGATCTTCCTCGTCCTCACGGTCGCGGAGGATGCCAGCGCAGTGGTGCGGGTCTGTGCGACGCTGAATGGGCTCGACGATCTCGTCAAGACCGTGGGGTTCCGGGACCTTGCCGGCCGACTGTCGTGCGTCGCCGCGATCGGCCGCACCTTCTGGGACCGCCTCAGCTTCGATGGGCGGCCGCGCGAACTGAAGGCGTTCACGCCCGTCGTCGGAGCCACCCACACGGCGCCGTCGACGCCGGGTGACCTCCTGTTCCACATCCGGGCAGAGCGCGCCGATCTCTGCTTCGAGTTCGAGCGACTTCTCCTCGATGGCCTTGGGAGCGCCGTCGCGGTCGCCGACGAGGTCCACGGCTTTCGCTACTTCGACGCTCGCGATCTCCTAGGATTTGTCGATGGCACGGCCAATCCCACCGGTTCCGAACTAACCGGGGCGACGCTCGTCGGCGATGAAGACCCCCGATTCGCCGGCGGCAGCTATGTCGTGGTTCAGAAGTACCTGCATGACCTCAACCGCTGGGGCGAGGTGCCGGCGACCCTCCAGGAGAAGATCATCGGCCGCACCAAGATCGACAATATCGAGCTTCCGGACGACCCCGTGCGCAAGTCGCACAAGACGCTCGCCACCATCACGGATGCGGAGGGGACGGAACATGACATCCTCCGCGACAACATGCCGTTTGGCCGGCCGGGCCAGGGCGAATTCGGCACCTACTTCATCGGCTATGCCCGCCACCTGTGGGTGATCGAGAAGATGCTCGAGCGGATGTATGTCGGCGACCCGCCGGGCGACTACGATCGGATCCTCGATTTTTCGACGCCGCACAGCGGAACGACGTTCTTCGCGCCGTCGCGAGCGATGCTGAAGGCGGTGACGGCTCGCTGACCGGGGTGCCGGAGCGTTTACCGCGCGCCCGGCCGAAACCGCCCAGCGGCGACATGGCCTGGCATGGCGTCGATGATGAGGGCCAGCTTCTCGTCGAGGATATGGAGGAACTCGAGCCAGTCGTGGAGGCCGGTCAGGTCGCTCCGACCGTCGCTGATGGCGCGAAGCCCGATCACCGGAACCCGGAGCCGCTCCGCGGCGCGGAACACGGCATAGGTCTCCATGTCGACCATGTCGGCGGCGATCCCGTCATAGGCCTTGCCGGAGATGATGTTTGCGCCGGTCGAGATCGACGCGGCGGGAATATCGGGCAGGCGGTCGACGACCTCGATCACGGCGGGTTGGCCGTTGAACGGGGTGACGCCCTTGTCGAAGCCGAGCGGCGAGGCGTCCATGTCGCGGTAAGCGATGCTCGCCACCTGGTAGACGCCGGCATGATCGAGCCGGGCCGAACCGGCGGTGCCGAGCGAGACGACGAGGTGCGGCAGCCGCCCCGCCCGGTCGAGTTCGCCGAGCGCCACCGAGGTGCCGACCGCAGCCTCGACCGGCCCGACCCCGGTGATGACCGGCTTGATACGCTTCCGGAGATGCGCGCCGTATTCCTGTTCCGTCGCCATGACGAAGAGGACGGCAAGGTCGCCGATCGGCGTCAGCTCGGGGATGGCGGGCATGGCGGGTCCGACTCCTGTGGCAACCCCGTGAGAAATTGCCGATCCCGCCATGGTTAGCAAGCGTGGCCGGAACGTAGCGAGCGGGTCCGCGCCTTCAGTCGCACGCCTCCTGAACGGTGACGAAGCCGGTGTCGAGGTCGATCTCGACGAGCTGCCGGCGGCGCTGGTCGAAACCGGTGTCGATGGCGAAGATGGCGTTGGTTGTCCAGGTCTCTCCCTCACCCGCACAGGCCATGCGCACCCGCCACGCGGCGCCGTTCTCGCCGCCGATCGGCTCGATCGTCTCGACGCGGCACTGGCTCTCGTAATACTGGATCTCGCCGTTCGCGATGACGGTCGGGATGAGGTCGCTTTCCCCGGGGCCGGTGGCGCAGACCGCCGCATCGTAACCCCAGCGGCCCGCGAACGGCAGTTCGGCGGCGGACGCCGGCACGGCGAACAGGCCCGGCGTGAGCAGGAGGACGGCGGTACATCGCCTCATGGCAGCTGATCCTTCTATCCAGGGTCCGGGCCAGGGTCCGGGACGGATCGATAGCAACCGACCGCCGCACCGACCAGCCCCCATGTTTCCACGCCATTAACCGGGACCGGAAGTGCTGCTTGCCGGTGGCGACGCCATGCGCAAGATCTGAGGGTCGCCCGACCCGGCCGGCGGCGGTTGGTGGAACCGGGGCTCGCGATGCGCATTGGTAGGGCGGCCAGGGGCACGCGGGGAAGGAAGGGCAGTCGAGACATGAACCACCGGAACGAGCCGGCACAGGCCGGACTGGCGTCGGCGAGCGAGCCCTCGGCACGCGTATTCGCCCTCCGCTGGGCGGATGGCCGCGAGGAACGCGCGAGTGGACGGACCGCCGCCGAGGCTGCCCTTTCGCTCGGCTACGGCTTCGACGATTTCAAGCACCTCACCTGGGAAGTCCGGAACTGACCTGCCCGTTCATCCGCCGTCGATAACCCCCCTCACCTTGAGTGCGAGCTGATCGAGCGTAAACGGCTTCGACAGGAAGTTGACGCCCGCATCGAGCACCCCGTTGTGGACGACGGCGTTGCGTGTGAACCCGGTGGTGAACAGCACCTTCAGTCCGGGTCGCCTGGCCTTGGCGATATCGGCCAGTTCCCGCCCGTTGGTATCCGGCATGACGATGTCGGTGAAGAGGAGCGCGATGTCGGCCCGTTCGTCGAGAATCCGGAGGGCCGCCGCCGCCGATCCCGCGTCAAGCACCGTATAGCCGAGTTCCATCAGTGACGCGGCCGTGAGCGCCCGCACCCGCTCCTCGTCCTCGACGACGAGCACGACTTCCTCCGCTCTTCCCTGCGGCCGCGCGTCGCCGACGGCAACCGGCGACGGCGCCTGCAGCTTGGCGTCGGCCGCCTGGCTCCGCGGCAGGTAGACCTTCACGGTCGTGCCCTCGCCCAACTCGCTGTAGATCTTGATGTGGCCGCCGGACTGCTTGACGAAGCCGTGGACCTGGCTGAGGCCGAGACCGGTGCCTTTGCCCGCGCCCTTGGTGGTGAAGAATGGGTCGAACGCCTTCGCCACGACGTCCGGCGGCATGCCCGAGCCGCTGTCGGTGACCGCGATCATCACGTACTGGCCCGGATCCGCGACCGGATTGGCGCGAACGTAGTCATCGTCGAGATAGGCGTTCGCCGTCTCGATGGTGATGCGGCCGCCTTCGGGCATGGCGTCCCTGGCATTGACCGCAAGGTTGAGGATCGAGTTCTCGAGTGGGCTGGGATCGGCGTTCACGCGCCACAGGCCCCCGGCAAGCACGGTCTCGAGCCGGATCGTCTCCCCGAGCGTGCGGCGGAGGATTTCCGACATGCCGGCCACCAGCCGGTTCACGTCGAGCACCTGCGGCGCGAGGGGCTGCTGGCGGGAGAAGGCGAGAAGCCGCTGGGTCAACTCCGCGGCGCGGCGCGCGGCGTCTCCA
>JAESFN010000631.1_pt1 | contig 26615 bp, 18 predicted proteins | sample 9269411 | NCBI WGS metagenome assembly JAESFN01 (sample SAMN14505399, study PRJNA617100) | algae metagenome | isolation source: Iphinoe sp. HA4291-MV1 and co-occurring heterotrophs from trail next to... | place: USA: Maunawili Falls, Hawaii | collected 2009-07-25
CGATGGCGGTCCTGCAGTTCGATCAAGCCTTTGACCTTCGCCAGGTCCGCGCAGGCAAGCTCGTGGGTGGCCGCTTCGAAGGCGAGCTGCAAATCCGCGGCCGCGTCAGTCGCGACGGCGATCCCGAAGAGCTGTTTGTACAAACGCGCGACGTGCAACTGCGGAACGACCGCATCATCACCTCGCAGCCCGTCGAGTTTCGGCTTGGCAAAAACCGTGGCCGCGGCCGCGATCTCACGATTCGCTTGCGCCCCGATGACTCCGGCAAGAAAGAAGGCTTGAAGTACGGTGGAATCGAGTCGTTCCAGCTCGCCCGCGAGGTTCAATTGCGGGTCGAGCTGCCGCCGCAGAAGAAGGCCAGCAGCGCGAGCATCGCTGGCTTGCCTCCGACGGCCGACGGCGCTCAGCCGCCGATCGAGGTCACTTGCCAAGGCTTGTTCCGCTTCGACGCCACGAACCTGACGGCCTCGTTCGAAGACCATGTCGACGTGGTGCGTTTGAATCCCAACGGTCCTGGCGACACGCTCGCCGCGGAGCTGCTCACGCTGCAGTTTGGCCGCAAGAACGAGTACGGGCCCGCCTCGCAGACGCCTGACCCCAATCGCTTTTCTCAGATGGAAGTGCGCACCGTTTCTGCCAAGGGCAACCCGGTGGTCGTGCGTTCGGCGCAGAACGAGGGCGCCGAGGTGCGCTGTCAAACGCTGACCTACGATGTGCCCGCCGGCAAGCTGACGCTGCAGGATCAGAACCGCGTAACGCTGCGCCGCGGCCAAACCGAGATTCAAGTTCCGCAGCTCGAATGGACCTCGAGTGGCGCGGCGGGTATCGGCCTGGTGTCGGCCGTGGGACCTGGCAGTGCTCGCATGGGCTCCGATCCCGCGAAGCCCGATCAGAACTTCGATCTGCAGTGGACACGGCAGTTGCGCATCGAGCCCGATGGCCGCTGGCAACGCGTGCTGATTCAGGGGCAGGCGACAGCGAGCAATGGGCCGCTGTCTCGCTTGTCTTCCGACGAGATCTGGCTATGGCTCGAGCAGTCGGCAAAAGATGCTCAACCGCAGTCGGAGGCTGCAACACCCCCAGCGCCCGGATTGATGCCAGCGCAGGTTCGCCCCGACCACCTCGTGGCCCTCGGGCACGTAGGCATCGAGCATCCGATGCTCTCGGGCCGGACCGAACGCCTCGAAGTTTGGTTCGACAACCCGGCCGCGCCCCCGGTTGCTCGCACAGGGCTACGTTCGCCGGCGATGCGGGTCGCCGGTCGGCGTTCCTCGTCGCGGCAAGTCGAATCGATCCGCCGGGTCGTACACCGGCCCTCCGAAGATGAGTTCGCAGAGAGCGCGGGCGTTCATCCGGCGGTGGCCGAGTTGCCTGAGGAATCGTCCTTCCCAGCCGATCCGAATGCCGGCCCCACGACCCCGCCTGCTCGCAAGTTCGATGTCGAAGGCAAGCTGATTCGCTTACGGATGGTCAACGTCGACAATCGGCCCAAGCTTTCGGATGTGGCGATTGAAGGCGCGGCTCGGTTCGCCGAGGTGCGCACCGCCGAGCCCAACGAGAAGCCGCTGTTGGCCACCGGCGACGCGCTGTTCGTGGCGCAAGCACACGTGGAAGGCGCTCACCGGGTGAAGGTGGTCGGCCAGCCGGGCCATATTGAAGCGCGTGGACTCGCGCTCGAAGGCGCCACCATCGAGCTCGACAGTGGCCAGAACCGGCTCTGGATGAACGGTCCCGGCAAACTGGAACTGCCGCTCGAGCGCGATCTCGAAGGGCGGCCGGCCGAGATGCCCGACGTGCTGTCGATCAACTGGCATGGGCGGATGGATTTCGACGGGTTGACCTTCTATTGCGACCAGATGGTCGTTGCCCGCACCCGTGCGCAACAGCTCCATTCCGGGGTGCTGGAAGTGGCGATGAACCGCCGACTGCTGTTTGGCGCGCAGCTTACCGAGCAACGACCTGAGCCAGAGCAGTTGTCTTGCCGACTCGGCGTCTTCGCTGAAAGCCGCAGCGACGGCCCCGAAGGGCTGACCTCGATCGAGCGGATGAAGGCCCAGGAAATGAGTTTCCATCGGGGCACCGGCGCTGTGCAGATCGTCGGCCCGGGATGGCTAACCAGTGTGCGCCGCGGCGCGCCGAGCGCGAGCTTAATGCCGGCCGGCAATCCTGGCGCACCCGCTCCCCCGCCGGGCGACGAACTCAGCTATCTAAAGGTCGAGTATCAGCGGCAGGCGGCAGGCGACTGGCATCGCCGCCAGCTCACGTTCACCGACAACGTTGTCTCGACCTACGGCCCAGTGCCGAACTGGGACGCCACGATCGACCCCGACCGAACGGAAGGCCTGGGCCCGCGCGACTATCAGCTCAAGTGCAACGAACTCACGGTGATCGACGCGACGCGCTCCGGGCTGCCGTCGTCGGAGCGGGGCAACCTGGAACTCGTGGCCAACGACAACACCTACATCGACGGCCAAAAGTTCCGGGCCTGGGCTAGTCGCCTCACTTTCACGCAGGCGAAGGACCTGATCGTGCTCGAAGGCAACGGCCGCAGCGATGCCCGACTCTGGCACGAGCCGCGTCCCGGCGCTCCTCACACCGAAACTGCTGCGCGGCACATTCAGTTCTCGCCTTCCACGCAGCAACTGCAAGTGACCGGTATCCGCGGCGTGGACGTGCAGGTGCCGCAAAACACCCGGCGGCCAGAAGCACGACCGCGCGGTGATCTTCTAAGAACGCCCAACACAACCGTTGATCCGCGGGCGTTGCGGCGCAATTCCCCCCCCCGTCATTGACGGGGAGCTAATGAGCCGAGAAACGCTCTGATTAGCCCCCGGCGAGTCGCCGGGGGGACAAGGATCGTTGCGGCGCGCGAGTTCCTTGGGAATCTGGTTGAGCTCGGCTTTCTTACGCCCCAAGGCGATTGCTCGGCGGGTGCGCTCGACCTAGAGTTTCAGGTCGCCCAACATGGCGATTCCTAGGCCCCGTCCGTCTTGCGCACCGCCCGATGCCTGATCCGTCGCCTATCAAAGACCCCGCCGCGCCCGCCGGCGTGCTCCTGCGCCTCGCCGAGGTCGGCAAGACCTTTCAGATGGGCGAGGTGGCCGTCGAGGTCCTCCGGCACGTCTCGCTCGAAGTCTATGAAGGCGAGTTCCTGGTCATGGTCGGCCCCAGCGGCTCCGGCAAGAGCACGATTCTGAACCTTATGGGTGGCATGGACCGACCCACGGTTGGCCAGGTGTGGTACGGAAACGAGGAACTCACGCGGGCGTCGGCCGCCGAGCTCACGCGCTATCGCCGGCAAGGCGTGGGCTTCGTCTTCCAGTTCTACAACCTCGTGCCCAACCTCACGGCGCGCGAGAACGTGATGGTGGCCACTGAGATCAGCGCCGACCCGCTCGATGTCGACGAGACGCTACGGCTCGTGGGGCTCGCGCATCGCATGGACCACTTTCCTTCGCAGCTATCGGGCGGCGAGCAGCAGCGGGTGGCCATCGCGCGGGCACTGGCCAAGAACCCACGGCTGCTCTTGTGCGACGAGCCGACCGGCGCGCTCGACTACGAAACCGGCAAGCTCGTGCTGCGGCTGCTCGTGGACCTCAACGATCGGCTCGGCAAGACGGTGCTGGTGATCACGCATAACGCGGCGATCGCCGATATCGCCGACCGCGTGATTCACCTCCGGTCGGGCGAGGTCGTCGAGGTGATTCGCAACGCGGTGCGCCGCGCGCCGGAGGATCTCGAGTGGTAGGCGTACTCGACCGCAAGCTGCTGCGCGAGCTCCGCAGTTCGCGCAGCCTGCTGCTCACCATCTCCAGCATCATGACGCTGGGGGTGATGTGCTTCGTCTACATGCGGTCGTCGTTCTACAACCTCCGCGGGGCGCAGTCGCAGTACTATGCCCAATGCCGGATGGCGGACTTTTGGGTCGACCTGAAGAAAGTGCCGCTGGCGGAGCTAGGGGCCGTAGCTGAGTTGCCCGGCGTTTCCGAAATCCGCCCGCGAATTCAGTTCTTCGCCACGGTCGATCTGCCGCAGGTCGAGGAGCCGCTCAACGGGCTAACGTTGTCTTTGCCGGATCGACCGGGGCCGATCATCAACGACATCGTGCTGCGGCGCGGCAGCTACTTTACCGAGCGGCGGCGTGAAGAGGTGATCGTCAACGACGCGTTTGCCCGCGCGCACAACCTGCATCCGGGGCAGAGCATTCATCTGCTGCTGAACAACCGGCGGGAAGAGCTGTTCATAGTCGGCACGGCGATCAGTAGCGAGTATGTGTATTTGCTCGCGCCGGGGTCGCTGGCGCCCGATCCGAGCCGCTTTGGTGTCTTCTACTTGAAGCAGAGCTACGCCGAAGAGGTGTTCGACTTCGATGGCGCTGCGAATCAGATCGTGGGGCTGCTGAGCCCCGCCGCGCGCGAGCGCCCCGCCGACACCCTGGCGCACATCGAAACGCTGCTCGAGCCCTACGGCGTATTCAATGTCACGCCCCGCAAAGATCAAGCGTCGAACCGCTTTCTGAGCGACGAAATCCGCGGGCTGGGCGTCTTCTCCACGATCATGCCGACGATCTTCTTGAGCGTCGCCGCGCTCGTGCTCAATGTGCTCATGCTGCGGCTGATCGATCAGCAGCGCGTGATCATCGGCACGCTCAAGGCGGTGGGCTATGGCGACGGCCAGATCTTTCTGCACTTCCTCAAGTTCGGCCTGCTGGTCGGCATGGGGGGCGGAGTGATGGGTTGCGTGGCTGGTTACTTCATGGCCGGCTTCGTGACCTCGATCTACAAGCAGTTCTACGAGTTCCCTGATCTGGCTAATCGTGCCTATCCGCTGCTGTACCTGGGCGGCATGGCGATCAGCGCGGCCTGCGCGCTCCTCGGCTGCGTGACGGGCGCTCGCTCGGCGTTGCGGCTGCAACCCGCGCAGGCTATGCGGCCAGCGCCGCCGGCTGCAGGCGGCGGCCCGGTGTGGCTCGAGCGGTTTACTTGGCTCTGGCGCCGGCTCAGCTTTGGCTGGCGAATGGCCTTGCGCAACGTGCTCCGCAACCGCTTCCGCACCGCCGTGGGCATCTTTGCCGGAGCAATGGGCGCCGCGCTCTTGCTCGCCGGCTTCATGATGCGGCAAGGCATGTCGTACCTGATCGAGTTCCAGTACGAGAAAGTGCTCTCGAGCGACATCGACCTGGCCTTTGCCGATGAGCAAGGCTGGCCCGCACTGCGCGAAGCGCGCGGGCTGCCAGGCGTTGACCACGCCGAGCCGGTGCTCGAGGTCGCCTGCCACTTCATCCACGGTCCCTATCGCCGCAAAGGGGGAATCACCGGCTTGTCGCCCGCGGCACGGCTGACGCGGCCGCGCGATCTCGACGGCCGCGCGCTCGCCTTGCCTTCGGCCGGCCTGGCCATGAGCCGCAAAATGGCCTCGCTGCTCCGTGTGCGCGTGGGCGACCAGGTGGTCGTGCAGCCAGTGAAGGGGCGGCGCGAAGCCTTTGAGGCCCCCGTGGTGCAAATCACCGACAGCTATATGGGCGTGGCCGTGTATGCCGACATCCATTGGCTCAGCCAGCGGTTACACGAAGAGCTCGCCACGAGCGGCGTGCAGCTTTCGGTGTCGGCCGATCGCCGCGTACGGCAACGGCTGAACCGGGAACTCAAGCGGTTGCCGGCACTGCAGTCGGTGAGCACGCGGCAAGACTCGCTGCACAACCTGCGAGAAACCATCGTCAAGGTACAGGGGATCTTCATCGGCCTGCTGGTGATCTTCGCCGGCGTGATCTACTTCGGCAGCGTGCTCAATGCCTCGCTCGTGAGCCTGGCCGAGCGAAGGCGCGAGGTGGCCACGCTGGCCGTGTTAGGGTATTCTCCCTATCAGATCGGCGGCCTCTTCTTTCGCGAGAGCATCGTGGTCACTTTGGGGGGGACCGCCCTCGGGTTGCCGCTCGGCTATGCGCTCACGTTGTTCATTGCCTGGGCCTATGACACAGAGATGTTTCGTTTCCCTGTCGTCTCGCCTCCGCAGGTGTGGATCGCCACGATTGGGCTAGGGATTTCCTTCGGCGCGCTCGCGCATTTAGTCGTTCTACGGCAAATCTACAAATTGGATTGGCTCTCGGCCCTCCAAGTGCGCGAATAAGAAGGCCTGCCCCCAAGGCACGATTCTCAAACGAGATAAGGCGACTACGCAAACACCGTGCCCACAAAGTGTCCACTCGACGTAAGTGGCAGTGGGGGTAAAGTCGCCAGCGCCGAGGTGCTTGTCAGACGTTTTCTCACTGGCTAGGTTGGCCGCACTTTCGGCCCCATGCCCGGCTCCCTGAGCTTGGTGGCAATCCGGCCGCTTGTCATCCGTTCCGGATGGAACACCGAACGGTGGGTCCGTGGCGACGCCCTGACGCCGGCCAGCGTAGGCCGGTGAGATGGATAGGGCGATCACACCATTTCGCCGCGGGCGACACGAAACCCCGTTGCTTTGCTCGGTCTGGTCAACGCGCCGCGCCGTCTTGGCGGAGGGCGCGCGTCGCCGGCCCAGGCGATTCCATCCGGCGACTCTTCGATAGGGAGGTCTTCATGAAGCGTCTCGTTGTGTGCGCCCTCGCCTGTACTTTGCTGGGCGTAGCGCCGCCGCGAGCCGAGGCCCGCTTTCTGCGGTCCTTGCTCAACAAACTCAAACCCACGCCCCGCTTGACCAGCGAGTCTCGCGACCGGCAATTCCGCCGGCTGCTCCCCAAGGTCGATGATCCTCAGCTCCAATCCGTGCTGAACGATCCAGCCCTGCTCATCTACACCGAGCAGGAAATGCCCAAGGCCTATCAAGTGTGGGACGGGCAACTTCAAGGCGTTCACGCCGCGAACTACAACATCTCGGCCAACGGCAGCGAGCCCTTTGGCAACGGTAACCGCGAGTTCCCCTGGGCGGGTCCCGCAGGCACCCATCGCACTCATAACGTCAGCACTTTTCGTTTTCTCTGGCTGCCGTCTGACGGAAATGGGAAAAAGCTTCCCGTCGTCTGGTTTCGCAAGCATCTGCCGGGCGACTCTTCGACCGGATATGCCTGGATCTTCCCGGTGGGCACCGTAATCGGCGAAGTGCTGGTGATGCGTTCGCCGGCGGGCCATGGCTATACGTTCGAGCTCCGCACGCGCAAGCGTGAAGTGGGTGAATGGGCCGTAGACGTCTATCGCCCGTTCCCGACTCCGACAGCGCTCGCCGCGCGGGTTCGAGAACTCGAGCCCAATTGGCAGCAGCAACCCAGTCTCGTCAAGCTGATGAAGCACCTCGAGACGCAGGGGCCGTACCGCACGGCCACGCTCGTCGACCAGCATCCCACGACCACGTTCCGCCAGAAGGCGATCGTGGATGAGTTGCCGGCCATCGACAACGACCAACTCGTCGCCAAGCTGCTCAATGAGACGACCTTCAAGTCGTGCCTGGGCACCCGTTGGCGCGAGAGCTTGAGTTCGCTGGTCACTTCGGCGCCGACGACGCGCGACAACTTCCACATCGTGCCGGCCAACTACGACGCCGGCTTCGTGGAGGTCGACCGTCAGTCGTGCCAACGCTGCCACGACACGGTCGGCCAACACGTCGACCGCTTCGATTACAGCCGCGATTGGTACGGCCGCATCCGTGGGTCGGACGGCATCTTCTCGTTCCACCCCTTCGAGCCCGGCAGCCTGAGCCACAACGGCTTTGGCCAGTCGGTGCAGATGCGGAGCGAGCTGGTTTCGAGCGGCATGCTCGAGCGGTTCGATCCCAAACGTCATTCTCGCAAGCTCTACCAGGAGCTGAAGTAGCGCAAACGAAATCGGCTGCTCGCTGTTCGGCGGAGGCCGATCGTCGTGGGGCATTGCTGTTTTGGTCACGACGCTCCGGATTGGAGAACCGCGGGATTGCTTGGCTCCCCGATGTTCTTCTTCCGCCCGCGGTTCCCCCCGGAGCCGTGACTGCACGTTTTCGATGCCGGCCGCGCCCGCGGTCGGCCTATCAACTCTCTCTGAAAGGACTCTGTACATGCATGCTTTGCTTCCCCTGCTGTTGCTCGCCGCTGCTCCCCAAGGCGGTTGGTCGCAAGACTACGGCGCTTGCCTGAAGCGCGCCGCCGCCGAGAAGCGGCCCTTGTTGGTCGTGCTCGAGCGTCCGGCCGCGGCCGTGCGCCCGGCGGCCGTCAAGCGCAACGCCGAGGATTCGGCCACGCTCGAGAACTATGTTCTCTGCCGCGTCGACGCCACCACGAAGTACGGCCAGGAGCTGGCCCAGAAGTTCGACGCCAGCGAGCTTCCGTTCACCGCCATCATCGATCGCAACGGCGAGCGGCAAATCTATCGCCACGCCGGCCAGCTCTCCGACAGCGATTGGCGCACGACCTTGGCCACCTACCGCCAAGGCACGGCCCCGGTGCGTCCGGCTTCCACGTTGACCAAGCTGCGCTTCGAGTCTTACAGCCCGCAGTACAACTGGCAGCCGATGCGGGGCTCGTGCCCGAACTGCCGCTAGGCGTTCGTCGCCAGGGCGACCTGAACCGATAGTTGACCCACCGGGCGGGGGCGCAGCACGCGCACCCGCCCGGCGTTATTATGACGTGGACGGATTGCCCCCTTCCTGTCGCCTCGTCGAAGCGGCGGGTGAGGGCCGAGCACGGAGGCCTAGTGCGGCGCGCCCACCGCTCCCAAGACAATAGGTCGACGTCGTTTTCATGGCCTTCCGCAAGAGCAAGTGGATTCCCGGCACGCACGGCGAACAGCCTGTGAGCGACGCCGCCCGCAGCGCTTTGCGGCTGCGTCTCGACAGTGTGTCGCACTTTCTGCCTTTGGCGGCGCTCGCCGCCGAAGAAGACCTCGAGTACGTGCATCAGTTGCGCGTGTCAACGCGCCGTGCGGCCGCGGCGCTCGCCACGTTTCGCAAGCTGTTGCCCAAATCAAAACGCAAATGGGTCGCCCAACGGTTGCGCGAAGCCCGCAAGGCGGCCGGCCAAGCCCGCGATCTCGACGTGCTCGAAGCGCGGCTCGTGGCCACCTGCGGCGACAATGGCGATCACGGGCTGCACAGCCTGATCGACCTGGTCCGCCGCGAGCGCGCCGCGGCGCAGCCTGATCTGTTCCGCGCGCATAAACGTTTGCGGCGGGGCGAGTTCACCAAACGGGCGCGAAAGCTTGCCCGCAAGACGCGCTGGCGAGGGAAGGGGTCGGAGCCGGGGCTTGGGGAGTTTGCCCGCACGTCGCTACGGCAATCGGTGGAGACTGCGTTCAGCCTGACGCGGCAGGGCTTTGCCGACGATCTGGCGCTGCATCAGTTTCGCATCGCGATCAAGGCGCTGCGCTACGAAATGGAACTGTTGGCCGGGGCCTTTCCGCAAGACTTCCGCCGCGAAGCCTACCGACAGGTGGCCGAACTGCAGCAGTTTTTGGGCGAAGTGAACGACCACTCTACGACCGCGGCCGCCTACGGCCGTTGGCAGGCGACCGCGTCCAGCACGTTGGCCCAGGCTCTCGAACAGGAACTCGAGCGCGAACAAAAAGCTCTGTCGGCGGCGCGAGCAAGGTTCGACCTGTGGTGGTCTGGCCATGGTCACGGTCTGGAGCAGTCGATCCTGCGCTATCTGGGCGGCGGCCCCAGCCCAGCCAACACCGAGCGGGCCTCGGCTTAGCTTCGTAGACATGGTTTCCCAGGGATGGTTTCTCTGGAGCGGATGCGAGACCACCGCAGCGCCCCTCCCCAAAGAAAGCGTTTTCGTATGGACCCGCTGCTTTCTGATCTGACGCACGAGTTCCACCGGCACAAGGCGCTTGCCGAGCGCTCGCTCGCCGAACTCAGCGACGAGCAGTTCTTCCGCCGGCCGAGCGACGAGGTGAATCCGCCGGCGCTGATCGTGAAGCATCTTGCGGGCAACCTGAAGTCGCGCTGGACCGATGTTTTGAACGCCGACGGTGAGTCGCCACAGCGCGATCGCGACCGCGAGTTTGTGCTCGAAGCCGCCGACACTCGGGCGAACCTGATGTCCGCTTGGGAAGCAGGCTGGCAAGCGCTATTCGGCAGCTTGCGGTCACTCGAGCGGGTAGACCTCGAGCGCACGATCGTGATCCGCGGCGAGCCGCACACGCTCCGGCAGGCGCTGCTCCGCGGCGTTACGCATGCGGCGTATCATGCGGGGCAGATTCTGTACTTGAGCCGGTGGCTCAAGCCGGACCGCACCTGGCTGACGATCGCGCCGGGGCAGAGCAGGGGGCGGAAGGGAGATTACCGACAGAATCTCTGAAACGATTCACCGACTGCCCACAATAGTTAGGAGTCGAGAATGCCCATTTGGCGAGTTTCGGTCCAGCGCGAACCAGTCAGGTACATCCGCGCGGAGAGCGAGGCGGACGCCGTCGACTCCTACTTCCGGCACATGGGTATTTCAGTTTGCCGGTACAAACCCAATGCCCAGATCGTGGACAGCGTTCCAGAAGGCGAAACGGTGTTGGACCGCTATGTGTCGCGTCACTTCGATCCGGACGACTACTGAGGCTTGCTGCCGAGGGTCGCTCGACTGTGGCGAGGCGTGCTTCTTCACGGGCTGAGCGGCATTCTCGGCTTGCGCGCCAAACGATGGTGAAGTCCCTTGCTCGTGCATTTTGAAGTTGCGCTTTTGAGCTCGGCGCGGCATGGATGCCGAAAGCGGTGCGCGGGCGAGTCGCAACCCAGCGGGTGGCCAGAATGTAGCCGGGGGTCGCGGCGCTCAGCCGCTACCCCCGGAAATCGCGAAGAATCGCGAATTCCACCCTGGCGGGGTGGCAGATCCGATCGAATGTCTTTCTGGCATCCCTCCAGGATGCACAAGCCAAACATTGCATCCCGGGGGTGGACCGCATGCGCGGTCGCCCCCCGGCTACATTCTGGCAAGCCTTCAGCTTGCGGAGACCAGCCCCGCAACGTCAGAGCTGGCGCTGCGCGGTTCGTGTCACAGCCCGAAACCTAGGCGGTAAAGCAGCAGGCCTATTCTGCTTCCAGCCGCTTATTTGCGAGCAGCAGGCTCGAGTTCCCGCACATACAGATTCGCGAACTCCACCACTCCCGCGCCATTTTGCAGTGCAATCGGGCCCCGGTCCGGCAGACCAGGCAAATGGGCGCGGTCGATCACGGTTTCGCCGTTGAGCACCACCGTGAGGCGATCGCCGGCCACGGTGATCTCGAAGCGGTTCCATTCGCCGAGCGGGTTATCAGCGCGCTTTCTCGGCGTCGCGGCGCGATGCAGGGAGGTCGAGAGCGCGGGATCGGTGCGGTAGCCAAAGATCTCCCCTGAGCCCACGGGGTGATTCCAGATGTTGATCTGGGCCTTGGCCGATCCGCGTACGAGGATGCCGCTCGAGCCGGCGTCTGCGTAACGCACCGTTCGCGGCTGGCCCCGGCGGTCCACGGCCGCGCCGCCATCTTCGGCGATGCTCACTGCTTCCTGAGTTCGCGGCTCCCCTACGAGCCGCCAATCGGCGATCAGCGTGAAGTCTCCATAAGAGCGTCGCGTCCACAGGTTCCGCGTGCCGGCGCCTCCCTCATAGCGCAAGATCCAATCGCGCGGCTGCCAAGAGCGTTCCGCCTCCGGCGCCGCCGCCCAACCTTCGAGATCGAGCCCGTTGTAGAGCGGCCGAAAACCCCGCGCGGCCGTCGACACTTCGGTCGAAGGGAGCACCTGCGACGGCAATTCCTGCAGGCGGATGTTGCGGAAGTGAACCTCGGAGCCTTCGCTCTCGAGGCAGATATAGCCTTGCCTCGGATTGCACTCCGTTCCGCCTGACACGACTTCGCCGTTCACCGCCAGCGTGATGCGGCCGTCTCTGCTCTCCACGCGGTAGTGGTTCCACTCGCCGGCCGGCTTCACTCGGTGTTGATCAGGCAAGCACCGCAGCCAGCCCTTGGGGTGCGGCCGATCCGGAATGAACTTGGCCCCGTGAATGGCGAACACATCACCATGGTTGCCGTCGAGGATCTGACACTCGATTGACCGTGTGAACGGCACGCCCGGCGCGGTGATGTCGTCTGAGTGAATGAATAGGCCCGCGTTGCCGCCTGCGTGCAAATGCTTCCACTCGAGTTCGAGCACGAAGTTCTGGTACTGCTTCTCGGTCCGCAGTACGCCGGTGGGTACGCCGGTGCAAACGATCAGCCCGTCGCGCACGCTCCAAGTGCTGGGAGCGGTGTTGACGTTCACCCAGCCGCTCAGATCGTGGCCGTTGAACAGCGGCCGCCACTCAGGCTCCGCCGCCTTCACACCGCGCGCCATCAGGCAGCAGCAGAGCAGGAGAACAACGGCGCGATGCATTTTGCTTAGCTCCAAACAGGCGGCCTGCAGGCCGCCTGGGACTGCCAACAGAAAACCTCAGGTAAATCCCTAAAGTAAGTGTAGGCTGTTTCGCTAGGCCGCGTCGAGACGAAGCGAGAGACCGCCATTCATGCCGAATTCGGCGATTTTTGTCGTGCCTGGCAATTTACGGCCGCCAGTCAAACGTCGCGGAGCAGCCCGCGGCAAATTGCCCACTGCGGCTCGCCTCCGCATTTGCAGGCCGCATTTGGATCGCAGTGCAGAATCACTGCTGCGCTGCGGCCGCCTGCTGCCGCGCCAAAAACTCCTGCCCGTGCGCGTAGCGCGTATTCACAGGCACGCCTTGGCGGCAGAGAGGGCATTGGCCGGCCGGCCAAGCGGGAATCTTGTGTTCGAGCAGGAAGTGAAAGCGCTCGACGCCGAGCGACTCGGCGCCAACATTTCCGCGGCTCACCAGACATGCAGCGCCGACCAGCACTCCGCCGGCGCCGTGAACCGCTACGGCCGTTTGCCGGAGCGAAAGCCCGGTGTTCACGATGTCGTCGACCACGAGCACGCGTTTGCCGCGCACAAGCGCATCGTAGCCGCGCCGCAGCACGAAGCGGCCGCGCAACTCGCCTGGGGCCGGCACGGCGTCGTGCTCGGTGAACGTCGACAGCGCGCCGAGTTCATGCGCCGCCCATTCGGCGACGATCAGACCGCCGGTGGCCGGCCCACACACGATCTCGGCGCCCCAATCGTGCACGCCGCGAGCCATTTGCCGGCAGAGGCGCTCGGTGTTGTCGGTGTGGGGGTAGATCGCATCCTTGTCGATCCAGCCGCTCCCGTGATCGCCCGACACATACACGAAGTGATCGTTGGCCAAGATCGCTTGCGCGTCGGCGAGGATCTTAAGAACATCTGCAGCGCCGAGAGGGCTGCTGGCGTTGTCGCTCATGCGTGAGTAGGGCCCGGACCAAAGATAAATCACGAGCGAAATCGCTCGGGCCCGATTCTACACGCTTTCGCGCTCGCGCGCCGCGGCTCCTTCAGTTCACTGCGCCGGCTTGGCCCCAAAGCAGTAGAGCGCCTGGGCCGAGCGCAGATACAGGCGGCCGTCGCTCATCGCCGGACTGCCGCTGAAGTCGCTTTCGTCGCTGGCCAACTCGTTGTGGGCAAGTTGCTCGAACTTGTCGCCCGCAGCGACCACGTACACACCCTTACGCCGCGTGACGATGTACAGCTTGCCGTCGGCGGCGACCGGCGAGGCATAGATCGAGCCAGCGCCGCTCAAGCGGCCCTGAAACACCTGCTCGCCTGTCTCGGCGTTCACGGACAACACGATGCCACGGTCGTTCACGCCGTAGAGTTTACCCTGATAGTAGACGGGCGAGGGGATGTTGGTGCCGAGCGGCTTCTTCCAAACGGTGTGAGTCTTGCTGACGTCGTCGCGGCCGCCGGAGCGCACGGCCACGGCGCCGCCGCTACGGCCGCCGGCCGAATAGACCACGTCTCCTGCGGCCACGGTGCTGGTGTTGATAGTCATGTCTTGGTTGCCTTCGGCGAACCAGCGGAACTTGCCGTTGGCCGGATTCAGCGCCCACAGTTCGTAGGGCGTGCCGATCACCAGTTCCTGCTTGCCTTCCGGAGCGTTCACCAAAACAGGCGTGCCCCAGGTCGGATACAGGTTGTCTGCCGGCGTGCGCCATACTTCCTTGCCGGTCAGTTTGTCGAACGCAATCAATGACTTGCTCTCCGCCGAAGCGCAGACGATGAGCAGATTGTCGTAGAGCAGTGGGCTGGCGGCCGAACCCCAGCCGTTCATGCCGAGGCCGTCGCCCACATCGGCATGCCAGAGCGGCTTGCCATCGAGGTCGTAGGCGAACACGCCGCTCTTTCCGTAGAAGGCGTAGACGTGCTGACCGTCGGAAACCGGCGTGCTCGAGGCATAGCCATGTTCGGCGAGCATCCCTTCGTAGGGATCTTCAGGCTGCTTGGCCGGCTCGGCGCGATCCCAGAGCAGCTTGCCGTCTTTGCGGTCGTAGCACAGGAGATGGCGTGCGAGCTTGTCGGTCTTGCTGCCTTCGTCGCCGCCGACGCCGGTAAAGCAGGTGACGAATACACGATCGCCGACGACGATCGGGCTCGACGAGCCGGGGCCCGGCAGCGCGACCTTCCAGACAAGGTTCTCCGTGTCCGACCAAGTGACCGGCAGGCCGTGCTCTTCGCTCACGGCCGAACCATTGGGACCACGAAACCGGGCCCAGTCGGCTGCACGCGAAGCGCTGCCGCCCATCGCCAGGAGGAGACCGACGAGACAAGCCCCAACGCGGAAACGGCAAAGTCGCACGGCGCTCACTCCCTTGAATTCGAAGAAGAGTTCCAAAGAATCCAGCCCCCACTCCCCGCACGAGGGCGAGGAGTGGGAATGCCGGACTCTGGCAAACGGATGGCTAGGCTTCTCTACCTAGCCGATTACTCGTCGCGGCCCTGCGGACGTCCGCCGGGGCCCGGAGGACCACCAGGGCCGCCGCCCGGGCCACCGGGTCCGCCGCGGCCACCGAAGCGGGGGCGGAGCTGCGCGACATCGAACTCGGCGCCGAGCATTTCCTTGAACTGGGCTTGTTGCTCGCTTGTGAGCAAGCCCTTCACGGCCGTGTCGCGTGCTTCATCAAGTTCGCGCATTTTGGCGAATCGTTCCTGAAAATCACCGCCACCGCCGGGGCCTCCCGGACCACCGGGGCCGCGGCCAGGACCACCGCCGCCAGGTCCGCGGCCGGGGCCCATGCCCCGGAATAATTCGCTCCGCTTGGCCTGATGGTCTTTGATCGCGGCGGCGATCTTGTCTTGCTGCTCTTGCGTGATCGCCAAGGCGGCCACCACCTCAGGGTCTTGGTAGGCTTGCACGCCCGAGGCCTGCCACGAGATCTGGCGCAATCGATCGAGCTGGGCGTCGTCGAGCACTTCGGCCAGCTTGGGCTCGAACTGAGCGTCGACCTTCTTGCCAAGCTCTTGCATTTTCTTGGTGAACTCTTCCATCTTGGCCTGACGTTCGGCCTCGGGAAGCTCCATCACCGCGCGGAAATCAAAGCCCGAGTCGCGCCCGGCAGCCATGCGGGCCTCGCGCTCATCATCGGCGAGGTCGGCCAGCTTGTTCACCTGGTCCTCCTTGACGCCGAGATCTTGCTGCACGGCTTCATTTCCCGCCAGGCCGACAAGCGACTGCTGTCCGCCCCCCATGCCCATGCCGAAGCCAAATCCGCCGCGACCTCCCCCGCGGCCGAAGCCGCCGCCCGGTCCGCCCGGGCCTCCTCCCGGCGGCTGCGCGTGAGCGGCAACCGTCATGAAGCCCGCGATCGCCAGGGCCCCAGCCCCGCACAGGATTCTTCGCCATTGGCAAGCCATCGTTCAATCTCCGAAAGAAACGGGGGTGGAAAGCTGTCCCTTGGACTCGAGTGTATCGCGTAGCCGCTCGTTAGTCGCGGCGGTCGGGCGGTGGGCCGCGGCGCGGCTCGCCAGGCTTTTTGTGTTCGTCCTCTGGCGGGCAATCGAACTTGCCCGGCGGCCCGCGCATCACTTCGCCCTCGTACGTGGCCCCAAATAGCTCTTGCCAGCGAGGCTGTTGCACGGGCGTCATGAGCTTGCTTACCTTCTCGAACGCGGCAATCTCTTGGCCGCGTGTCGGCCGCTTGTCCCAACCGCGCCATTCTGCCTCGCGCTCCGAGGCCTTGAACATGGCTTGCTCGATGTTCTCAACCTCGAACTTCTGCTCGTCGGTGAGCGCCAGCGCTTCGACCATTTCAGGATCCTTGAACACGCGCAGGCCATGCTGCTGACGACCGATCTGCCTGAGTCGCATTCGCTGCGAGTCGGAAAGAATCTCCGCCAGCGCTGTTTGATTCTGCTTAGCCAGTTCCGCTAGCTTCGTACGAAACTCGGGCCAAGACGGCTTGGGGCCCGATTCGAACTTGTGCCGCATTTTGTCGAAATGGCCATGCATGCCTTGGAGGAGGGCACTGAGCTTGGGGACCTGCTCCGGACTCACTCGTAGGTCGTCGAGCACATCTTGCTGGGTGAGCAGCAACACGTCGCCAGCAGTCTGCAGCAGCGCAAGTTCCGCCAACAGTTTCTGAACGTTCTCGCGGCCAACAATCAAGTCGGCTTGCAACTTGGGATCTCCCGCGCTGTCTTCAATGAAGTCCTGGTAATAGGAAAGCGCAGTCTCCAGCAGCTTCCGCTGCAGGCTTTCTAAATGTTGTCCGCCGTGAAACGGTCGTCCCGAGAGATCCTCGTTGCTGATGCGAATGAGCAGATCGACGAGTTCGCGGGCTTGCCCCAGCCGTTGCTGCGCGAGCGCCGTTTGTTTGACCGCAACCTCACGTTGCTCCTCGGCCTCCTTCGCCTTCTTTTGCTCTTCGTTCCAGGCGGTTAAGACAGCCGCGCGTGCCCGACCGACCAACAGATTGCTGATCGAAAGCCCCACAACGCCCAAGAGCAGGATCACGACCGTTGACACCACCACCGACGGATGCCGCCTGAGCCACTTTTGCGTCCGCACCCACGGCGTGGGCCGGCGGGCGAGAATCGGCTGATCGTGCAGGAAACGCTGCAAATCGTCGGCCAATTCGCGCGCTGAGGCATACCGATCGAGCGGGTTCTTCGCGAGCGCCTTGAGCAGAATGGTTTCCAGTTCCGCCGGGATCGCGCGGTCGAGCGCCCGCGGGGCGCGCGGCTCCTGTGTCAGCACCTGGTGCAAAAGGCCCGTGCGATGCCGCGCATCGAACAGCGGATGCAGCGTGAGCAATTCGTAGAGCGAAGCCCCCAAGGCATACACGTCGGCCCGCTGATCGATGAGCACCTTTTGCCCGCCGACCTGCTCGGGGCTCGCGTAGCGAAGCGTGCCCACCATGTCGCCCGTGTGCGTCAGGCCGAAATCGGTTTGGAACTGCGCGAGCCCGAAATCGGTGACCCACACATGCCCACGGCCATCGAGCAGCAAGTTGCCCGGCTTGATGTCGCGATGGATGACGCCGAACTGATGAGCATACTCGAGCGCTTCGGCAGCCTGCAGAGCGAGCTTGGCGGCCATGCGGAAAAAGTCTTGCTTCCGCGCGGTTCGCTGCATCGACAGGTTCTGCGAATACGGCCCGGCCGCCGGCTGCGGCGAGCGCGGCGTGGAGAGCGCGAGCGTCGCAGCGCCCGGCGTCGTATCGAATTTGAGCGGCGATTCGCTGGTCTTGGGCGCGCTGCGTTGGCCACCGGCGGTTGAGTTGTGGACCGGCTCGTCGGCGAAGCCCGCCTGCTCGCGCAACTGCTTGATCAGCTCGGCCAGAGACTGCCCTTCGATGAGCTGCATGGCATAGAAATGCACGCCCCGCTCGCAGCCCACGGCGTACACCGGCACGATGTTGCCATGGTGCAACTGGGCGGCGGCCTGAGCCTCATGCCGAAAACGCTGCAGTTGGCGCGGATCGAAGGCGCCGGCAAAAGGCAACACCTTAAGCGCGACGCGCCGCCCCAGCGAAAGTTGCAACGCTTCGTAGACCACGCCCATGCCGCCGCGGCCAATCTCGCGCACGATGCGAAAGTCGCCCAGTTCGTCAGCCGAGGAAAACGGACCCGCCGTCTTCGTCGAGCGGGCGCCGCGGCTGGGGGCCATCGACTCACTGGTCATGGCGTTCAAGAGATCGAGCCCCTGCAAGCAGGCTTCGAGTTCCTCGGCCAACTCGGGGTAGCGGGCGGCGAACTGTCGGCGGTCAGGCTGCTGGCCGGCGGCGATCGCCTCTTGATACTCCTTCACGGCCGCCAGCAGCCGCGGATCCTCGGAAGGCTCGGCGGCGGCCGGACCGTCAGTCGGCTCGTCCCAGCGGGGCGCCCCAGCGGCGTGCGGGTCGTTCGAAGGATTCATGCTTCACCCGTGACCATGATTTTGCGGAGCTGGGCAAGTCCGCGCAGCCACAGCTTTTCCACACTGTCGACCGATCGGTCCATGCGCCGCGCCACCTCGGGAAAGGTTAGCCCTTCCAGGTGGCGGAGGATGATGACTTCGCGATAGTTGTCTGGCAGTTGGCTGAGCGCATCGGCCAGGATAAGCGACTGCTCGCGCCGCGCCGCTTGGCGACTAGGAGAGCTGACCGGCGAGGTCAGACCGCGGTCCATGAGCTGCGAAGAATGATCGAGGTCGGCCGCCAAGTCGCGCTCGAGCCGCACGTCTCGCCCCTGAGTGCCGATGTAACGGCGAATGACGTTGGCCAGCCGGCCCGCCAAGATTTGCCGGAGCCAGGCGGTGAACTCGGGCGCTCCCTCGCCCCGGAAGAGCGGAAAGTTGCGGTGCGCTTCCAGAAACGTTTCTTGCACGAGGTCGGCAGCGTCGACTTTGCTCTGCAGCCGGCGACCGATCTGCACCTTGGCCAGCACCAGGGCGTAACTGTAATACGACTCGAGCAACTCGCCCAGGGCCGCTTCTTGGCCGGCGCGGGCCGCCCGAATGAGTTCGTCGGCAGTCGACATAGTGGATCGGTTCACAGAATACGGCGCTCTGCTTCAATATAAGGTGGCGGTCGCCCCGCAAACATCGGGGCTGGCCGGACAGCGCCGCCGGCAGCGCCGGCCGAGGTGATTGCGTGCGGGCATAGGCTTGCCACAAATGCCGCGCGCATCCACCGGGCCGACGCCGCCCTTGGCGGAGCCGATCGTGGCATTCTCAACCGTGCCGAATCGTTGGCCGTCGATTCGGCGGGACCGGCAGGGGGGCATACAGGGCGAGCTGGCCCGCGAGGCCTTTGCCGATCCGCTTCCTAAGTAGTTGCCAGGGCGGCGCTTTTCCCGCCGCGCTGCAAGGGAGCAGTCGCCGGCCAGTTGAGAGGGCGTGAGGTAGGATTCCCTCAGGCTCCCTACGCTGGCCGACCACATTGCTCCCGAGGACGTGCGGGTTCGGCGGTTCGACCGGAAGAAATCGTTTGGCCTCTGCAGGTTGCGCCGGAGATACCGCCGGTTCCGCTGGCGAATCGCCGGCCAGGCAACCGATGAATAGCTGAGAACCTGGCGAAACTGCGGAATCTTGACCCGAATGACGAGCGGACTCTCGGCCACCTTCGGCGCTTTGGCCCGAACCGAAAATGAGGCGGCGGTCAGCCTGCTCATTGCGGCGCTCGATTCGCCACGCGCGGCAGTGCAAGAAGCGGCCCTGTCGGCGATCCTCGATCGCCGCAGTCCGGCGGGCCAGCGCGAGATCCTCCGCCGTCTGCCGGCCAACGCCGACCGGTGGCGCCCCACGATCGACGCCCGCCGCGGTCGCATGGCAACCGCGCTGCGCGACGCGGTGCTCGGCGCCGACCCCCAACTCTGCGCGAGCGCCTGCCAGGCGATCCTGTGGTTCCACGAATACGACCTCATGGCCGCGCTCCTGACCGCGGCGGAGGACGAAACCAATCCGAACTCCAAGCGTGCGCTCGACACTTTGGTCGAGCTTGCGCGGCTGCTCTACGACGAGCTTGCGCAACCGCGCGACTACCGCAACCGCCGCGATCCCCAAACGCTCCGCCGCAACGCCGTCGGTGCGCTCGAGGCGGCCGTTGCCCGCTACGGCAAGCATCGTCGCCGCGAGATCGTCGAATCGTTCCTGCTGCTCGTTTACCGAGACAACGCTACGCTGCAACAGATTCTGCACGACCCGCATCACGTGGCGTCGGTGCCGGTTGCGGATTTGCTGGCGAGTAGCGAGCAGGGGGGCGTGGTGCGGTTGCTGCTCAGTCTGCTCGAAGACCCGCATGCGCCGCACGTGGCGCTCACTTCGCTGGCGCGCCGCAGCGATCCCAAGTTCGTCGAGCACTTGCTGCGCAAGATCGGCTCCGAGCCGCCGAAAACGATGGCGCTCAATCTCAAACGGATCGAGCTCTTCGCCTGGCTCCACAAGGGGCACGATGTCGTCGATCAGCTCGACGGCCACGGGCAGTACGCCGTCGTTCAACTCGCCGTGCATTCGGGCATGAAGCGGCGCGAAGCCTTTGAACTCGTCCGCCACTTGCTCGCACAGGGCAAGCCCGAAGGACGCCGCGCCGCGGTGCAGGCATTGGCCGAGTTCACTGGCGCCGACGCCAATGCACTGGTCGTGCGCTCGCTCGATGATGAAGACCCGCTCGTACAGGCCGGCGCTGCGGCGCAACTCCGCTCTCGCGGCATTCAGGGCGCCCTCGGCCGATTGATCGAACTGCTCGACAGCCCGCATGGCACGGTGGCACAAGCCGCCCGCGATAGTTTGGCCGAGTTCAATGCGCGCCGCTTCCTTGCCTCGTTCGACATGCTCGACGAAGAAGCCCGCCGCACGACCGGCGCATTGGTGAAGAAGATCGACCCGCGCACCGTGCCGCTGATCAAAGAAGAGCTCAGCGTTCACTCGCGCACTCGCCGCTTGAGAGCATTGCGGATGGGAGTGGTCGTCGGCGTCGCGCCCTGGGTGGAGACGGAAATCATCGTATTGTTGGGGGACGAGGATCACGTCGTCCGCAGCGAAGCCGCCGCGGCGCTTGGCGCCTGCCGCAGCCCTACCGCGTCGGCGGCGCTGCAAGGCGCCCTAGCCGACCGCAGCCAAATCGTGCGCGAAGCGGCCGCCGGAGCGCTCGAACAACTGCAACGGCCCGTGGGCGACGACGAAACGGCGCCGAGCGCCGCAGGAGGCCGTGCGTGAACCCGCTCGATCCCGACGTTTCGCCCCACGCCGACGTGTGGAGCGCCATGCGGAGCAACTTCCATGGCGAGCACGCGCGTTTGAGCACCAGCGACGCGGTGGCGCTGCTGCTGTTCGTGATCGCGCTGGCCGTGGGCTTTTGGCTGCTGTCGCGCGTGCTTGCGAAGCAAGATCGCCGTCGCCCCTACAACAGCCCGCGACGCCTCTTCGGCGAGCTTGCCCGCGCTCATGGGCTCAACCGAGCCGAGCGCAGCCTGCTTGCCGAGCTGGCCAATATTCGTGGGCTCGAGCCTATCGCCCGCATCTTCGTGGAGCCGCTCGCGTTCGAGACCCGCGAACTCAACGCGCGGTTGGCGCGGCGTGGGGAGCAGATCGCAGAGTTGCAACGCCGGTTGTTCGCGGAGACCGACGGGGCCGACGCGCCGCGTCCGGCGGGCCAAGCTGGCTAGTCAACCTCGAGAGGCTACTCAGGCTCGGCCGTCGCTTCTTCTTCGGTGAAGAGCGTTTCGTCGACTTCCACTGCGGGTTCGTCCGCGGCGGCCTCGTCGCCGACGTCATCCGCCGCTTCTTCATCCGGAGCGGCGGCCGCACCTGGCGCCGCGGCTGCGGGAGCGCCGACCGGGCGTTCGTTGAGCACGTCTTCCAGCATGCCCGAGGGGAGCTCGTCGATGGCTCGCTTGACGGTGCCCGGCAAGGGCCCTGAGTTCGGGGCGGTGATGCGGCGGTGCTTGTTCACGTCGTAGAGAGCACGACGCGTCCCCTGCGGACGGCGGTGGAACTCCTTCGGATCGAGGTTGCGGCCGAGCGCCACGGTGCGATCCTGCGGTCGATAGCCGAGGTAGTCGAGAAACGCCGGCACCGACACGAGCTTGATGCCCTTGGCCAAGGCGTCAGCCCGCATGCGCGACCAACGGTTGGTGAGCTCAGCGGCATTGGCGCCCAAGGCCGAAGGAGGCTCGCCGACGATCAAGTAGCGGGTATTGGTCGTGAGCTTATTGGGCTCTTGGCCCGCGGGGCTCTGCCCCTTCTCGTCGAGCACCGCGTCGATGCGGCCGCCGTTGAGTTGAATGAGCTCAGTCACCTTTTTCAGGTCGCTCTCGCCGTCGCCGTCGATGTCGATCAGTCCGGCCAAGCCAAACCGCTCGAAGCGGCCCGGAGTCCAAGCCGGCGAATAAACCTGGTCGCCGGGGAGAATCGGATCGCCGGGCGTTTCGTCGGTGATGCGGGCCTCGGTCTGATGCGGACCGATCACGCGATACACTTCGAGCCGGCCCTTGCGCTCGGCGCTGGCCACGCGCTGGCTCTCACGCGGATAGACGCTGAACGTGGCTTGCCGGGGCACGCCGTCGGCCGAGCCGACGTTGAGATACACGATCCGGCTGCCGGCGTAGACCTCGGTCACCTTGCCATCCGGGGTGTCGAAGTTGTCGGGCCGATCCTTATCGATCTGCACGGCCAGGATTTTGTTCTGACTTTGGAGATCGGCGAGGCTCTTGGCGTGTTCGTCTTCCTTTTCCTCCAACGCCTTCTTGGCGGCCTTGGCGGCATCGCTGTCGCGGCTACGATCGGCCAACATCTTGTCCCGGTTGGCGTCGATCTCCTTTTTCTGCTTGGCGAACTCGGCTTGCTCGACGGCCAGATCTTTTTCGAGTTTAGCGATCAAGGCCTTGTTCTGCGCCAGCTTGTCGTTCAATTCCTTTTGAAGCTGGGCATACTCGGTGTTGCGCGCTTCGAAGCGGGTGTGCTCGTCGGACAGGCGCTTATTGAGATCCACCGTCATGCGGCCCAAATTGGCGAGCATGCCGGCGTAGTTCTGCTTCTCGACCGGCAATTCGGCGCCATATTTCTTGAGGTCGCCGTCGTACAGATTCTTCACATCGGCCATCTTGGGCGCTTCGCCTGGAGCGCCGAGCAGTTTGGCGGCCTCGGCGAGCTCAGCCTCGGCGGTGCTCTTGGCGCCCTGGGCGTCGGAAGCTTCCTTCTTGGCCGCTTCCATCTTCCCGTAGGCGTCTTGGTAGCTACGGAAAACCAAGAAAGTGGCCACCAACAAGATGACCGTGAGCATGACCAGAATGATCAGGCCGATCTGCAAACCTTGGTTTTCCCGAGCAGCCATGCGGCAATCCTTGTGGGGAGGGCCTAGTGCCAGGCCCGGTCGGCGATGCGCAAGAGAGAAGTGGGGCTACACGTACGGAAGACTGTCGGCGGGCTTGGTCGTTCACGGGCCACTGCCAGGCCCGCGTACGTTCGAAGGTTGATCACCGCCCGACCCATGGATCAGGGCCGGCATGCATCGTGCCGCAACCAGAGCCTGGCAAGAAACCAGGCCCGAGAACTTCCTATCCCGTCCGAAAAATCGCTCTACCCCGCCGAAGTACATCCACCGCAACCGATTCTAAACCGGGTGCTGGTAAGTGTCAAACAAACCTGGTCGGGCGATTGGGAGGGGCTCCGGCACCCCCATGCCAGACCCAGGACTTCTCCCTGGCCAGCCGCCGGTTCTATGATGAACGGCATGTCGCACAGTCAGTACGAGTTTGATGTCATCGTCATCGGGGCCGGGCATGCAGGGGTCGAGGCCGCGCTGGCCGCGGCGCGGATCGGCGCCAAGACTGCGTTGCTGACCACGAGCTGCGACACCGTGGCCCAGATGAGCTGCAATCCGGCCATCGGCGGGGTGGCGAAGGGGCAGATCGTCCGCGAGATCGACGCCTTGGGAGGCGTCATGGGACAGGCGATCGACGCCACGGGGCTGCAGTTCCGGCTGCTCAACGCCAGCAAGGGGCCGGCGATGCACAGCCCTCGGGCCCAGGCCGACAAGCGGGCTTACCAACAAGAGGTCAAACGCCTCGTCGAGGAGCAGGCGAACCTGTCGCTCCGGCAGGAGACCGTGGAAGGACTGGAAGTAGAGGAGGGGCCGGCACCGGTTGTCCGCGCGGTGCTGGTCCGCGGAGGCGCCGTCTACCGTGCCAGGGCCGTGGTGATTACGACGGGCACCTTTCTGCAAGCGGTGATGCATACCGGCGAGAGCCAGACCGCCGGGGGCAGGGCAGGGGAGGGGACCACGGCCGGGCTGAGCGGACACCTACGCCGACTTGGCTTCGAACTGGCCCGTTTCAAGACCGGCACCCCGCCACGGCTCAACGGCCGCACCATCGACTACACCCGCACCGAAATCCAACCCGGCGACGATGAGCCACAGCCGTTCTCGTTTCTCACCGACCGTATTGCTGCTCCGCAGATCCCTTGCTGGATCACCTACACCACGCAAGCCGCCCATGACCTGATTCGGGCGAATCTGCATCGGGCTCCGATGTATAGCGGGCAAATTGACTCTCGCGGGCCGCGCTACTGCCCTTCGATCGAAGACAAGATCGTGCGTTTTGCCGACAAGGATCGGCATCAGTTGTTTCTCGAGCCTGAAGGGCGTCAGACGCACGAGGTCTATGTCAACGGCGTGTCGACCAGCTTGCCGCGCGACGTGCAGGACGCGGTCATCCGCCTTGTTCCGGGGCTCGAACACGCGGAGATCATGCGCTACGGCTATGCCGTGGAGTACGACTATGTCCCCCCGGAACAGCTTTGGCCCACGCTCGAGACCAAGCGGGTACGAGGCCTCTACTTCGCCGGACAAATCAACGGCACCACGGGTTATGAGGAGGCCGCCGGCCAGGGGCTGCTCGCCGGCGCGAACGCTGCGCTCGCCCTCGCTGGACGCGACCCCCTCGTGCTGGCGCGCGAGCAAGCCTACCTGGGCGTGCTGATCGACGATCTGGTCACCCGCGGTGTCGACGAGCCCTATCGAATGTTCACCAGCCGAGCCGAGCATCGCCTGCGGCTGCGGCACGACAACTCCGATCGCCGGCTCACGCCGCTGGGGCGAGCGGCCGGCTTGGTCGACGACAACCGCTGGCAGCGGCTCGAAGCCAAAGAGGTCGAGATTGCGGCGGCTTCCAAAATCCTCCAGACCACGCGGCTGGGCGAAGCAACGCTCGAGGCGGTGCTGCGGCGGACTGAGAGCCGCTGGAGCGACGTAGCGGCGGCCTGCCCCGAGCTGGCGGTCATCAGTGCGACCGCGGCGGAGCAAGTCGAGCGGGACGTGAAGTACTCAGGCTACATCGCACGACAGGAGGTCGAAGTCGCCCGGCAACGGCGTCTGTCCGACAAGCGCATCCCCGCCGGCTTCAACTTCGCCGGCATCACGCAGCTCCGGGCCGAAGCGCGCGAGAAGCTCGCGCGGGTACAGCCTGCCGACCTTGCGCAGGCCAGCCGGATCAGTGGGATTACCCCCGCCGACCTATCGCTGGTGCTCGTGCATCTCGAGGGTCGCAACCGCCGCCCCGCCGGTGGGGCGACGGAAAGCCATTCCTGAGCAACGGCTTAGAGCGTTTACCCTGCTGCGATTTCTCGCGCGAGAACGGTCGGTTGGGCTTCTCAAACGTTCCTGCGGCCAAGACGGGCGAACTTGGTCTCGCATTCCTAAACGCCTACGCGGTGGTGGTTTAGGTGAACAACATCGGTATTGACTGGTTCCATAAGATGGCTATAATTGGTCCTAGTGGCAAGTTCGGCAAGATCGGAAGGTATGGTCGAGCCTGCCGTTGGCAGTTCTGGGGCTGAACAGGAAAGTTCAAGAGGCGCTCGCCCGATGGCGAGTGCAAGCCTCGGTTAGCGAATAGGTGGAGACAGTCACGGAGGTACCTGGGCTCCTCGTCGTTCTCGCGGTGGGATCCGCACGAGGCGCTCGCCCTAGACTGGTCCGATTCGGCCCAGGGAGAGGGTAGGTTCGAGAACCATGAAAACCGTTTTCACAACCGGCGAAGCCGCAAAGATTTGCAAGGTTAGCCAGCAGACGATCATTCGTTGCTTCGATTCGGGGCAGCTCAAGGGCTTTCGAGTTCCCGGGAGCCGCTTTCGCCGCATCCCGCGCAACGAGTTGTACGCGTTCATGCGCGACAACGGCATTCCGACCGACGCACTCGAATCCGGCAAGCGCAAGCTGCTGATCGTGGACGACGATCAAGAGCTGGTCGAGCTGATCGTCGACGTCCTCCAAAAGGATGGACGTTTCGAGACGCGTACCGTGAACAACGGTTTCGACGCCGGCATGATGGTCAAGGAATATCATCCCGACCTCATCGTGCTCGATGTCATGCTCCCCGACATCAATGGCAAGGAAGTTTGCCAGCGGGTCCGCACCGATCGAACCATGGACGATGTGCGGATCATCTGCATCTCGGGCATGGTCGAGCACGACAAGATCGAAGAGCTGCGGGCTTCGGGCGCCAACGACTTCTTGCAGAAGCCGTTCGAGACCGACTTGCTGCTCGACCGGATCTGCCAATTGCTCGACATCGAGTCGACCGTGCCCCGCTAGTTTCTGCGGCCAGCGGTGGGCATTGGGCAATCGAGCCTGAATTCCCTTAAGCGGCGTCATGCTGCGCGCTGGGTGTGGTGATGGACTATTTGCCGGGCGTGCCTGCGACCAGCGGCGTCGCGTTGTATCCGTTGTCTGCGCTCTCCGCGCGGGCCATGGTCCGCGCGCTGTCGGTCGAAGGGGCGGAGCGTGCGCGCGTGCTGGCCTCGGCACTGGTCGACGACGCTTGCTGGGCCCGCTGGTGCGTGGCCGTACGGCAACGGCGCTCGTTGCCAGACGTTGCGACC
>JAESFN010000632.1_pt1 | contig 26612 bp, 20 predicted proteins | sample 9269411 | NCBI WGS metagenome assembly JAESFN01 (sample SAMN14505399, study PRJNA617100) | algae metagenome | isolation source: Iphinoe sp. HA4291-MV1 and co-occurring heterotrophs from trail next to... | place: USA: Maunawili Falls, Hawaii | collected 2009-07-25
GATTGATCGAGTAGTCACCGGGCGCGGTGTTGCCCGGCACCTGGAAGGTCCAGGTCACGGTGCAGCTGCCGCCGCTATTAAGGAAGCCGGCGTTTCGCGACGCGGGCGTGCAGGTTGCGCCGCCCGTCGTCGTGACCGCCGGGGTGAGCGACGTGGGTGTGAACGACGAGCTCTGCAGCAGCACTACGCTGCCGCCATAGCCGTTGCCGTTGAAGGTTCCGGGCAGATCGACCGTGGTTGACACCGTGAACGTGCCACCCGGCTCCACCGGGTTCGGGCTCAGCACCGGATCGTGGAACACCGGCGGCGGCAACCCGATCGTCGCCGTGACGAACACCTCAGCGCCGTCGGCTCCGCCGGTCGGCGGGTTGAACTGCGACACGTTCGTGAAATGAAGCTGGTAATCGCCCGGATCAGCATCCTCCGAAATCGAGGCGGTCCAAACGAAGGTGCAACTGCCGCTGCCGCTGGCCGCCTGGGCCGTGCCCTTGAAATTCGCGGTGGTGCACTGCGCGGTGCCGGTCGAGCTTTCGACCGTCGGCGGCGCCGCCGTGAAGAGCACATCGCCGCCGGGGATGGCCGTGATCGAGCCCAGCCACCCGGAATTCACGGTCACGGTGCTGCGCACGGTAAAGTTCACGCCCGCCGTCAGCGGTTGCGGATCGACGATCTGCGGGGTGCTGAACACCGGCGGCGTCACCGATTTCACCTGGATCGTGATGTCCTTACTCTCCGCGTATTGCTCCCCGGTGGCGGTATCGGTCCAGAAATATTGGAAGCGAAGATTGTAATTGCCGGGAGTGAGGCTGGGCGAAACCACGTAGGTCCAGGTCCAGCTGCAGCCGCCCGCGGTCGCGCCGCCGACCGCGCCGCCGGTCGTGCCGCTCCCCGTTGTGGGGGTGCCGCAATTGGCGCCGCCGGTCGAGGTCACCGCCGGGGTGATCAGACCCGCGTTCGGGAAGGCCGTGGCCGGCGCCGCGACATTCCTCACCCCGAACGAAAAGCGGTTCGAGGCGCTTTGAATCGCCGTCGTGATCACGAAGCTGTCGCCCTGGAACACGGAACCGCCGTGATCGTCGACCGGATTGGTGAACACCGGCGCCGGCGGCTCCACCGTGACGATCACGGTGCGGGTTTGATTGATGCCGAGGGAAGTGTTGATGTAGCCGAACTCCAGTTCGTAATCGCCGGGAGGAGTCGCCGCAGTGGTCTGAAAGGTCCAAATACCCCGGCAGCTCCCGGTGTCATCCGCGGTCTTGAACGACGCGAGAATGCCGGAGCGCTGGCAGACAGCGGTATCCGCGCCCACGATTTCCGGCGATCCCGAGGTAAGCCCCAGGATTGATTCGTACGAGGAGAGCACCGTGTACGGCCGCGTCACTCCGCCCTGCGGCGTGCTGGCGGAGAGCCCGGTGGTGACCGAGAAGCTCTCTCCGGCGTGGATCGTGGTGCCGGGAGCGGTCACCGGCTCAACCACCACCGGCGCCGTCGACGGCAAAACGGTCATGGTCAGGTCGACATCGTAATCTTCCAGCTCCGTGGACGTGGTTCCGGTGAAGTAGTGAAACTTCAGGTTGTGATTGCCGGGAGTGGCGTCGCCGGGGACGTTGAAGGTCCAGGTAAAGGTGCAATACCCGGCGACTTGGTCGCCATCCTCGCCATTCACCGCGCCATTCTGGGTGGTTCGGCAGGCAGGAGAGGTGGAATCGGTGACCGTTGGGACGGAGTTCACCGGCACGAACCCCCCGTACACCCACAATTGCACGGCCGCGCGATAATCGGTGAGCTCTCGCGATAGGGTGATCGAGACGGTGAATTGCGATCCCGGCGCAACCGTGGTGCTCGGCGACACCACCGGATCACCGGCGATCACGGCCGCGACCGAAAACGATGAGCCCTCCCGGTTGCTGGATGTATCGGCCGGCTCAGTCTCCTCCGCCGTGGCCGTTTCCGTGACCGTTTCCGTAGCCGGTTCGGTGGTGGCGGTCTCGGTTGGTTCCGCCGTGACCGTTTCGGTTGGCTCGGCGGTTTCCGTTTCCGTCGGTTCCGCCGTGGCCGTTTCCGTGACCGTCTCGGTCGGCTCAGCGGTGGCGGTATCGGTCGGCTCGACCGTGGCGGTTTCGGTTGATTCGGCGGAGGGGGTGCCGGGATCTTGCGCGGCCACCCCGCCCGGCGCGGAGAGCCCGGCCACGAGCGAGAGCAGCAGCGCACCCACTACAAGCAGACGCCAGAAGCGCGAATCGATCATTGCCTGGTCTTCCTTCTCGGGTCCTGGAGTCACTTCCTATTAAGAGGCTTGTCTAAGAGTGTATCGAGAACGGGGCGGAGTCAGCAGGGCCATATAGTCCGATCCGTACCAATGGCGCCGAACTCCGGGCCGGGCCGGGCGGCTCCCCCCGCCCGGAATGGTGTCGCGTGCCCCATCGCCCCCCTCCCATTGCGATAGGAGAGGGAGGGCTGGGGTAAGGGCAGAGCTCCGGAGGAGCGTTTCTGGGTAGCCTGGGGTCGGAACCTTCTCTAGCGGACACTTTTGCTGTTGGGCTGTTTTTGGGCGTTTTCACGTGGCACCGATCCCGCATTTTGTCCCCGAATCGGCCGAAATGGGCACCTCCACGATCTGCCACGCTCGGTTTTAGCGCCGCTACGGGTGCGAAACCTCTCAAATTTGAGCCCCTCAGCAAAAGTGTCCGCTAGAGGAGATTCCGCCCCCAGGCTACCCATGGGCGCCTCTCCGAGGCTCGACCCCGCGTTCGTTCTTAACCCCGAACGGCGACCGGATTGCTCCACCCGCCGTTCGCGTGAGGGGAGATTCGCGTGCGATGCCGGGGCGAGAACTGTTCGCCCATCCGGGCATCATGGTGTACCCAAAGGTCCTGATCTGCGGGCTGGCCCAGATTTCCCAGGAATGGGCTTTTACCGGTCATCTTATGTGGCCTAAACTGAGCGCAGATTCCCCGTCGGCCGTCCAGGGCCCTGCTCCAAATCGGTGCGTATGTTCGCCCGGTCGGTTGGTGTGTGAGGAGCTTCGATGAGATCGCGTTTTGCCCGGATTGTTGCCATCGCCGCCTGCCTGGCGGCGCCCATGGGCTGGGCGGCCCACAGCCACGCCGCCACCTCGGGCGAGCTCACCATCACCGGCAATGTGGTGAATACGGCGATGTCGCTCACGCTCAGCACCACCTCCTTTTCCTTCGGCGAGATCGCGAAAACCGCGGATCCCTACGATCCCGCCACCTCCACCGCCAAACCCTTCACCGCCACCGGCGGCGAGATGTTCGGCGTTCCCGATGGCATGGCCTGGTTCGCCAGAACGCCCATCATCATGACCGTGACCAATCCCGTCACCGCCCGGGTCGGCACCTGCCTCGAGTCGCAAACGAATGTGGTCGATGGCTCGGGGCTTTCCCGCTTGTACATGGCCTGGAGCGCGCCGTCGAGTGAGTTCGACGACCCGGTCAATTACCTGTCGGGCCAGGCCATGCCCGATTGCGCCACCGGGGTGATTGGCCTGAACTTCGGGCCGCACACCGACGCGGAATACGCCTTCTTTCCGGCCTACCTCGTGCGGAGCTCAGATACGCCGAACACCTTTTCCGCCACCGTGGAGGTCAGCGTGGCGGCGATCTAGCGGCGCCCGGAGCGCTACCCCCTCGTGCCGGTTCGTTCGCCGCATCGCATCGCGCGAGTCGCGCATTCGTTTATTGAAGGACGCACCATGACCGCACGTTTGATCCGGTTTGTTGCCCTGGCCGCCTGCCTGATCGCGCCGCTCGGTTTCGCCGCCCGCGCTCAGGCCGATGCCACCGCTTCGCTGACGGTCACCGGCACCGTGGTCGATACCTCGCTCACGCTCACGCTCAGCAGCAACTCGTTCGGCTTCGGCGATATCGATGCCAACGGCTACGTCTACAATCCCGGTACCTCCGCCGCGCAGCCGTTCGCGGTGAGCGGGATGGCGGGGTACGGGTTGCCCGATGGCACCGGCTGGTTCGCCAACAATCCGATCGTGGTCACGATCTCGAATCCCGAGATGGCGTCCCTCCGGTTTTGCCTGGTTTCGCAGACGAATGTGATCGATAGCTCGGATCGCTCGCGGCTCTTCTTCCCCCAGGGCTCGCCCGCGTTCCAAGCCGGCTCTCCCGCCCAGCACCTGTTCGGCAACAGCGCCCCGCTCTGCTCCACCGGGGCGAACGCGACTCCCATCAATCCGGGCGAGGATGTGGACTACAGCTACTATCCGGCCTACCTGATCGGCCCCACCGATACCGCGAATAGTTTCTCGGCCACCGTGCGGTTCAGCATTTCGCCGCTGTAGGGACGGAGGCAGGAGGCCCGGGAGGGCAGAGCCCCGGAGCGTCTCTGGGTAGCCTGGGGTCAGACCTCAGGCTAGGCATGGACGCCTCTCCGAGGCTCTTAACCCCAAACGGCGGCCGGATCGCTCCAGTCGCCGTTCGCGTGAGGGAATAGCGCGTGTGGCCCTCGTCCCCTCTCCCAGCGTGAGAGAGGAGCGGCATCCGCGGATGCCGGGGTGAGGGCTGCTCGTTCGGTTAGCCGACGGTGGTTACAGTCACCGCATTCGTCTGCTGCCGGAAGACGGGGCCATCCCCGCGCACCGAGTTCGGCCCGGCGACGGCATTGGCCGGGACGGTGACACTCACACTCCCGCCGCCGGTGTTGGAAACGGTCACCGTGCCCACGGTTACCCAAACATCGTTCACCAGCCAGCGGATGCGCACCGTTTCCCCCTTGGCGTAGCCGCTCAGCGTCACCGTCACGGACTGCCCCGGCGAGACCGTGCTCGGACTGACTCGAACCCGTGGCGCCACTTCGACGGTCACGCTCACACTGGTTCCGCCCGAGACGAAGGTCACCCGGCTGTCCGGCCCGCCTTCCGTGGCCGGCACCGCGAAGCTCCCGGTTGCGGAACCATGTTCATCGGTTGTGACGGCGTCGAGACTCACCGTGCTCCCACCAGGTCGTCGCCAGGTCACACTCACCACGCTGTTCGCCGGATAGTGCTCGATGCTAAAGCCGACCGGCTGGCCCACCGTCACACGCAGGTCGTCCAGCTCAACAGATGGCGGTAACGGCACGCTGACGGTGACCGCCCTCGTCTGCGCCGCCTCGGTTGGGCTATCCGCCCTGACCTTGTTCTGGCCCACCGCAGCGGTGCCGGGCACCTGCACCGAGATACTGCCCGCACCCTGAGCATCGGTGGTGATGGTGCCAACCGCCGTCCAGGCCGAGCCGATCAACCAGCGGACGCGCGCGACCTCATTCGCGCCGAATCCGGTTACCGCAACGGTGACAGTCTGCCCCCGGACAACTTCCGTTGGAGTCACCCGAATCCGTGCCACCGGCGTTGGTGTCACCGTCGGCGTAGCGGTCACTGTCGCGGTTGGGGTCGGTGTGACCGTCTCCGTCGGTGTGACTGTCTCCGTCGGCGTCGCCGTTGGGGTCGGCGTCGCCGTAACCGTTTCAGTTGGGGTGGCGGTTACGGTCGCGGTCGGCGTCGCGGTGGTGGTCTCAGTCGGAGTGGCAGTGACCGTCTCGGTCGGGGTAGCAGTTGCGGTCTCAGTCGGCGTAGCGGTGGCCGTCTCGGTCGGGGTGACCGTTGGCGTAGCGGTCTCCGTCGGAGTAGCAGTAGTCGTTGCGGTCGGGGTGGCAGTGGCCGTTGCGGTCTCGGTCGGCGTGGCAGTAGCCGTTTCGGTCGGGGTCGGTGTTGGCGTATTCGTCGGAACCGGCGTCGGTGTCTCGGTTGGCACCGGCGTTGGCGTAGCGGTCTCCGTCGGAGTATTCGTCGGAGTTGGAGTCGGGGTATCGGTCGGCGTCGGCGGCACGGTTGTCGGGGTCGGCGTCGGAGTATCGGTCGGCGTCGGTGGAACCGTCGTAGGGGTGGGCGTCGGAGTATCGGTTGGCGTCGGTGGAACGCTAGTTGGTGTCGGGGTCGGTGTATCCGTCGGGGTCGGTGGAACGCTAGTCGGTGTGGGAGTTGGCGTGTCGGTCGGTGTTGGAGGCACCGTGGTCGGCGTTGGAGTCGGCGTATCGGTCGGCGTGGGTGGCACCATCGTTGGGGTTGGAGTCGCAGTGTCCGTTGGGGTCGGTGGCACCTCCGTTGGCGTCGGAGTCGCAGTGTCCGTTGGAGTCGGAGTTTCCGTCGGGGGCGGCGGGAAGTCCACCGACACGTAGACGACCGGGTTGGTCCCCTGCGGATCGCCCATTTCCGGCTGCACCTGGACGTAGCTATAGGAGAACTCCAGATCCATGGTGCCAATCGGCGAGTCTGGCGGCACCGTAAACGTGAAGAGCAGCGTGCAGCTTCCGCTCCCGGCCACGAGGGCGCCGTAGGCCTCGATCGTGCAGCTCACGTTGCCGGTCGTGCTTTCGACCACCGGTTCAATGGGTGAGAGCCAGGCCTGGGCGAAGCCGCCGTTTTGCCGCACCGCCATACCGGCCAGCCAGCGCGTATCCGTGATCGACACGGAGGTGCGCACCTGGAACGTATCTCCCCAATGCAGCGGCTGATTGCCCACGAACTCGGGCGGTGAGAAAACGGGCGTGACGATAACGGTCACGCTGGGGAACCGGACCTCGTTGACGCCCTGCCACACGTAGGCCACCGGCAGGCTCAAGGTGCTGTCCGTGGCATCGGCATCGACGGTGTAGGTCCAGGTGAACCGGCAGCTGCCGCTGCTCGAGGAGATGAACCCCTTCCCGTCCTCCGTGCCGCAGGTTGCGCCGTCGCTCGATTCGATCGCCGGATCGCCATCCGCGCGCGTGATGCCAGCGATCGAGGGAGAGGCCTCCACCGACGGAAACGGATTCAGCGCCGAATGGGCGGTGATTCCGGCGGTGAGGGTGAAGCTTTGCCCGGGCACCAGCGGCCCCGAGGGCGAGATCACCGGCTCGATGATATCGGGCGGCGGCGGCGCCACCGTCACGGTCACGCTCTTGGTCGCGGTGATAACGTCGTCGGCATTGTCGGCGGGATAATAGGATGTGCGGAAGGTGAGCGTGTAATCGCCCGGCGTCGTGCCCGCCGGGACCTTCAGGTACCAGACGAAGGTACAGCTCCCGGCGGCGGTTTCGGCGTTGAGATACCCGGCGCTGGGGACGAGCGGGCATTCGACCGCTCCGGTCTGGGAGGCGACATCCGGGCCGTCATTGGTGTCCCACGATCGCAGCGGCTGCGAGGTTCTGTCGTCGACGCTGGCCCACCAGCCGATCACCGCCGAAGAGACCCGCGTGGTGATTGTGAACGCTTGCCCCGGGATGAATGGCTGCGTGTCCACCACCACGGGATCGTCGAACACGGGCGGCGGGGTGACCACGGTGATCGTGACGGTGCGCTGAATCAGCTCCGTGCCCTCGGGCCAGGCGAAGGCGTACGAGAACTTGACGGTGTAGGTGCCGTCGGGCAGATCGCTCGGCACCCGGAAGGTCCAGCCGAAGATACAGGTGCCGGCAATGATTGCCGTTCCGGTGTATGGCGCGGCCGTGCAGGCGGGCGGGCTGCCCTGGTACGTCGCCGGCAGCGCATTCTGAAGTGAGAAGGGTTGCGGGGTGATCAGGCTGACGGTTGCTTGATTGGCTCCGGGCTGGCTGGCGATCGCGGCCGAAATCAGGAACAAATCGCCCGGTTTCAGCGTGGTGCCGGGGTTGACGGTGGGATCGGTGATCGGCGGCGCCGCCGGAACGGTGATGGTGATCGAGCGGGTTTGATCGACCGACGCGATGACGTAGCGAACGGAGAGGGTGTAGTCGCCGGGGGTTGTGCCGTTCTCGATCTGAAAGGTCCAGGTGAAGTAGCAGGTGCCGGTGGGAGAGATGATGCTGCCGGAGCTGGCGGCGATGGAGCAGGTCGTCCCCGCTCCGGCCTCGTAATAGGGGGTGTCGGCGAACTCGAATCCGTCCGGGGGATTTTGGAGTTGAACGATGCCCGGGGTGCCCTGGGCCACGTTCACGGTCATGCCCGCGGTGATGGTGAAGATGCCGCCGGCGTGGATGGGGGTCGCGGGCTGGACCCTCGGATCGATGATCTCCACCGGGTCGGCGGCGAGCGAGAACGACGGTTCGGTGGCGGCCATAGTGGCGGTGGCGGTCGGTTCCTCGGCCGGTACGGCCGTCGGGACCGCAGTGGGGGTCTCGGTGGCGATCTCGGTGGGGGTTTCCGTGGAGACGGTGGTTTCTTCGGCGACGGGGGTGCTGTTATCCGAGGAATCGGCCCAGGCGGCTCCGCCGAAGAAGATGAAGCTGAAGAAGAGGAGCAAGGCGGCCAAGCCGACGAGGATGCGCCGTCCGCGAGGTAGTTGACTCATTCGATGCTTCTTCCCTTGGTTCGGCGGACCGCCTAATTTTTGAACACGTTAAAATGAAATCTATGGGATTTTCGCCGTTCGGAATAGAGTCAGATGGCCCGCGTTGATGCGGCCGAACCAGACCGTTCTCAGGCTGCACAGGGGACCTATGGCCTATACGGTCGGGCAGCAGAGGAACATCGCCTCAGCATTCAATATCGCAGCTGGCATGGTACTCATGACGGAGCAATACGTGGTTCGGCCGTATGCGGTGCCGGTGGGCGAGGATGAGGTACGGATCTCGCACTTACAGGCTCACAACACATGATGCAGACGTTGCGTTCTGGCTCGACGGATTCAAGCCCAGTGCTGATCTGATCCGCGAAACGTCCTGGCGAACCTAACATTCTCCGTGGGGGAGATCCTTGTGGTCTCCCGTGTTCGTGACAGGGAGATGGGAGGCCACAAGGGCCTCCCCTACGACCAGTTAACCGCGGACCTGGGAAAGATCTCCGTTGAATCAGCTCGCTGGGGTGAGCTGCCGCAGCACGGACTTGTGCACCTTGCAGATCATGGTGTAGGCGGGATCGAAGACGTTCCCGACGTCGTACTCCACGCACTGGCCGAGCAGCGTGCTGGCCGCCACGGTATCCAGCTTCCAGTCGCGCTCTAGCCAGCGCACCATCTCGGTGGTGGCGTGTTGCAGCGCCTGGTCGAGCGGCCGGGCGTTGCCGGCGGTGAAGATGTACTCCTCGTTTTCGCCACGCGGCCAACCGATCCGCTCGCCTTTCCGCAGATCGACCGTGAACTCGACATCGAACGAGATTTCGGTGCCGGTGCCTGAAATTTCACCATCGCCCTGAGTGGCGTGGCCATCACCCACGAACAGCAAGGCCCCCGGCGCAAAAACCGGGAAATAGACCGTCACGCCCGCCCGGAATCCCCGATAGTCCATATTGCCGCCATGCTCGGCGGAGGTGGCCGTCGAGATCGCCTGCCCTCCCCGCGCCGCCACGCCGAAACACCCCAGCATGGGATCGACCGGCAGCCGCAACGCTTCCAGCCCGGGAACCGCCGTCTGCAGCGATGCTTCGCCCCGCGCGAGATCGACATCCCAGAACGCGATCGGCTGCTCCGGCAGGTTCACGGCGAATTCGGGATCGACCACATTGGCCGCCAGTACAGCCGACGACCAGGCAACCTGGCGATTCGGTGCCATGCGATCCAGATGCACGACCAGCGTGTCGCCCGGCTCCGCTCCTTCAATAAAAAACGGTCCCGTCATCGGATTGCCCGGGGGAGTGATCGGCTGCCCGGTCGCGTCCTGCCCACGCGCATCGACACAGGTGGTCACCACCGTGTCGCCCGGTGCGATGCGCAGCTCCGCCGGATGGGACCCCATCGTGGTGTAGTACCGCTCCGGTGCAAACACGTGTCTGGCCACTCTATTCCTCCTCAATCGCTGATCTCGACCGTCTCTGCCCGGCATCGTACCGCACCGCCACACGCCACGATCCTGTGCTCTGAATAAAACGAGTGATCTATTGTTTAAATAGGATGATACCTGTAGAGTTCACGAATCAGATGCTCAGATCGCCAATCGCATCCGCACGCGCGTTTGAACGAGGCCATTTTGACGGTCGATTCGCAGGCAACGCCACAGGCAAACTCAGCGCTCACTCCATGGAGTCCGCCCCTTCTCAAACTCACGATCGGCGGGGTCGTTACGGTCGTCGCAAGCGCGTTTGGATCGTTTGCGGTCGCAACCATGATGCCGAGAACCGTGGAAGATCTCGGCGGACTTCCCTATTACGGTTGGACCTTTAGCGCCTACATGCTGGCCAATATCGTCGGGCTGACCATCGCTGGCTCGGAGTCTGACCGGGTTGGACCTGGACGCCCGTATGTCGTAGGCACGCTCTGTTTTTGCGCCGGTCTGCTGATCGGTGGATTCGCTTCGTCCATGCTGATGTTCATCATCGGGCGTGCGGTTCAGGGGTTTGGCGGCGGGCTTTTTGGTTCGTCGGTGTATGTCGTCGTCGGTCGTATCTACCCCGAATCCGCCAAACCTCGCATGCTCGCTCTACTTTCGAGCTCCGGCATCATTCCCGCGCTTATTGGTCCCGCACTCGCGGGCGCAATCGCCGATTACCTCAATTGGCGCGCGGTCTTTTTCGCCATCGTTCCATTTATGGTGATCGCGGTGTCGATGACGTACCCACGTATTCGGACGATCGGTCCGGGAACTGCCGGGGGGCGGCCAAACTGGCGCCGCTTTATTGATGCGACTGCGCTCGCCGCCGGCTCGACGCTGCTGATCGCGGGACTAGGTTCCTCAACGGCGCAATTCGCCATTCCAGCAGTTGCCGTAGGCATCGTCGTGATCTATCGAATGGCGAGCCGCTTGATGCCAGCCGGCACTCTATGGCTTGCCGCTGGATTACCGGCCGGCATCGCTGTGATGGCGCTGATTAGCCTCGGGTATTTCGGTGTTGATGCGTTTGTCCCATTAGGGCTGACAGACATTCGTAACCGCAGTGCGTCGTTTGCCGGACTCGCGCTGACGTTCGCCGCGCTGGCGTGGTCAGGCGCGAACTGGATTCAGGTCTATTACTCCGACAAACGCAGTCGCCGGCAAATCGTTCGTATTGGCCTCGTTCTCATTGGTATTGCCACGATCGGGATGACTGCTTCGCTCTTCCCATCAGTGCCGATCGGAGTCGCGCTGCTTGCGTGGGCAATCTCAGGACTCGGCATGGGATTGGCCTACTCTGGTGTGTCACTCACCATCTTTCAGCTCGCGGAACGCGGCCGGGAAGGCGCGGCGACCTCAAGCATGCAAATCGCCTTTGTTCTTGGCACCGCGCTCGGCGCCGGAATCGGTGGCGCCTGGCTCTCCGCCCTAAGCGATGGAGAACACGCGAACCGCTCGTCGCTCCTCGGCCAGAACGCGCTGATGATTGCGTTGTTGCTGGTTGCGTTTCTCGCCGTTCAACGCATACCGGCTTGGCCGGGGCAGGAACGAAGCACAGAACCTCACGCTCTGCCCAACTAGGGTGTAGAGGCTTGCGTTGGTGCACTCGCGGGCTCAATCGGCGCGGCCTGGTAGGTACTGCGGAGGGCGCCCGTGAACCAGAGTGCCGCGGGCGCGCCGATGCCCACCGTCAATCCGGCGAGCGCCAGGGTCGCCGGTGCGCCCAACCAGGGTGTCACCCAGCCCATGCCGTAATAGGCAAGCCCGCTCGCCAGCGCCACCACCGCCCCCCAGGCGGCGTACACCCGCCCGCGCAACGAAGCTGGTACCGCCTCCGCCAGATACGCCTGGAACGCGATCACGGCCAGCCCGTCCAGCATGCCAAAGCAGAACCACGCGATGTAGATAAATGGCATGTCCGGTTTGAATGTTGCCGCGATCAGGAAAAACGGTCCGAGGTAACCCAACGCCATCATGCGTCGTCGCCCGATGCGCCCCTCGATGCGGTGGGCGAGCAATGCCCCGAGAACAGCGCCAACCGCCATGAAGGTCGTCATCAGCGCGAACGCGGCGGCCGCCCGGTCGCCGAGGTCCAGCGTTTCCTCGGTATAGACAACCCCGGCCACGGTCATCGCGGAGGGCGCGAGCTGGAAGATCGCTTCCGAGCTGGTGACTCCCCGCACGATCGGAATCTCGCGAATCGCCCGCAGCCCACTCCACATCTCGTTCCAGGCGCTGCGCAGAATGCCCACCCGCGGATCGAGTGGATCGAGCGCCGACGACGCGGTTGATGGAATGCGCAGGTGCCGGAGCGCCGCGATCGATCCCACAAAACAGGCCGCCTGCAACCAGAACACCGGCGCTGGGCCGACGGCAGCGATAAGCCCCGCCCCGGCCGCCGGAACGGCGATGCGGATCACACCGTTTGAGACCTGCACCAGCGAGAGCGCGGCGACCAGCCGGTCGGGACCGGCCACCGCGGGAATCGCCGCCAGCTCTGCCGGCCGGCCCATCGCATTCCCGACGGCAATGACCACGGCAAGCACAGCTAATTGCCAAATTTCGGTTGCCAGCGGTACCAGCATCACCGGGATCAGGCGGGTAACGTCCGCGCCCATCATCAGGCGGCGGCGGTCCAGGCGGTCTGCCAGCAGCCCGGTCACCGGCGCGAGCAAAACACGTGGCAGGATCAGCACGAGGGCGATCAAACCGACCATTCGCGCCGAACCGGTCAGATCGTAAACAAGGAGCGGCATCGCAATCTGGGAAAGCGACTCCCCGGCGCTCGAATAGAGCTGCGTGAGCCACAACCGCCGCATGTTTGGTTCCGACAGCAACGCGACGAAGGCGGCATCACGCGACGATCGGGCAGAAGGCGTCTGAATTGTCACTGGGAAGCTCGGCAGACGCCCACTCGAACCGGGAAGGGCGATGAGTCCGGTTATCTGCAATAGGCAGCCCGGCGATTTTATCGCAGACCGCGCCGATCGTGCGTCCGTCCACCCGGAACAGCCGGGGCCGTCATGACTGGAAATACCGGGAGAATCGTTTCTTGCGCGGGGGCATCGCGCTCCCTACTATGGGCTGGGATTTGTGCTGCACAAACGAGGGGGAGCGTGCATGCGCCGGGTTGGTCGTTTCTGTTTCCGTACCGCCATTCTTGCCTGGATCGCGTTACTGGCCATCATGGCGAATTCGATGGTGGCAAGCGCCGCCCTGGATACCGCGCCGGCCGCCACGAACTCCGCGCCTTCGAGCGCGGCTATCCTGACGGTCCAGCCGATGACCATCAACGGCAGTACCGCCCAGTCGATCACCATCCTCTCCACGGACAATGTCGTCATCGTTTCGCCGCTTGCGGGGATCAATTTTTTCTACGACACCGCATGTAGTGTCATAAATGGAACCGTCGGCAGCCCATACAACGATTCGGCAATCAATGCCCGAGCGGACTGGGGCAGCACCTTCTCGGTGGCGCCGACCGCGAGCGGGCCTGACCAGGTCGTTGATTGTCACCAGATCACGATCGTCGATCCGACGCCAACCCCTACTCCAACCAATACGCCCGTCCCCACCGCGCCCCCCACGAATACCCCGATTCCGACCGCGACCCCGACCAGCACTTCGACACCCGTCCCGACCCCGACGCTCGGCCCGGACCAGATCAGGATCAACGGCAGCGAAGCGTCATCGGTTACCGTCATCGCGGACAGCCGTATCCACATCGAATCGGCCAGTGGCTGGATTGCGTTCTATAGCGATGACGCCTGCGGGGACCTCTCCGGAACGGAGCGAAGCCCGTTCGACCAGCCGGCATCCTTCTATCTCGGCTTGTACGGACCGTCGTTCTCGGTTGGCGGCGTCACTGAGCAGAACGTCCCCACCACGAGCTGTCGCCAGGTGTCGATCGTCGACCCGACCCCGACGCCAACCGGGACCCCGACCGCAACAGCAACGCCAACCCCGCGACCAGGGCCGTACCTCGCGATCAATGGGTACCTGGAGCGCACCGTGTATGTGGTCTGGAACGTCAGCGAAACAGCAACGGTCGACTTCGAGGCGTATAACGTTGCAGACGACGAAACGTTCACCCTCAACGCATATCGCGGTACGTGCGATGCCCTGCCGAATCGTCCGAACTATTCGCAAACATCCCATGAAGGGGAATCGTTCGTGAACATTCCTCTTTCTGACTTCTTCATCTATGTCCAACCCGTGAACAACGCGATCGCCGTCAACGGGGTGCGGTCCTCGGACGGGGCACAATCACCCTGCCAAACGATTGTTTTCGTGCGCGAGGGCGAGGAGCCCCCGACGGCTACGCCGTCATCACCCGTGACTCCGACGCCCCCGGCATCTGCGCCAACAGCGACATCGTCCGCGGTGGTGACGGATCTGCCGCGCACAGGCTCGGGCTCGGGATCGTCCCCGGTTTTTCCGACCCTCATTCTGGTGATCGCGATGGCGTTACTCGTGGTGCCAGTCAGCATCGAGCGATGGCGCCGCCGGAAAGCAAGCCAGTAGACCGGCTGCAATCTCGTACAACACTAGCGGACATGAACATGGCCCGGCACGCATGCGTGCCGGGCCATATTACGAATCACTCGGTGGGAGTTACCGCAACTGCTCCATGTTGTGAACGGGCCACATGGTGATTTGCGGTGCCGCCGTCATGCCGTGCTTCTGGGTGAGGGGCACGATGTGATCGCGCGCGAACGCCTCGAATGCTTCGGCCGACTCCCAGACATCAACAACCCGCCAGCCATCATCGCTCGGCCCCGCAACGTGAAGCACACTGTGCGGGGGCGGCCAGTCGCCGTTTTTCATCTCCGCCAGAATGGCATCATATTGCTCCGCGGTACCGCCCGGGAGCTCTACGATCACACCAACAGCCATGACATCCTCCTTGCCGTATCGCGCAGAAATTCCAGGAAGACATCGACATAATATACCTCCACATGACCATTTGGCTAGCCGGTAAAGGTCCCTATTTGGGGTGTGGCAAGCGATATGTCGGCGATCCGACGTGAGAGCGGCAACCGCCCTCGCGGGCTAGCCAAACGTTCTGATACGAGGACCGGCGACGCCGCAAAGCCGCTCGCCGGCCTCGACTGGCGACCGATCGCTACAATGTCCGGAATTACCCGGTCACCATCGTTGGACGATGAGCTGACGATTGCCATCTGACACCGCTCCCCCAGAGCCGAGCCTCGATTTGAGGGAGCGGGGTGAACCCGCTCGTTCCCGCGTGGTGCCAGTGGGGTATCAGCCGGTGGTTGACGGCGTGACTCGAACTCGATGTCTTCGAGTTGCCGGACCGAACACGAAGGGACTGCCATGACCGTCGCCGTTGGACTCCAGCTCTACTCCGTTCGTAATTCCCTTGCCCGTGATGCGTGGGGGACGCTCGCCCGGATTGCCGAGGCGGGTTTCACGCACCTCGAAGCCGCCAATCACAATGCCCGCAACGATGCCGGGGTTGGCTTTGGTGTCGATGCGGCCGAGTTCCGCACCCATCTCGCCGATCTGGGCCTCTCCATCATCGGCTGCCACATCAATCCGCTTGAGATGGATATCCTGCCGCAGGCGCTCGATTACCAGGCTGAGCTCGGCAATACCCAGTTCGGTTGCGATATCGAGTTCTATCCTTACGGCGATCGCGACTATGTGAAACGTCGCTCCGAGGTGTTCAATCGCGTCGGCGAATTGGCCCGGGAACGCGGAATGCGCTTCTACTATCACAACCACTTCCAGGAGTTTCAGCGCTTTGGCGACGACTACGTCTACGACCTGATCCTCGAATACACCGACCCCGAGCTCGTCAAGCTGGAGATGGATACGTACTGGATGTACCGCGGCGGTCAGGACCCGGTGGAATGGATGAAGAAATGCGCCGATCGCGTCGTCCTCATCCACCAAAAGGATTTCCCCGCCGATGCGCCGCAGCCGCTCAACCTGTTCGACGGCGTGATCTCACCGACCGAGAACATCGATTCGGCCCTCTTCCGGGCGCGGAAGGACACACGCTGCTTCACCGAGATCGGCACCGGCGTGCTCCCAATCCAGAGCATTCTCGACACCGCCGGGGCGCTTCCGGCCGTTGATTACCTGATCCTGGAACAGGACCACACCGCCCTGGACGAGATTGAATCGATCCGCACCAGCCGGGACGCATTCGCCACCAAATTCACCGGTATTTCCTGGAGCTGAGGCACGAAGGCGGTACACCGTTCGGCGCGATCCCCTGGCTGTAGTGCGGAGCCAGATCATCACCCGTTAGCCGAGCAGCAGCTGTGGCCGCTCGCGCAACAGGGCTTCGGCCTCGCGCACGATGTCGTGCACGATCTCGCCCGCCGGTCGCACCGCCGAGATCAGCCCCGCGGAAACACCGGCGCTGATTCCGGCGACGGTCAGATCGGCGCGTTCGCTCCCGGCGTCGATTTCGGCAATCAATTTCTCCCGATGCGCGGGGATTTCAGACTCGCGTCCCTGCCAGCGATCGATGAAGGCGTTGCGCAGCATCCGATCGGGGTTCTCCGCCGGGAAGGGGCGTTCGCTCACCAAATCGTAGAGACGGGTCTGAACGGTATCGTCGGAGGTCGCCGCCAGCACAGCCGACTGCTCCCAGTCGGGACCGCCCCATTCGCGGCTCGTCACGAACCGGGTTCCCATCCAGGCTCCCTGCGCGCCAAGTAGCAGCGCCGCGGCCAGTCCGCGCCCATCCGCAATCCCACCGGCGGCGACTACCGGCACCGGCGCGACGGCATCGACGATCGCCGGCAGCAGTGCGAAGGTGCCGATCGCCCCGGCGTGTCCGCCCGCTTCACCTCCCTGGGCGATGATCACATCGGCGCCGGCATGGGCCGCTCGCTCCGCCTGTTTCAGCGTCTGCACCTGCACGAAGATCTTCACGCCCGCCGCGTGCGCCGGGGCGATGAAGGGCGTCGGATCGGCGAACGAGTGATTGATCGCGGCGACACCTTCCTCCAGTGCAACCTGAGCTAATTCCACCGTGTCCGGAAATGAGGAGATAAAGCCGACTCCGAACGGCCGCGCGGTCAACGACCGGGCGATCCGGATCTGCTCCCGCAGCCACGACGCGCCGCCGGGATTCGTGCCGCCGATCATGCCGAAGCCGCCCGCCTCGGATACCGCGGCCGCCAGTTCACCGGTCGCGGTACCGGCCATCGAGGCATTGAACAGCGGATGCGTGATCCCGAGCAGCGAACAGAGCGGGGTGGTAATCATGAACGGCCTCCCTGGACAACGTGCGAATCGATTGATCGGCCTGCGCCTGATTCCCAATCGCCGGCACCGGTCATCGAGCATGAACGAGGAGTATTCTCTACCAGGGTGCTGCCGCGATGGGCAGTACACAATCTAAGGAGTGAGGAGCAACGATGACCACACTCGAGAACCGGCCGAACACTGCGTTGATCGTGGTGGATGTCCAGAACGGCGTGGTGGCCAATGCCTACGATCGCGACGCGGTAGTCGCGAATATCCAGACCCTGGTGGAAAAAGCGCACCGCGAACAGGTTCCAGTCGTTTGGGTACAGGATATCGGCGAGGACCGCACCCCCGGCACCGAGAGCTTCCAAATCGTCCCCGAACTGACCCCCCAATCGTCAGACCCGCGCGTGCACAAGGAATACGGCGACTCCTTCGAAGCAACAACGCTCGAAACGGTGCTGTCCGATCTCGCGGTTGGCCGGTTGCTGGTGACCGGCGCCCAGACCGATGCCTGCATTCGATCCACCATTCACGGCGCGTTGACGCGTGGGTACGACACGCTGCTCGTCAGCGATGCCCACACCACGGAAGACCTGACTGAGTGGGGAGCTCCACCACCGGACCAGGTGATCGCGCACACCAATCTCTATTGGACCTACCACTCGGCGCCCGGCCGGACTGCCGGAACGGTAAAAACCGAGGATGTCGATTTCGGCGGCGTCTCCTGAGCGGCGGCCGATTCCATCTCGGCTGAATACCGGTGCGCCATCCACGGGTTCACAGACCGCGAGCTTCTGTCATCGCCGATTGAACCGGGACCCGCGCACCATTCGATCAACCCGTGATTGGGAGGTGATCTATGAACGTGGAACACCCGACGCAGCGAATGACGGTCGCGGATTATCTGGCGAGCCGCCTCCGCGCGCATGGCGTCGATCACGTCTTCGGAGTGCCGGGGGATTTCGTATTAACCCTCTTCGAGCACCTGGATGACGCGACCGATTTGACGCTGGTAAATACGTGTGACGAGCAGGGCGCCGGATTTGCCGCCGATGCCTACGCACGATTGCGCGGGCTCGGCGCGGTCTGCGTGACCTATGGCGTCGGGGCTCTGAAAATCGCGAATTCGACCGCGCAGGCGTATGCCGAAGAGGTGCCGGTGGTGGTGATCAGCGGCGCCCCGTCACGCAAGCAACGGGCATCTGGCCACCTGTTGCATCACGTTATCAAAGGCTTCGACAACCAGCACCGGGTATTCGAGAACCTCACCGTCGCGACGGCGGTGATCGACGATGCCCGCACAGCCTGCCGCGAAATCGACCGGGTGATCGACGCAGCACTGACCTACAAGCGACCGGTCTACATCGAGCTTCCGCGCGATCTCACGCTCGCCGAGGTCGATCCGAGCCTGGCTCCCACGCACGCCGTCCCGCCGGGACGCGATGACGCGACCCTCGCCGCCGCTGTTGCGGACGCGATTGCGCAGTTGCGTGCCGCCGCTCAGCCGGCGGTGTTCGTCGGGCTTGAAGCGGTGCGATTCGAGCTGTTGGATCAGGTGCGGGAGCTGATCGAGCGCCATGCCCTGCCCGCCTTCGTGATGCCACTGAGCAAATCGGCGATCTCCGAGCAGCATCCCTGTTTTGGCGGGGTTTACGGGGGAGCGATGTCGCGTCCCGAGGTCCGCGAGTTCGTCGAATCGTCCGATTGCCTGTTCATGATCGGATCACTGCTGACCGATCTCGATCTCGGCGGAGAAACCGCGAAGCTCGACACCGAAAAGACGATTCTCATCAGCCGCGATCGGGTTCGTATCGCGCACCGCACCTACGAGAACGTCGATCTCGGCGACTTCCTCAAGGCGCTTTTACAGGCCGATCTCCCCGACTTTTCGCACGTAGCGAAGCCAGCCCAGGTGGCGCACGCTGCCTGGTCACCACAGCCGCAGACGGCGGTCACGGTTGCGCGGCTGTTCGAGCGGCTCGGCTGCTTTTTGGATGAGACCACGATTGTGATCACTGATCCGGGCGATGCCACGTTCGGTGCGCTCGATCTCCCGGTCCGCCAGAGCTACGAGTTTCTGGCCAACGCGTTTTACGCATCGCTCGGTTTCGCGGTACCGGCAAGTATCGGCGCGCAGCTTGCCCATCCAGACCGCCGTCCCCTGGTTCTCGTGGGCGACGGCGCATTTCAGATGACCGGGGTCGAGCTTTCGACCTCGTTGCGCTACGGTCTGAATCCGATCGTCGTCGTGCTGAATAACAATGGCTACCTCACCGAGCGCCTGCTCACCGACGGCGCCTTCAATAACGTGCTTCCCTGGCGATATGCCGCGCTTCCCGAGGTGTTTGGGGCCGGCCGATCGTTCATCGTCGAGACCGAGGAAGATCTCGATGCCGCGTTGGTGGCTGCCGGAGCCTCGAAGGAGCTCTGCATTCTCGACGTGCAACTCGATCCAATGGATGCGTCCCCCGCGCTTCGCCGGTTGGCCGAGGGCCTGAACGCCCAGGTCGGCCCGGTCGCCGCGTTTTCAAGCTAATCCCGCCTCCATCCAGGAGAGCGTTTCGCCCAGCACGGTCATGACCGTGCTGGGCAAGCGCGCTATGACGAATTTGCGCGCGCTCGTTCGACAAGTAGGTGCATCAGCACGTGCGACCGACCCGGCCGGGTGCGCTGGGTGGTGGGATGTGCTGGTTCGGTGTGGCGTTCCCCACGCCAGGAGGGGCATCATGAAGTTTCTGCTCACGTCCTCCGGTATCACGAACACGAGCATTGAGAACGCGCTGGTCGGCCTGCTCGGTAAACCGATCGCCGAGGCCAGCGCGCTCTGCATTCCCACCGGCATGCACCCGTTCCGCGGTGGCCCCATCGGCGCCTACCGGTTCATCAGTGGAAAATCGCAGGGCAGGATCACCGGTTTAGGCTGGAAGTCGCTGGGCGTGCTCGAGCTGACGGCGCTGCCCAGCATCAAACGAGAGAACTGGGTTGCCGCGGTCGAGGAGGTTGACGCGCTGCTGGTTTCGGGCGGCGATGTCTTCTACCTCTGCCGCTGGATGCGAGAGTCCGGGTTGGCGGAGATCCTGCCGTCGCTGCGCGAAACAACCTACGTCGGGGTAAGCGCGGGGAGTATTTTGACCGCTCCTGCGTTTGGAGAAACGTACAACGATCCCGCCAGACCCTACGTGATCGATAGGGGGCTGGGTCTCGTCGACGTCGCGTTGCTCCCACACCTGGATCACGCGGACCACCCGGAAAGCACCACGGAAAAGGTCGCAGCGATGGCGGCCGAGGTCCCCGTGCCGACCTACGGTATCGATGACGACACCGCGCTCCGGGTGGTCGACGGTGCCGTCGAGGTCATCTCGGAGGGGCATTGGAAGCTGTTTGCCCGCTAACTCCAACCCGTCGTGGAGCAGATGAGCTCGTTGCGTAGGCCCGATCGAACCAGGATGGTAGCCGCCCAGGGACCATCCGTTTGGACGCGCTGGTCACCAGGGTCGCCGCCCGCATTGCGCCCGATAGCGTATTCCCGGGGGCCAAGGAGATCGGTCGCTTTCGCTGCCGGATGACCAATTCCGCTCGATTGAAGCGTCAAATGCTCCATTACAATCCCCAGGCCTGATGCGCGAGGAGCGGCGGCGAAACAGAATGGAGATCAGCATGAAGACGTTTACGCTGCCGGGCAGCGACATTGTCGCGCCGAACATTGTGCTGGGATTGATGCGCATCGCGAACAAGAGCGATGCGGAAATCCGCGAGCTGGTGCAAACGGCTCGCGATGCCGGCATCAGTTTCTTCGATCACGCGGATGTCTACGGTCCATCATTGCACGAATGCGAGGCGCGCTTCGCCAACGCGCTGAATTACACCCCGGCCGAGCGCGACGAGATCGTCATCCAGACCAAAGCGGGCATCGTTCGAGAAGGGCCCTACTTCGATTTCTCATACGAGCATCTGGTGACATCGGCCGAGGCATCGCTACAGGCGCTGAAGACCGACTACATCGACATCCTGCTGCTGCACCGGCCTGATGCGCTGGTTGAGCCTGATGAGGTAGCCAGAGCATTCGATCATCTTGAATCTTCCGGCAAGGTCCGCGCGTTTGGCGTGTCCAACCACACGCCACGTCAGATCGATCTCCTGAAGAAGTCGGTGCGTCAGCCGCTGATTGCCAACCAATTGCAGCTTTCACTCACCCACGCCCCGATCGTAGCCCAGGGGGTCGCCGCAAACATGCACGGGCTCGACCAATCGGTCACGCTCGATGGTGGTGGCGTGCTCGACTACTGCCGGCTGAACGACATCACGATTCAGGCCTGGTCGCCATTCCAGACCGGCTTCTTCACCGGCGTCTTTTTCGGTTCGTCCGAGCATCCCGAGCTCAATGCCGTCATCAATCGGCTCGCCAACGCCTACGCGGTTCCGCCGATCGCCATCGCCACCGCGTGGATCACCCGCCACCCCGCAAATATGCAGGTCATTCTCGGCACAACCTCACCGCAACGAGTCACCGACGCCGCGCTGGGATCTGATCTTCGCCTAACGCGCGCCGAGTGGTACGAACTGTTCCGCGCGGCCGGGTATCGAGTTCCGTAGCACACCAGGCTCACGCACAACGCTCCCGAACCTCACAACCGCCTGGGCATTGGATGGTCGACAGCGTGCGACGGGTCGCGCAGGGCACTGCGGACCACTCGCTCGCGTAACCTCACTCCCCCGCTGACGCCGTTTCCTCACGCGGCTGCATCGGCAGGCGGAAGACGAGGGCGAAGGCGGCGGCGAGGGGAACCAGGCAGGCCCAGGCGGTGACGCGGAGCGCGTCGGTGGGGAGATGGTGATCGAAGGTGGAAAAGAAAATCGTCCCGAGTACGGCGACACCGAGCGCGCTCGAAAGCTGCTGAACGGCTTCCAACACACCGGCCGCGGAGCCGACCTCGTCCATGGTCACGCTGCTAAGGATGAAGCGGAAAAGCTGCCCGATGCTGGCTCCCACACCAATTCCAATCAGGAAGAGGCCGGGTACGAGATTCCAGGTCGAGGCGCGCTCGGCGCCGCTGAGGGTGAGTGAGAGCGCGGCCGCGCCGGTGGCGATGAGCAAAATGCCGACGTGGAGCAGGTGCCGCCCGAGCCGCTTCACCAGCGCGAGCGAACCGAGCATACCGAGGATCATCCCCACCACCATCGGGGTCAGCGCCAGCCCGGCGTGCACCGGCGACCATCCCTCCCCCAGCTGACCGTAGAGCGAAATGCAAAGCAGCAGCCCGCCAAATGCACCAAATAGCGCCAGGGAGACCGCGATACCGCTGAGATAGGTGCGGTTCATCAACAGTGTCGGCTCGATCAACGGGCTCTCGGTACGATGGCGCTCGTAGCGGAGGAAAACGAGCAGCAGGAGCACCCCGATCGCCAGCAGAGCGAATTCCCAGGCGGGCCAGCCGTCGGCTTCCCCCTGAATCAGCGGGTAGATGATCGCCACCATCGCTAACCCGACCAGCCAGACGCCGCCGATATCGAGCTTCACGCCCGCGTGCGTCGCCCCGTGCGGTAGCGAGCGAACGGCGAGCGCCAGCGCCAGCACGCCGATCGGGATGTTGATCAGGAAAACGAGTCGCCACCCCGTTCCCCAGAGATCGGCGCCAACCAATCCACCGGCGACGACCGGCGCGGCGAGCAGCGCCAATCCTGTCACCGGACCGAACATGCCGGTCGCTTTGTCGAATTCGGCGTCATCGTCGAAAACCTGCTTCAGCAACCCGAATCCCTGCGGGATCATCAGCGCGCCGAACGCTCCCTGCAGCACCCGCAGAGCGATCAGCACATTGACATCCGGTGCCGCGGCGCACGCGGCCGAGAAGAGGGTGAACCCCGCCGAGCCGATGAGAAACAGGCGGCGGCGGCCGAAAATATCGCCCAGGCGCCCACCGGCGATCAGCAGCACGGCGAACGCGAGCGTGTATCCGGCGCTCAGCCACTGGATACTGCTCGCGCCGCCGCCAAGCTCGCGATGGATCGAGGGGGCGGCGACATTGACGATGGTGGCATCGAGCAGATCCATGGCGTTGGCGGTCAGCACCACGGCCGCCACGATCCAGCGCAGCGGATAGGACGGCGCGCTCGTGGCCGCGGAAGGAACGATGATTGAGGTGGGTGGGGAGGTATTCATGAGGTCTTTCTGGGGGAGACCGCCGCGAGCCGGGCGGAGGCGGAGGCGGAAATATCGTCCTGGGGTCGTCGTAAACGCCGGAGTGTTTGCGTAACGAACATCGTTCGTTACGAACAGTGTACGTCATAAGCATCGCGCCCGCCAGGATCACCGCTGCTGGCTGCGAACGAGGAGCGCGCCCACAGCCCCGGAGGGATACCCTCTCTCGGTCGATTTCGCGAGCCAGAGCACGACTAGGTTGTGAACGCAGGAGCGCGCGGGCGGAGCGAGCGGCGGCGACATCCGTGCACGGAGGTGAATCGTGGGCAAGGTTGTGCTGGACATGTCGATCTCACTCGATGGGATCGGCGCCGGGCCGAATCCAAACGAGCAGGACCGCATGGGTATCGGGGGTGAGCGCCTCCATGAGTGGCACCCATTTCACGAGCCCGGGCAGGATTCGGACGCGGCGGAGAGCGCCGCGGACGCAGCGATCCTGCGCGAGCTCTTCGCGTCAACGGGCGCAGTCGTTTTGGGGAAGAACACCTTTGATCTCGGGCTGGAGCCCTGGGGCGGCACCCCCTTCCCTGCCCCCTGCTTCGTGGTCACGCATGAAACCCGGGATGATTTACCGACGCCGAACGGCACCTTCGCCTTCGTTACCGACGGCATCGAGGACGCGATTCGCCGCGCCCAGATTGCGGCGGGTGATAAGAACGTGCTTGTGATGGGTGGCCCGGCGACTGCCCAGGAGGCGCTACGAGCTGGTCTCGTTGAAGAGATCTTTCTTCATGTTGTGCCGGTGCTGCTCGGCGCCGGATCGCGGCTATTCGAGCAGCTTCCCCCGGAGGCGATCGAGCTGGAGCAGATCGAGTCAATCGATTCACCAAAGGCGACGCACCTGCGATATCGCGTCACCCGGCGCTAATCTGCCCGCGTCTGGGAAGTCACGCGAACGAGGTTCCCATCCGCATGTCGTACAGTGTTCGTCACGAACACCGTCGCGGATCGAGCCGGAAGGACCAACATCGATGAATCCCACGAGCCGCCAGCGCTCGACGCGCGATCGCCCCGCCAAGGCGCCGCTCAGCGTGGAGGCAGTCGTCGATGCCGCGCTGGCCATCCTGCAATCGGATGGGCTGGAAGCGATCTCGATGCGCCGGGTCGCTACCGCCCTCGACACCGGCCCGGCCTCGCTCTACGTCTACGTCGCGGGGCGCGAAGGGCTGATCCAGGCAATGCAGGAGCGCATTGCCTCCACCATCGAGCGCGAGCCACCCGACCCCTCGCGATGGCGAGAGCAGCTGCACGCGCTGCTCGGCCGGATGTACCGGGCGCTGGTCGCCTACCCCGGTATCGCCGCCACCTTCATCGCCGTGCCACCGACCACCGAGGCCTCGCTGTTGCTCGTTGAAAACTTGCTGGGCATCCTGCTCGCCGGTGGACTCGCCCCTCAGGATGCGGCCTGGGCCGACGACATCTTCGCGCTCCTCGTGACCTACGCCGCCAACGAGGACGATGTGCGCCGCGCCAATCACCAGGAGCTTGCCGGCGAGATTTCCAACCGCTTCGCCGGTCTCTCGCCAGAACGATTTCCGCTCATCACGACCTACGCCGATCAGCTCGTTGCCGGCACGAGCGACGAGCGGTTTCACTTTGCGATCGACGTCGTGATCGAGGGTCTGCTTGCCCGAACCGTCCGCGCCTGAGGCGCTTCGACAATCATCGGACCATTATCAAAATTCCCCTTCACAAAGTGTTGACAAATTGGCACAACCTTGATAGTTTGTACGTACAGATGACTGGTCGGGACATCTGGAGAGCGGACAAGCACAGCTGCAGACGTCGCGGTTAGCTCGCGGCACCGTCGAGGAACGGATTCGTCCGTTCGGAGACAGATCATCATCGGGAAACTGATGAGCGCCCTGCTTGCAGGGACGGAGCGTCGTCAAACACGCACCGGGTCATCTGCGCGATGGCGAATCCAATCGGGCAAAAGGAACGAACCGTTCTGCGAAAAGCGGCGGGCAACCGAGCGCAACGGAGAATTTCGACAGACGCTAGAACCGGATGAAGGTCAGCAATGACGGAAACCGGGTGCTACCTGGCAGTCGGCGGTCCGAAGCCAAGACGCAGAGAGCCCAGTGGTCGATAAGATCAGTGGGCTTTTCTGTTGCCTGAAAATCGATCGCGCCGATCAAGCCCCAAATCGCCCAGCCACTCAACCGCTTCCATGCAGCACGGCAAATCTCACATCGGGAGTCTTTGGGATGCCCCAGTGTTCGGTGCCGCTCTGCATTGGGTCACCGGCAGCAGAATCATCGTGATAGGGTGTGAAGGTGAATGGGCCGGTCCGATGACGGACCCGGGCTCGTGAACGTTAGGAGGAAGAACGTCAATGGACGAGACGCAGTCCTCTACCCTCGAAGCGATTTATGCCCGCGCCCGGGAAGAACGAGCCTGGTGGGAAACGGTGCTTACCGCCCGCAGCGCCGATGCGATGACGCTGCCCGGTACGATAAACCCCGAATGGTCGTTCAAGGATCTGGTGAATCATCTCAACGGCTGGCGGCGGCGCGCGATCGATCAAATGCAGGCCGATCGCGCGCGCCGCGATCGTCCGGCGGATGCCTGGCCGGCTGAGCTCAACACGATTTCCGACGAGGATGAGCAAGTCGATCAGATCAACGCCTGGATTCAGGATCAGGGAAGCCGGTTGTCGCTTGACGAGGTGATTGCCGAATCGCGCTCGCACTGGGATGAGCTCTACGCGCTGATCACAACCACGAGCGCGGAAGACATGCGCGATCCGCAGCTTTTTGCATATCTGGATGGCCAATCGCTTGAAGAAGCGGTGATGACCGGCTCGCTTTGGGATCACGTGCATGGCGAGCATGGCGACGATATCGCCGCCTGGGTCGCTGGCAAACCGGCGTGACGAATGACGAGTTGATTCACCACGCGGTGCAGTTCCTGAATCCCTATACCACCGTCGATGGCCGCATGTTCGGCGATGTCGCGTCGACGCTACTCACGACCTCCGACCGTCTCTACTCCGGGGTCTGTATCGATACCAGTTCCGGTACCGGGTTCTGCGCCGAACACAGCGCGATCGCGGCGATGGTCACCGCCGGCGAATACCAGATCGCCAAAATCGTCGCAGTTTGGCGCGACGAACGCGATGGCACGATATCGGTACTGCCGCCGTGTGGCCGCTGCCGTGAATTCATCCGCCAGATCGATCCGGCGAATCTAGAAACCGTTGTCGTGCTCGGTCGCGCGACAACGGCCAAACTCAGCGAACTCCTGCCGCATTACGCCTGGCCGCAACCGCTCGATACGGAGCCCGCCGGTTAAGCGATCGCGGCCAGCGTTTCATCGAGCCAATCGAACACCCGCTGAGCAAAGAGCAGCGCGGCTCCGGCTTCGTCGTGTTCACCGGCGCCCTCGGCGTTGGTGAACAGCATGT
>JAESFN010000633.1_pt1 | contig 26538 bp, 23 predicted proteins | sample 9269411 | NCBI WGS metagenome assembly JAESFN01 (sample SAMN14505399, study PRJNA617100) | algae metagenome | isolation source: Iphinoe sp. HA4291-MV1 and co-occurring heterotrophs from trail next to... | place: USA: Maunawili Falls, Hawaii | collected 2009-07-25
TACGGCGCGGCCAAGACGGACTCCGTCATAAAAGGTCTCGAGCTTTACCAGGTCGGGTTGCAGCTCATTGCAGAGGTCCGGCTCGAGAAACGCCTTCAAGCCATCGCCCATGACGGTGTCGTCCTCGAGGAGAAGCGCAAACTGCTGGCCTGCGTCGAGCATGCGACGCCACGCCTTCTCATGGCTCATCGTGCAAGCAATCTCGACCCGGGTCATTGCAAATGGATTGCGCGCGTCGATGTGCGGAGCCATGCGCGCTTCAGGAACATCGTCGGTGGTCGTCGCCTCTATCCGCTCAGCGACAATGCCCAAGCGCGCGAACTGCTCTTCCATGAACTGGCGGCGGTCCGGCCGGGTGGCCAGGTTGATGTAGTAGACAGGAATCTGATCGACGGGGAATGCGGTCATCTCCGCTCAGGCGCATCAGCGAAGGGGATGACCATGCGAGGTCCGCGCACGGCACCGAGATCGCGACCTGCCAGCCGGGCAAGGCGCCCGATGTGGTCGAGGTGCAACCCGATCACCGCGGCGAGGTCGCGGTTTGGCCTACTGTTCGATGATGCCCTGGTTACCGCGATGTTGCTCTCACCGACACGGTCGACGGCATCGAGTTTGTCGAGCTGGATGCAGGGGCTGGGAATGGCTTGCAGCACCCGGCTGCGCAGCAGGTGATAGCCGCCACGCCCAAACAGGAAGCGGTCGATGCCCATCCGGTTGCGCAATGGACTGGCGAGCGACTGTCGCGCCACCTCGCGGGTGAGGATGTAGGCGGCTCCGCCCATCTGCGAGGAGCAGAGTTCGCGCAGTTCGGTCGTGCCGACGCGCTGCGAGGCACTGCCCAGCTTTACCGCACTATGGAACGTCTCGAGCTTCAGCAGGTCGGCTTCCAGCCGTTCAGGCAGCGTCGGGTCGAGGAAATCGAGCACCGGGGTGGCAAGTTGCACATCGTCCTCGAGGACCAGGGCCGCCGGGGCGCCGCTCTCGAGCAGGCGCTCCCAGCAGCGCTGGTGGCTGAGGCCGCAGGCCAGGTCGCCCTCCGCGAGCCGCCACAGGCTGTGCGTCGTCCCGTGCCAATCGAGGAGATCGCGCGGCACCTCGTCAGTGCGCACGGCTTCGATGCGTTCGGCAGCGATACCGAGCTTCACGAACTGCTGCTCCATGAAAGCGCGGCGGTCGGGGCGGGAGGCGAGGTTGATGTAGTAGACGGGGAGGGCAGGCATTCACATCAACCGCTGCAGGTCATCGGTAACTGGCAGCCACAGCTTGCGCGAGCCCCACAATTCACCAGTCGGGCCAAAGGTGGTGAGGATCCGCAAGTGATGTCCCCAATGCTTGAGGGTGCGCTTGAGTCGCGCTCCGAACGGCATCCGTCCTGTGGCGCGGTGGGGCGGACGCTGGCCGGTCAGGTCGCTCTGGCCCACGCTGAGCTTGCCCTCACGGGTCTGGTCGAGCTGGATGGCGAGCGCCGGAACGGCCTGGTAGATGCGCGCTTCGTAAAACAGGCCGCCGGGTCGGCCGAACAGCAAGCTGTCGACCGACATCTGATCGAGATCATCGCGCTGTAGCAGGCGATGCGCCAGGCGGCTGGTCATGACATAGGCAGCTGTTCCCAGGCTGGAGGACATCAGCCGGTTCTGCGAGACGCCGGCGACTGCTGTCGGCACGGGGCGGCCGACCAGAGCGGCGGTGGCATGCGTCTCCAGCTGAATTGCATCAGGCTTATGATCGAGCAGATGCGGATCACCGAGCACCTCGGGCAGATCGGCCGCCAGCACGACATCGTCCTCAAGGATCAGCGCCACGGGAATCTGCTGGTCCAGCATGGTGCGCCAGATGCTCTGGTGGCTGAGGCTGCAGGCAATCTCGCCAGCGTTCAGCCGGACCAGACCGGCGCTCCGGCGCTCCTCCAGCGCAGGCGAGAAATCTGCAGGCGTTACGGCTTCGATCCGGGTTGCGACGAGGCCAAGGGATGTCAGTTGCCGCGAGATGTGTTCCAGCCGGTCGCGCCGCGAGGCCATGTTGATGAAGAAGATCGGAAGCACTGCTGCAGCTCCATTCCGGAACACTGTTAGGCGGGTCACTCAGCCGGCGGATCGCCTGCGTATTGCACCACGACGCGGGCCCCGAAGGCGGCGCGGGAATCGCGCAAGGCGAGTCTCACCAACCGGGCGAGGTGATCCGCCTGCACCTTGGCGCGCGCAATCGCATCGCGCAGATAGCGGACACTCGGCGCCGCTGCCCGGGTCTGGTGCAGGTCGCTGACGCCGATTGCACTGTGAGGATCAATGCGATTGAGCTGAATGCAGGGGCTCGGTACAGCCTGTAACAGGCGGCTGCGCAGCAGGTGCGGGCCGCCACGTCCGAACAGCAGCCGGTCGACGCTCAGTTCCCTGAGCATCGGCGAGGCGAGCGAAGTTTGGATCGCGTCCCGGCTGATCAGGTAGGCAGCAGAGCCCATCTGCGAGGAGCAGAGCTCCCGCAGCGTCGTCGTGCCGACAGCGACACCAGTAGACCCCAACTGGATCGGGATGCGAAAGGTCTCCAGCTTGATCAGGTCGACCTGCAGGCGGTCGAGCAGCCCGTCGGGGAGAAAATCCGCGATTGCAGGGGTAAGGACCGCATCATCCTCGAAAACCAGTGCCGCCCGGTGGCCGGCCTCGAGGATGGTGTTCCAGGTGCGTTCGTGACTGAGGCCGCAAGCGAGATCACCGGGGTTGCTGCGCCACAGGCAATCTGGCCCCTGATGGAACGCTATCAGTTCGGGCGGGACCTCGTCGATCCGCACGGCTTCCACGCGGTGCGCCACAATGCCGAGCTGGGCGAACTGCTCTTCCATGAACGCGCGGCGATCCGGCCGCGAGGCCAGGTTGATGTAGTAGACCGGTACTTGGAGCGGAGTTGTCATGGCGCTGACATGCCCCAAGACTGTTGTTCTGTCTACAGTGCTAGCCGCCCAGCGCCTTGTTTACTGCCGGCTTCACCACGGTGCCGAACAGTTCGATGGCCTTCATGACTTTGGCGTGGGGCAGGGTGCCGACGCTGAGCTGCAGGCCGAAGCGCTCGTGCTTGAACCATTCGTGCTGCATCAGGATCTTGTCGATGACCTGCTGTGGCGAGCCCATGAAGTAGGCACCCGACGGGCCGGCGCCGGCTTCGAACTGGGCGCGGGTCGTCGGGGGCCAGCCGCGCTCACGGCCGATGCGGCTCATGGCTTCGTGATGGGCGGGGAAGGCGGTGTCCAGTGCGTCCTGGGAGTTCTCGGCGATGAAGCCGTGCGAGGAGATGCCGATCGGCAGCTTGGTGAGATCGTGGCCGACCTTCTCGGCAGTGCGGCGATAGAGTTCGGTGAACTGGGTGAAGGCCTCAGGATTGCCGCCGATGATGGCGAGCATCAGGGGCAGGCCATAATAGGCCGCACGGGCGACAGAGTTGGGCGTGCCGCCAACAGCGACCCACAGGGGCAGGGGTTCCTGCACGGGCTTGGGGTAGATGGCGATGCCGGGGATCGGCTTGGTATGCTCCGAGCCTTCCCACTGCACCTTGCCGCCTTCGCGGATCTTCAGCAGTTCGGCGAGTTTTTCCTCGAACAGCGTGTCGTAGTCTTCAAGCTCGTAGCCGAACAGCGGGAAGCTCTCGATGAAAGAACCGCGGCCGGCCATGATCTCGGCACGGCCGTTGGAGATGAGATCGAGCGTCGCAAACTGCTGCCAGACGCGGATCGGATCGTCAGAGCTCAGGACGGTGACGGCGGTCGAGAGTCGGATGCGTTTGGTGATGGCAGCGGCGGCGGCGAGGATGGTCACCGGCGCCGAGGCGACGAAATCGGGACGGTGGTGTTCGCCCAGCCCGTAGAAATCGAGCCCGACCTCGTCTGCGAGTTTGATCTCCTCAAGCAGGTCCCTCAGCCGCTCAGCCGGCGACTGCAGGTGGCCGCCGTTCAGCGGGTCGGGAGTGTTCTCGGCGAAGGAGTAGAGGCCGATTTCCATGGCGCGATCCTTGATTGATGCGCCGCTGGAGCGCCTCACCAGTTCATAGAACAGGTCGAAGCGCTCCAGATTCTGTCTGGTCGCGCTGTCGAACCGGAAAAGTCTGCAACTTTTCCTGACAGCGCTCTAGATGGCTGTGCATTCTGAGCCGCGCAAGAACGCACAGCCTTGTAACTCAGACGCTGCTGGTTGGCACGTAGGACGCGGCCGAGGAGGAGGCCGGGGCCGGCGGGGTATGCCCGGCCTGGCGGTGGATTTCGGCGACGAGGCCGGCAGGCAGCTTCAGCTTGTAGGCCAAGGCCTCGAGGTAGGCGCGCTCGGCCGGGGTGTCGGGCTGCATGGCAACGAGCGAAGCGGCGTAGATCTCGGAGGCGTGCTCGGGGGTGTCAGCACGGGCGACGACGGCGTCGATATCGAGCGGGCTGGCCAACTCGTCGAAGACGAATGCCTTTTCTTCGGCGGAGAGCGGCATGGTCTCGAGTCGCTTGAAGATGCGCTCCTTCTCCTCGGCGTCGATCTGGCCGTCGGCCTTGGCAGCCGAGATCATGGCGCGCACCAGGGTTTTGCCCAACTCCTCGCTCTGGTAGGCGGCCTGCGGCGGCGGCACGAACGCATCCTGCGAGGGAGCCGGGGCGCCGTCGGAGGCGGCACCAGCCTGCTGCTGGTTTTTCTGGTAGTTCTGCCAGGCGGAGTAGGCGAGACCGCCCACCGCCGCGACGGCACCAGCCTTGGCCACGTTGCCGACGAGTTTGCCCAGTCCGCCGCCCGAAAGCAGCATGCCGGCGGCGAGTCCGGCGGCGCCGGTCATCGCGGTCCGCTGGGCATTGGGATCGGTCTGCAGGGCCTTGATGATACCGTCGATGTTGAACACGCGCATTCTCCCAGCTTTTTATGTTTCTCAAGGGAGTTAGGTAGCGCGGGCGCGCGGCGCAAGGATGACAAGATCGCGCAGGCCGGAAGGTTGCCTTTCCGCGCTCGGCGGGTAGGTTGAGGCGCTTACCGAAGGGAGGGCCTGAAGCCGATGGCGAGCGGTCTCGACGATATCGATCACAGGTTGCTGGCCTTGCTGCAGGAAGACGATCGCGTGCCGGTCGCAGAACTGGGCAAGACCCTCGGCGTCGCGCCCTCGACGCTCAACGACCGCATTCGCCGCTTGATCAAGCTGGGGGTGATCAGCGGCTTTCACGCCCATGTCGACCCTGAGAAGATCGGCCTCGACCTGTTGGCCTATGTGTTCGTCGGCTGGAGCGATCCGGCTACCGAGAAGCGCTTTCTCGCTGCGATCGCCAAATCACCCGAGGTGCTCGAGGCGCATCACGTCACCGGTTCGTGGAACTACCTGATGAAGGTGCGGCTGAGGACGACGCGCGACCTCGAAGGGTTCTTCGCCCAGGTGGTGAAGGAGGTGCCCGGGGTGCAGCGGACTGAGACGCTGATCGTCTTATCATCGCCCAAGGAAACCACGCTGGTCGTGCCGCCCCAGCCCAAGGCGTAAGATGGAAAAGCTCGACCTGAAGAAGCAGCACAAGGCGCTCTACAGCGCGCCGAGGGGCAAGTTCGAGATCATCGAGGTGCCGCCGTTGCAGTATCTGCAACTCGATGGCACGGGCGACCCCAACACGGCCGAGGCCTATCGGGATGGCGTAAGCTGGCTCTATTCGGTGAGCTACGCGATGAAGTTCGCGGCCAAGGCGCAGCTGGGGCGCGACTATGTGGTCGGGCCGCTGGAGGCGTTGTGGTGGTCCGATGACATGTCGACGTTTCACACCCGGCAGAAGAGCGAGTGGAGCTGGACGATCATGATCGTCCAGCCGGATTTCGTGACCGCGGCGCTGTTTGCCGGCGCGGTGGACAAGGCGGGCAAGAAGCTGGGCACGCCCCCGGCGGGCCTGAGGCTCCAGAGCTACCATGAGGGGTTGTCGGTGCAGACACTGCATATCGGCAGCTACGACGACGAAGCGCCGACATTGGCGCGGCTGCATCAGGAATTCGTGCCGTCGAACGGGCTCAAGGAAACCGGGCACCACCACGAAATCTATCTCAGTGATCCGCGCAAGGTCGCGCCGGACAAGCTGAAGACCATCCTCCGGCAGCCGGTAAAGCGGCTCTGACAAGAAAATACCCCCGGCAGCGGACTGCCGGGGGTGAGGGAGCTTCGGGGGAGGATCCGAAGCTCAAACTTTGCTCGTTGGCATTAGCTTACTGAGCGGCCGGTGCCTCAGTCGCCGGGGCCGGAGCCTCGGTAGCGGGCGCAGCCGGAGCTTCAGTCGCCGGAGCGGCGTCAGCCGGGGCGGCCGGAGCCGGTTCAGCGGCGGGAGCCATCGGCGTGGTCTCGGTGCCCGTGGCCGGAGCCTCGGTCATCGGAGCCGGAGTGGCGGGGGCTTCAACCGCAGGCGTGTTGTTCACGGTGGTCGAGGTGGTCGACGGGCCGGAGTTGGCCGAGAAGACCAGGTAGCCAATGGCGAGCAGTGCCAAGGCAACGATAATGCCTACGAACCAGCCAGTCGCGCTCGATTCACGGGTGTAGACAGTGCGGTTGGTGTCATCGCTCGAATAGACGGTATCGCGTTCGGGGACAGCCATGATCAAGCTCCTTTGTTTGAGTACCGTATGGGCCAAAAACGCAGCAGCCGGCGGAATCGTTCCCGTAAACGTGAGCGAATGCGAAATTGATTCAGCGCGACGTCGCAACCCGCTGACGCTTCTTGGGATTCTGCCGTCCGAGAGATGAAGAAAGGCTGTCGCCGACCGCTCAGCTTTCAGCCGATTTTGCCACTTTTTCGTCGTTGCGTCCGGCCTTGCCGATCAATTTGGTCTGGGCCGAGACGCGATCGATGAAAGCGAGGAACAGCGCCGAGGCGACGAAGGCGAGGTGGATCAGGGTGAACCACATCAGCCTTTCGGCGGTGTAGCTCGAGACGTTGAGGAACACCTGCAGCAGATGGATCGAGGAGATGGCGACAATGGTCGAGGCGACCTTGATCTTGAGCGAGCCGGCATCGATCTCGCCCAGCCAGTGCACGGCATCGCCGTCGTCAAAGCGGGAGACGTAGTTCTCGTAGCCCGAGATGATCACCATGACGACGAGGCTGGCGACCAGGGCGGCATCGATCAACGCCAGCATCTTGAGGATGGCGTCGGCTTCATCGATGGTGAAGACGTGGCTGACAAAGTCCCAGAGCTTCACGCCGAAGGTTGCGGCGTACACCGCCAGCGCCACCGCCAGCCCGAGATAGAACAACACCAGCAACCAGCGCGAGGCGAGGATCACCGCTTCGATGACGAGTTCGAGACGCTTGGGCATGCTGGCTCCGGTCGATGGTCGGTTGAGGGATAGCGGATTTTTGAGGGGAGGCAAGGGGCCGGGGTGACGCAGTGGGCGGGCAGTCGGCAGTCGGCAGTCGGCAGTAGGCAGTAGGGTGGACAGTCCGGCAGTAACGAAGATCTGCTTCGACTGCCGACTGCCGACTGCCGACTGCCCGCCCCAGAAACCAAAACGGGCCGGGGATTGCTCCCCGGCCCGTTGGACCAGTTCAGTCGTTCACTCAGTTGCGCTTGTCGGCAACCGTGATCAGCGAGGTGATGCGCTTGATCGCCACGCGACGGTTCAGCTTTTCGGCCTTATCCGTCTTCACCTTCAGGTACCGCTCGCCATAGCCCTGAGTGACCAGGTTCTCGGGCGGCACGTCGTAGAAGTCGGTCAGGATGCGGGCGACGGTGGCGGCACGCTGATCCGAGAGGATCAGGTTGGCCTGGTCTGAGCCGACGGCATCGGTGTGGCCTTCGATCAGGAAGGTCTCGCCCGGATTGTCCTCGAGCAGCTTCAGCATGGCGTTGGCCACCTTGCTGAGTGCCCCGACCTGGGCGCGTGCGATGGTTGCGGCGCCCGAGTCGAAGGTGAGGCCGCCGACTTCGACGCGACGTACCGAGTCACGCACGCGGGCCGAACGCTTCACATCCTCGACGGTGTAGATGCGACGCACCTGCTCCACCGGGGGCTCGCGGAAGAAGAGTTCGACCTCTTCCTCGTCGGCATTGCCGGCATCGAGAATGTAGTCACGGATCGGGATGGTCAGGCGCAGCGGCGGCAGGTCGTCGCCCGGGTCGCGCCAATTGCTGAAGTAGTCGTCGTCGTTGTCGTAGTCGTCCTCGTCATAATAGGCGAGCACGTATTCCCGGCCGTCCGGCATGACGCGCGAACGCTTCAGCACGTTGCCCCAACGATCGCGGATGGTGACGATCTGCACGCCGTTCGGGCGCTCGATGGTCTCCTTCACGCGGCCGCCCGAAAGGCGCTCATAGTAGACTTCGTCCTCGTCGCTATCGCGGATCCGGTCGAAATCCTGGGCCGGGTTCGAGATCACCAGGTTGATGCCGATCTGGAAGATGAAGCCCGAGTTGGTGAAGTTGCTGTCGGGACGCGGCGGGCGGCCGCCATTGTTGTTGTTATTGTTGTTATTCGAGTTGTTATTGTTGGTGATGTTCGTCGTGTTGTTGGTGACGTTGGTGACGTTCGTCACGTTGGTGATATTGTTGATGATCGTGACGTTCTGCGGCACCTCGATGACCGGCAGGGCATCAACGGCGATCTTCTCACCTTCCACCTTGGCCAGCGACTGCACCTCGATCGGCTGAAGATCTGCCTGGGCGGCCTTGTCGTCGGTCGGCGGCGGCGCCACCGGCTCTTCCGGTGCGGTCGGCTCCGGCTGCTGACCATCGGCCACCGACTTGGCGGTGTCCTTGGCACTGTCGAGCACCAGAGCCGCTTCCGTCGGAGCGATGGTTTCGGGCAGCACCTCGACGGCCAACGGGGTCACGGCTTCCTGTGCGCCCGGCAACTCGGCAATCGGCGGCGTCGCCGGTTCGGCCGGCGCGGCTACTGCCGGCACTGGGGGCAGGGTGATGCCATACTGCGCGAGGCACTGGGCGACGTCCGCGGTGCCCAGGGCAGCGCAGATATCGGCAAACTGCTTGTTGGCAGCGTCAATGGTCGACTGACCGGTAGCGTCGCCGGCTTCGAGCTGGCCGATACCGACATTGTAGAGCTCGACGGCAACGCCCAGCTGATCCTGCGCCGCGGCCACCGGATCGGTGGCATTGGCATCGGCAGGCTGGTCAGTGGGACCGGCCTCGGCCGGCTGTTCGGCCGCCGGCTGTTCTGCTGGTTGTTCGGTCGAGGGCTGTTCAGCCGGCTGTTCGGCCGCGGGCTGTTCGGCCGGCTGCTCAGCGGCAGGCTCCGGCAGCGGCGGCAGGTCCTGGCCAATGCAGGACTTGATGTCCTGGTAGCCGTTGGCGGTGCACAGTTCCTGGATGCGTGCGGCAGCGGCGTCGGCGGCTGGCTTGGCGCCGGCATAGTCGCCGGCGGCGGCCTGGTTCAGCGCAGCCTGATACTGATCGAGCGCCGCCTGCAGGTCGGCGACGAACTGGGCCTGCGCGTCTCCGGCGGCCTTCGCATCTTCAGCAGCTTTGGCATCTTCTGCGGCCTTGGCATCTGCGGCGGCCTTCGCGTCGGCTTCCGCCTGCGCGGCGGCGGCTGCATCTTCAGCAGCCTTGGCATCCTCGGCAGCCTTGGCATCCGCGGCGGCCTTTGCATCGGCTTCCGCCTGCGCGGCGGCGGCTGCATCTTCAGCAGCCTTGGCGTCCTCAGCGGCCTTGGCATCTGCCTCGGCCTGCGCAGCGGCAGCCGCCTCAGCAGCTTTGGCGTCTTCTGCTGCCTTGGCATCGGCCTCGGCCTGAGCAGCCGCAGCGGCGGCCTCTTCGGCCGCTTTGGCCTCCTCTGCTGCCTTGGCGTCGGCTTCGGCCTGTGCGGCTGCGGCAGCAGCTTGCTCGGCGGCCTTGGCCTCCTCTGCTGCCTTGGCGTCAGCTTCGGCCTGTGCCGCAGCGGCGGCGGCTTCTTCAGCCTGCCTCGCTTCTTCAGCGGCCTTGGCATCGGCCTCAGCCTGTGCAGCAGCGGCTGCAGCTTCCTCGGCAGCGCGCGCCTCTTCAGCGGCGCGAGCCTCCTCAGCCGCCTTGGCGTCGGCATCGGCCTGCGGATCAGCGGCAGGCTGGCCGCCGCCGGTGATGGCAGCGATACAGTCCTGCACGCTGGCATAGCCGTTCACGATGCAGGTGTCGGTCAGCGCCTGCTGGGCGTTGTTGATCGCGTCTGCGTCGCCGGAAGCCTGTGCCTGCTGCAGCGCCTCATATTCGGCCTGCTGAGCGAAAGCGGCGCCCGGCACCAATGCGAGAACGGCGAGACTGGTGCCGGTTAGGAGCCAGTTTCGAAAGCGCATGGGTTTTATCCTTGTTTTGGAGTCAGTTGTTCGAGAAGTGACGCAGGCGGGCTGAACCGAACCTGAACGTCCGGCAAACCCGCAGCGAGAATGAGTTGGCCCATCAAATGCCGAACGCCCCTCAAGCGCGTGCGGTTCCGTACCGCGACAGGACCGGTCAATCGTGGCACCAGTTGGGCCGCGGCGCGCCAAGCTGCAATGGACGGATTCGGTCGCGACAGCCTAGGGCGAGCGGGCCAATTCGTGCGATCCGGTAGCGAGTCATCATGGAGTCTGACGTGGGCGATCTTCTGAGCTATTGGCCATTCGTCCTCGGCTTGTTGGCCACCGGTGTGATCTCCGGCATAGCCGCGGGGCTGCTTGGTATTGGCGGCGGCGCCATCATCGTGCCGGCGCTGGCCTCGGCCCTGGCGCTGCTCGGCTATGACAGCGACGTGGTGCAGCACATTGCCGTCGGCACCTCGCTCGCCATCATCATCCCCACCGGCATCGCCAGCGCTCGGGCGCATGACAAGCGCGGCGCAGTCGACCACCGCATCCTGAAGCTCTGGGCCCCAGTGGTCGTGGTTGCGACGTTCGTGGGCGGGCTGATGGCCGGGCTCTATACCGGCGACGTGCTGCGCATTGTGTTCGGCGTGGTGGCGCTGTTCATTGCCGCCAACATCGTCTTGCCGTTCCAGGAGCGGCTGATGGGGCATCTGAGGGATTCGGCTCTGACGCATCGGATCTCGGCGGCGGTGGTGGGCTACATCTCGGCGCTGATGGGGGTAGGGGGCGGCTCGCTGAGCGTGCCGACGATCCATGCCTTCGGCGCCTCGATGCACAAGGCAGTGGGCACCGGCGCGGCGATTGGGGTGTTCATCGCGCTGTCAGGTACACTCGGCTTCATCATCTCGGGCTGGAGCGTCGCGGGCCGACCGCCGCTCAGCCTCGGCTACATCAACATCGTGGCGCTGGTCCTGATCGGGGTTACTGCCGCCCTTTGCGCGCCCTGGGGCGCGGCTCTGGCGCACCGGCTGCAGCAGCGGACGCTGAAGCTGGCCTTTGCGGCGTTCCTCGCCCTCGTCGGGCTCAACATGATCTGGAAGGCGATCGCCGGCTAGGCCGGGCAGGAGGATGGGCGCCCGAGGCGCCCATCCGGATTGGCCTTACTTGCCGGCAAAGTCCCAGGTGACCTGGACGTTGATCGAGTAGCTGAGTTCGCCACCCTCGATCGGCACGGCGCCGGCCGAGACGGCATCGGCCGAAGCCTTCATCATGTAGGGCTGCGGCGAGCCCATGCCCTGCACTTCGCTGATGTTGCGGATGCTGCCGAGCTCTTCGCCAGCGACGCCGGCATAAAGCCCGGCCTTGGCCTTGGCATCGGCGAAGGCCGCCTTGCGGGCCTCGTCATAGAGCTTGGACGGATCGGCCACCGAGAAGCTGACGCCGTTGATGGTGTTGGCGCCGACGGTCACCGCCTTGTCGAGCACCGAGCCGAGCTTGGCCAGCTCGCGCACCCGTACGTTGACGTTGTTGTAGACCTGGTAACCGGTGATCTTGGGCGGCAGCTGGTAACCGTTGGCATCGCGCGCGTCGGAATAGACGTAGTTCGGGTTCACCGAGAAGCCCGAGGTCTGGATGTCGCGCGCTTCGATGCCGGCTGCCTTCAGCGTCTCGATCAATTCACCCATCGCCTTGGTGTTGGCATCGAGCGCCTCACGGGCGGTAGCGCCCTGGCTGGTCACGCCGGAGTTGACGAAGGCAGTGTCGGGCGCCGAAGTGACTTCGCCAATGCCGCTGATCGAAATGGTGCCGTTCACGGGGGTCTCCTGCGCAAAGGCCGGGGCAGCGGTCAGCGCGGTGGCGAGGAACAGGGGAATGAGGGCGGCAGTAATGGGACGCATGCGTCTCTCCTATGTGGCCTTCGGCGGGGAAATATGTCCCAGCCGACCGGGTTGTTAGTGCGTCGTTCCTGAACGGGATTTGAACGGCGCTTCCGAGAGATAAGACGCCGCACATTGCGCCAACCTTGGGTCGCGGGCCGACGAAAGTTTGAGTTACGTGCCTCGACCTCGGCTGGACAGGCTTCGGGACGGCGGGTTAGGTAGCCCCTCCGAAAACCGGGGGAGTGCCGTGGCCAACCGACAAGTTCCTAGCGAAGGCGTACTTCTGGGGCGGGCCCGGGTGCCCGGATATGAGTACCCGCGGGTGATCACGGTGCGCGGCGAGGAGATCGTCGATATCACGTCGAAGACGGCGCCGACCTCGCGCGACATTGCCGAGCAGGCCGACCCTGCCGCCTACGTCGCGTCGGCCAAAGGCCCGGTGATCGGCACCCTCAATCAACTCCTCGCCAACTCGTGGTCGGGCAAGACCGACCTCAAGGCGCCATCGCTGCTGTCGCCGATCGACCTGCAGGCGGTGAAGGCGGCCGGTGTGACCTTCGTCGTGTCGCTGCTCGAGCGCGTCATCGAAGAGCAGGCGCGTGGCGACAAGGCCAAGGCCGACGAACTGCGCAAGGATATCCTGGGGCTGGTGGGCACCGATCTCAGCCAGCTCGAGCCTGGTTCGCCCGCCGCGATGGAAGTGAAGAAGACGCTGATCGCGCGCGGCGTGTGGAGCCAGTATCTCGAAGTCGGCATCGGGCCGGACGCCGAGATTTTTACCAAGTGCCAGCCGATGGCCTCAGTGGGTTTTGGCGCCGATGTCGGCATCCTGCCGATCTCGGAGTGGAACAATCCGGAGCCGGAAGTGGCGATGGTGGTAAACTCCAAGGGCACCATTGTCGGCGCGACGCTCGGCAACGACGTGAACCTGCGCGATGTCGAGGGCCGCTCGGCGCTGCTGCTCGGCAAGGCCAAGGACAATAACGCTTCGGCCTCGCTCGGGCCGTTCATCCGGCTGTTCGATGGCAAGTTCACCATCGAGACGGTGAAGGCCGCCGACATTGCGCTCAGCGTCACCGGCGAGGATGGGTTCGAACTGACCGGCGTCTCCAACATGAGCCAGATCTCGCGTTCGCCCGAAGCGATCGTTGGTGCGACCATCGGGCGACACCATCAGTATCCGGATGGGCTGGTGGTCTATCTCGGCACCATGTTCGCGCCGGTGAAGGATCGCGGCGGCGCCGGCAAGGGCTTTACCCACAAGCTCGGCGACGTGGTGTCGATCTCGACGCCGTCGCTCGGCACCCTATCTAACACCGTGCGCCTCGCCACCGAGGCCGCCCCGTGGACCTATGGCACCAGCCAGCTGCTGCGCGATCTCGCCAAGGCCGACCTGCTCTAGAAAAGGAATCTCCCCATGACCGAACTGCACAAGAATCTCATCAACGGCGAATGGGTCGGCGGGGACGGGGTGAACAACATCAACCCCTCCAACACCAACGAAGTGGTGGGCGTCTACGCGCGCGCCAGCCAGCAGGATACGCTCGATGCCATCGCTGCGGCCAAGGCAGCATTCCCGGCCTGGTCGCGTTCGGGCATCCTGCAGCGCTGGGAGATCCTGTCGAAGACTGCGCATGAGATCTTCGCGCGCAAGGCCGAACTCGGTGAGCTGTTGAGCCGCGAAGAGGGCAAGACGCTGGCCGAAGGCATAGGCGAGGTCACCCGCGCCGGGCAGATTTTCGAGTTCTTCGCCGGCGAGGCGCTGCGGCTCTCGGGCGAGAGCGTGCCGTCGGTGCGCCCCGGGGTCGGCGTCGAGATGACGCGCGAGGCGATGGGCGTCGTCGGTATCATCACGCCGTGGAACTTCCCCATCGCCATCCCGGCCTGGAAGATCGCGCCGGCGCTCTGCTACGGCAACACCGTGGTGTTCAAGCCGGCGGACCTCGTGCCGGGCTGCTCGTGGGCAATCGTCGACATTCTCCACCGCAACGGCCTGCCCAAGGGCGTGCTGAACCTTGTCATGGGCAAGGGCTCGGTGGTCGGTCAGGCCATGCTCGATTCGAAGGACATCGTGGCGCAGACCTTCACCGGCTCGGTGAACACCGGTCGTCGCGTCGCTGAGGCCAGCGTCAAGGTGATGCGCAAGTTCCAGCTCGAGATGGGCGGCAAGAACCCCACCATTGTGCTCGATGACGCCGACCTCAAGGTGGCGGTCGAAACCACGGCGCAGAGCGCCTTCTACTCGACCGGCCAGCGCTGCACCGCCTCGTCGCGCCTGATCGTCACCGAGGGCATTCACGACGCTTTCGTCGCGGCGCTGACCGAGCGCATCCGCAACCTCAAGGTGGGCGACGCCATCGCCAAGGATACCGAGATCGGCCCGGTGGTCGATCCGGGCCAGTTGAAGCAGGACACCGACTATATCGAGATCGGCAAGGGCGAGGGCGCCAGGCTGGTGGTCGGCGGCGAGCTGGTGAAGCGCGACAACCCGGGCTACTTCCTGCAGCCGGCGCTGTTTACCGAAGCCACCAACCAGATGCGCATCGCCCGCGAGGAGATCTTCGGGCCGGTGGCCGCGGTGATCCGCGTCAAGGATTACGAGGAAGCGCTGGCTGTTGCCAACGACACCGAGTTCGGCCTGTCGGCCGGCATCGTCACCACCTCGCTCAAGTACGCGACGCACTTCAAGCGCAACGCCGAAGCCGGCATGGTGATGGTCAACGTGCCGACCGCGGGCGTCGATTTCCACGTGCCGTTCGGTGGCCGCAAGGGCTCGAGCTACGGCCCCAAGGAGCAGGGCAAGTATGCCGCCGAGTTCTTCACTCAGGTGAAGACGGCCTATACCGCAGCCGGTTGACGCCTCGCTAAGTCGCCAGGATCAGGGCTCGCACGCCAGCTGGCGTGCGAGCCCTTTCGCTTAGGTAAGAGGTAGAGTTGAACCGGTTCATAAGGCTATGGCATTTCGGCTGCACTTGTGGCACCAGCACTACGCGGGGGCTGCTAAGTACTTGGGATATCATATGCGTTCTATCTTGTTGGCCAGCTCCATGGTGCTGGCCGGTGCCGTTGGGGGCCAGGCGGCCGATCTGATCGTCGAGGAGGCACCGGTCGCCGCCGACACCAGCTTCGTCAACTCCAGCATCTATGTGCAATTGCTCGGTGGTTTCGTTCAGAACCTGCCGGTGACCTATTTCGAGGACGGCCTGGATGACGGCAGCCTCGACACAAAGTTCGGTTATGGTGTTGCGGCGACCGTGGGCGTCGTGGTCCTCGATGGCCTGTCGCTGGAAGCCGATCTGCTTCACACCAAGCGCGACTATGCCGATGCCGATGATCTCACCTACTCGACTCTCAGCCTGATGGCGAACGTCAAGTACACCGTCGCGCTGAACGACACGTTCAGCATCTATGGCGCGGTGGGCCTTGGTCATATCTGGGGTAAGGAGGCCTGGACCGGAGCTTCGAACGAATATGCGAGCTTCGGCTATCAGGTGATCGTCGGCGCCGGTGCCAAGTTGACGGACAACATCTCGGCCGTGGCCGAGTACCGGTTCCAGGACACCTTCGACAAGAGCAACCTCGATGGCTCCGGCGATTATGGCCTGAGCATCCCGGTGAGCACGGTTCTCGCAGGCCTGAAGTTCAGCTTCTAAGGCTCGGCGACCTATCGAAGGCCCGCGCATCACCGATGCGCGGGCCTTTTGCTCATTCGGGCTTCAGTCCGTATACCGAGACCACGTTGCCCTTGCTGGTGGTGGTGGACTTCTTGAGCTCGAGCCGGGTGACCGGGTCGGTCGCCTCGAACATCCGCTTACCCTTGCCGGCGACCACCGGGTGGGTGATCAGCGTCAGTTCCTCGAGCAGGCCGGCAAAGAACAGCTGGCGCGCCAGCGAGATGCCACCCATCACGGCGATGTCGCCGCCCTCTTTGGCCTTCAGCTGGCGGGCGAATTCGATCACGTCGCCTTCGATCAGCGTCGAGTTCTGCCACTTCAGATCGGCCTGCTTGCGGGTACGGGAGGCAACGAACTTGGGCATGTTGTTGATGAATTGGGCGAAGTCCTGATCGGCTTCGGCGTTCGGCCAGTAGCCGGCCCATTCCTCAAAGCCGATACGGCCGAGCAGCACGGTATCGATCTTGGGCATGGTCTCGCCGAGCAGGGCGCCCAACTCATCGTCAAAGGCATCGAACTGCCACAGGTTGGGGGCCTCGACGACGCCGTCGACCGAGTGAAAGAAGCCTGCAGTGATCTTGCGCATGTCATTCTCCTGGTTTTGCCGGCCCGCCAATGGGCCGTTCATCTACACGACGAACGGCCTTCGAGGCGATCGACACGAGCGTGCAGAAAAAAACGTGACGAAGGGAAAACGGTAGCACTGCCATAGCTAACTCGAATCAGATCGGCGCGAACTCGCGCTAACCGGTGCTGGAGGCGTGCTTTCGTAAAATTGCGCGGATCGCCGACAGGGGACATTGAGAGAGTCGGGGCTAGTTAGCACTAGCTTGAAGGCTTGGGGTGCTGTGGATGAGCAAATCCTGGTTGAGTTGGTTCGGCGAACGTGGCGCCGCTGCGGACCGACGGGTGCGCCCGATGCCCGAGCTGCCGCAGATCGATCCGGCGGATATCGATCCGGCGACGGGTACCGTCCGCTGGTCACGGTTCAGCGCGATCGTCGCCGGGGCACAGCAGCCGCAGGTCGTCCAGGCGATCCTGGTCATCGATCTCGACAACAGATCAGAAGCGCTCGAAGCGGTTGCCGGGGAAAACGAGGCGGAAATCCTGCCGCTGCTCGTGCAGGCGATCCGGCAGGCCGTCCGCACGGGAGACCCGATCGCGCGCATGCACCACTATACGTTTGCCGTGCTGCTGCCGGGGGCGCCGCCGGAAATGGCAGCGATCGTCGCGGCCCGCATCCAGGAATCGGTGGATGACACGCTGTTTCTTACGGCGAGCGGCCTGGCCAAGCTGGGCGTCGCAGTCGGTGGCGTCGTTTCCGTGCCGACAAAGGCCGATAGACCCGATCTGATCGACGCCGCCATCACCAACCTTGGTGCGGCCAAGGCAGCAGCCAATCAGGTCGTCATCGGGTAGGGCGTCGCAGCGCCCGAAGGCTGGCGCGCGTGTGTTGAGCGCCGCCAACGAGGGTGGCAGGTCTGTGCTGCGGTAGCGGACTGCCGGACGATCGCCGACCAGTGGTGCGCCACGGTCACGGTTCCGTCAGAACCGTGGGCGGGTGGCTTGCGGGCGACCTAAAATACTGTATAGACGGGAAGATACGCTCGGGGCGGGGGCGTAATACTTGGGTATTCGGTTGAGGGACGCGAATGAGGGGCGGTCTTGGGGTGGTGGTGCTGTTGGCGGCGAGCCTGCTGTCGCCTGCGGCCATGGCGGCTGATCTGGCTACCGAGATGTTCCACCAATGCATGGCGAAGTCGCAATCCAGCCTCCCTGATCTCAACCACGACGACCTGTCGGTGGCGCTTGAGACCTATTTCGATGCCGGCCGCGACGGCATGAAGAATGACCGGGTGATCGGCTCACGCAGTCCGGCATTCACCTGGGCTTACGAGACGCGGCTTGCCTGTGGTCAGGCGCTTGGCTACCTCGATGGCGGACACGTGGACCGGACGTCCATTCAGCAGTGCGACTGTTTCTATCAGCGCTACATTTCCTTCCGGTAGCAGCGCAGGGTGACGCCAGAATGAAGACGACCAGCTATCTTCGAGGACTGCTCCTGGGCTGCGCGCTGTCGGTGCTGGGCCTTGCCGCGGCACCGGGCGCCAGCGCCATGTCATTGCGTGACGCGGTGCAGATCGCGCTCGAGTCCAACCCGGAGATCGGCCAGGCGGAACAGAACCGCGAAGCCACCGAGTTCGAGCTGCGTCAGGCGCTTGGCCTCTACATGCCGCGCGTCGACCTCGAAGCGTCGAGCGGGATCCAGATGCTCGATAGCCCGTCCCGGCGCGCGCTGGGGACCTCAAGCGATCCGCTCTATCCGACGCAACTGGGCATCGTTGCGACATTCGACTTGCTCGACGGTGGTTATCGCGACTCCGAGCGTGACCGACAGGCGGCGCGCGTCGATGGCGCCTCATACCGCGTGCTTGAGCGCAGCGAATATATCGGCCTGCAGATTGCCCGCGTTTACTTCCAGGTGGTGCTGCAGCAGCAGGTGCTGGCGCTGACGCAAGACAATGTTGCGTTCCATCAGGGTATGCTCAGCGACGTGGCCACGGCCATCGAGAGCGGCCAGCTGACCGAGGCCGACCGTTTCCAGGCGATCGAACGGCTTGCCTCGGCAAAGGCGAAGGTAACCGAAGCGGGAGTGCAACTCGAGGCTGCGCGGATCGAATTCGCCAAGTATGTCGGTTTGCCGCCCAAGGACGCGGTGCAGCCGCCGCGTATCGGCAAGCATCTGCCGGCGTCGCTCGACCAGGCGATCGAGATGGCTCGCAAGGCCAATCCGCGGGTGATGCTGGCCAATGCCGATATCGATGCGGCGGCAGCCGTCGTGGAACAGTCCAAGAGTGGGCTGGGCCCGAAGCTGTCGCTCGAAACCCGTGCCGCGACGGGGCTGGACATCGGCGGAACCGAGGGCTTGACCAACGACCTGAGCGCCCGGTTGCAACTGCGCTGGAATATCTTCGACGGCGGCATCAAGAGCGCTGAAGTGCAGGAGAGCACGCGGCGCGAGACCGAAGCGATGCTGGTTCTCGACCAGACTTTCCGTGAGGTCGAGGAGGCGGTCCGCACCTCCTGGTTGAGCATGAAGACGCAGGCCGCGCTCGCCGAAAGCTACGACGAGCAAGCGAAGGCTTCGGCTGACCTGGTGTCGGCCTACCGGGACCAGTTCAGCGTCGGCAAGCGTTCGCTGCTCGATGTGCTCGATGCCCAGAATACGCGCTTCAATGTCCAGGTGCTCTACGACACAGCGCGCTTCAGTGTGTACTTTTCGGAGTACCGCCTGATGGCTGCGAGCGGCGTGTTGCTGCCCTACATGAAGCTCTCTCCACCCGGCCAGGCCGAAGCCTATGCTCGCGAGGCGTTCGATACGCCGTCGTTCGAGGAGGCGGAGCCGCGTGAACGCAAGCCGCTCGATCTCACATTGTACGTCAAATAGGGTTTGGGATCCGAACCTGTTGTTAAGGGCGGTGAACGAGCATTTGCGAAGGCGCATGGCTGGTCTATGTGCCACGGCCACAGCAAGGTCGATATGGTCACCAGGGCGCTAGGCGGAAGACACTGCTCTTCAGGAAGAATGTGAGCGAGGCCCGCGGACAAAAGGCTGCCGATGCCGACGCCGGGGTTTCGGATGTGAGTCGGGAGGGCGACCCGATCCTCGAGATCGTGCGCTATCTGGCGCATGCCTGGAGGAAGACCGACTCCCGCGCCTATCTCACCGCTGGCCTGCCGCTGACCGACGGCCGTATGACCTACGACCTCATCGGACCGGCGCTCGCCCGTATCGGGGTCACCGTTCATGCCGTGCGCCGGCCGCTGCGCGATCTCGAAGAGTTCGAGATGCCTGCCATCATCGAGGGGGGCGCGGCGGGGCTTTTGGTGGTGCTGTCCCGCGAGGGGCGCAAGGCCTATCGCTGCTTCGACCCTGCGATTGGTGGCGAGCGGCTGGTGGATGCGCGTGGCCTCAAGCCCCGGGAGAAGCGCGATGTCCTGGTTGTCACGCCCAACTACGAGGCCGTCAACGAGGCGTCCGGTACGCGCTTTGCGCGTTCCGGCCACTGGTTCGCGGCGGTGGCGCTGGGGCATCGGCGTAGCCTGGTCTACGTGCTGATCGCGGCGACGCTGATCAACCTGTTCGCGATCGCCTTCCCGTTGTTCTCGATGAACGTCTACGACCGGGTGCTCCCCAACTCGGCGACCTCGACGCTGTGGGTGCTGGCGATCGGGCTGGTGCTGGTTCTGGTGTTCGACACGCTGCTCAAGCTGGCGCGCGGCGCGGTGATCGAGCATGTCGGACGCCGCATGGACTTCGTTTTGTCCTCGGCGCTGTTCGATCGCGTGCTCAACTCCAGGATGGAGGCTCGGCCGAACTCGACTGGCGCCTTCGTCAACCGCATCGCCCAATACGAAGTGTTGCGGGATTTCCTGTCTTCGTCGACGCTGGTGATGTTCGTCGACGTGCTTTTTCTCGGTGTCTTCGCCTATATCATCGCGTACCTCGTGGGTTGGCTGGTGGCCTTCCCGCTGATCGCGGGAGCCATCGGCATCGTCGTCTCGCTCGTCATCGGCACTATGTCGGGCAAGTGGGTGAAGTCGGCGCTTAGCGAATCTTCGGCGCGCAACGCCATCCTCGTCGAGGCACTCACCAGCTCGCAGTCGGTGAAGGCGGCCCGCGCCGAAGGGCAGATGCTCAAGCGCTGGGAGGACAGCGTGCTCGCGTCCTCCGAAACCCAGAGCCGGATCAAGTGGTACCAGTCGCTGGCGACGAATCTGACCGCGGTGCTCTCTCAACTCTCGATGGCGGCCATCATCGTGGGCGGCACCTACCTGTTCGCCGAGCACAAGATCAGCATGGGCGCCATCATCGCTGCGATGATGCTGTCGAACAGGCTGATCGCGCCGATCAGCATGATCTCGTCGACGCTGCTCAAGACGCGCGCGGCCATGGAGGCCTATCGCAGCGTTGACAGCATCATGAACCTGCCCGACGAGCGGTCGGCGGCGTCCGCGACCTCGACCAGGGTGGTGCGGCAGGGGCGGGTGGCTTTCAACAAGGTGCGCTTTGCCTACCCGGACTCGAAGACGTTCGTGATCGACGGGGTCAGCTTCGCCATCGAGGCCGGCGAAAAGGTCGGGATCATCGGACGCATCGGCTCGGGCAAGACGACGCTCGGTCGCCTTATGCTGCGTTTCCACCCCGCCACAGAGGGTGAGATCCTGGTCGATGGTGCTGACATCGACCAGTTCCATCCGGCCGACCTGCGCCGCAGCATCGGGTTGGTGTTGCAGGATCCCGAATTGTTCAACGGCACGGTGCGCCAGAACATCCTGCTGTCCGACCCCGGCGCCAGCGAGGAACAGGTGATCGCGGCGGCACAGCGCGCGGGGGTCGATGTCTTCGTTGCGCGCCATCCGCAGGGCTACGATATGCCTGTGGGCGAACGCGGTATCCTGCTCTCAGGCGGGCAGCGGCAGGCCGTGGCGCTGGCGCGCACCATGCTGGTCGAGCCCAAAATCCTGTTCCTCGACGAACCGTCGAGTTCGATGGACCTGGCGACAGAGCGCCAGCTGATCAAACATCTCGAGGCGAGCCTCACGCCGGAACAAACGGTGCTGATCGCGACGCACCGCTACTCGCTGCTGTCGCTGGTGACGCGGCTGATGGTGATCGAGAATGGCAACCTGATCGCTGATGGCCCGCGTGACGCCGTGCTGGCGCAACTGCGGTCGCGGAGCGAGGGCGCATGAGTTCGGTCTCCCGGAGCGGACGCCTGCGCGTCGATGACCGTCCGCCGCGGTCATGGGGCTACGTCATCGCGCTGACAGCGATCTTCATCGTTCTTGTGCTGCTCTGGGCTTCCTGGGCGCAGGTTGACGAGATCAGCCGCGCCGAGGGCAAGGTCATTCCGTCAGGCAAGACGCAGATCATCCAGAGCGCCGAGGCGGGTGTTGTTACGGAGATACTGGTGCGGGCCGGCGAACGCGTGTCGACGGGCCAGCAGCTGATCCGGCTTGACGACACGACTACCGCATCGAGCGCCGGCGAAGTCGAGGCGAAGGTGCTGGCACTCGGGGCGCAGGTGGCGCGCCTTGAACTCGAAGGGGCGGGGCGCCCGCCAGGTGACTATACCTGCCCGGCAGACGTGCAGGCATCGGCGCCGGAAATCTGCAGCAATGAAACCCAGCTGATGGTGACCCGGGCCGCTGGCCTTGAGCAGAGCAAGCAGGTCCTGACCCAGCGGGTGGAGCAGCGCCAGCGTGAGCTCGGTGAGGCACAGGCCAACCAGGACCGCCTGCAGCGCGGCGTCGAACTCGCCAACGAGCGGCTGGACCTGATGAAGCCGCTGGCGGCCAAGGGGTTGGTGGCGCAGACCGAATTCCTGTCGGTGCAGACCGAGGTGAACGACCTCAATGGCCAACGCGACGCCATCAGCGAAACCATCGCCCGGCTCGGGGCGGCGGTCGAGGAAGCCAGGCTCCAGGTGTCGCAGGCCGATCTGCAGTTCCGGCAGGATGCGCTGGCCGAAATGACGCTGCGCAAGGCGGAACTCGCAAGTGGGTCCGAGCAACTGCGCGGTGCGGCCGACCGGGTGTCACGCACCGACATTCGGTCGCCCGTGGATGGGGTGGTCAACAATATCGATGTAACAACGATCGGCGCGGTGGTCGCGCCCGGCACCAAGTTGCTCGATATCGTGCCGGTCTCGGACAAGCTGGTGGTGGAGGCCCGCCTCAAGCCGTCGGATGTGGGCTTCGTGGTCCCGGGACAGAAGGCGCAGATCAAGGTCACGGCCTATGACTTCTCGATCTACGGCGGGCTCGAGGGCACCGTCACCAACGTGTCGGCGGACAGCATCGTCGATCCCGAGCTGCGCGAGACCTACTACCTGGTGCAAATCGAGAGCCCCAGGAGCGTGATGGTTCACAACGGCGAGGAGTTGCCGATCCTGCCGGGCATGGTGACCAGCGTCGACATCCTGACTGGCAGCAAGTCGATCCTCAGCTACCTGCTCAAGCCGATCGTCAAGGCGCAGCAGGAGGCCCTGCGTGAACGCTAAGCCGACCTCGGACGCTCACGGCCTCGACGGCGAGGCCACCGGCGCACAGCTTCGAGCCGTCAGCGAGCCGCAGTTCCGCACGGTGCCGACCCCGGAGGGGCGCAAGGGCGTCAGGCTCGAAGCGGCCTTCTGGGAGGCGCTCGACGTGCAATCTGGGGCGGTGGGACAGCGCTCGTCCAGCTATGCGGGCAAGCTGTTGGCCGAGGCGCACCAGGCGGGTGTCAACGCCACCAGTGCGCTGCGTAGCCGGGTGGTTGCGGATCTCACCGCCGAGGTGAAGCTGCACCGTCCCGTCATCGCCCTGTCCGAGATGCTGCGCATGCTGCAGAGTGCACCGGTGCCGAGCTTTGCGCTTGACCGCAACAAGCGCCTGCTGCGGGCCAATACCGAGTTCTCGCGTTACGTCCGCGCGATCGCCGGCAGCAATGCGGGCAGCGTGTCCATCGACCTGGCGCAGCTCTCGCTGGAGCGACCCATCGACAGCCTGTTCGAGGAACTGACGGCCGCGCCGGTTGTCGAGTGCGGCATCGCTGTCCGGCTGGATAATCGCGAACGTCGCTCCGGTGCCCGCTTCATCCTGGTGCCGCCGCTGCCGGCAGTGGCCATGGTGGGATACGTCCTGCCATGATCCGCAGGCTGGTGCTGGCCGGGCTTGCCGCGATGGCGCTGAGCGCCTGCTCGGCGGTGGGACCGGGTCTCGAGACATCGTCGGCGCCAGCGCAGGAGCGGCTGGGCGCGGGTGGCAGCGTTATCGGCGTGCTGAGTTTTGCTGAGCCCGGCAACCTGGCTGGTGGCGCGGTGGACAGTACCTATCAGGCCGCTCGGCTCGCCGCGGCGACGATTGTGAACAGCCCGGTCACGATAGAGATCCGCAGTGGCGAGGCAGCGGAGTCGGCGGCCCGGGAACTGGCCGAAGCTGACGCTCGCATTGCAATCCTGCCTGCCGACCCGACTTCTGCCAGCAAAGCCGCGAGCGTGCTGGCGAAGCGTGGCGCGCCCTCGATCAGCCTCGCAAGGGCAGGGGACGAAACGAGGAACCTCTACGGCGCCGGTTTCGACCCGGCGGCCGAGGTCGAGGCATTGACGGACGAGGTCGTCAGGCGGGGCATCGCCAGGCTCGCGGTGCTGACGGCGCCGACCATTCCCAGCCAGCTCTGGGCGGCGGCGGTAATCAAGGTGCTGCGAACCAGGGGCGTCACGGCGGAAGTCGTGGATGGTAGCGACCTCAACAAGGCCCAGGCAGTTCTGGGCGGGTTGCCGGATATTGGCGCGATTGTCTTTGCCACCTCGCCGGAACAGGCTGCGGGCATTGGCCAAGCGATGCGCTCCGATCCGGCGCGGGCCAAGCTCGCGTTTTTCGCAAGTGCCGAGTGGGCGCTGGCCGCGTCGCTTCCGTCCGCGCTCGGGGGCTCGATCTACGCTGCGCCGGAGGGCAGCAGGCTCCGCGAGTATGCCCGGCGGTTCACCGCTGCCGCCGGCGCTCGGCCGACGCTTGCCAGCGCGCTCGTCTACGATCTCATCGTCATGGCTGCAGCTTTGCAACAGGCTGCCCCCAGTGCGCCCTACGACCGGGCAACCCTTGCCAGTTCCGAGGGGTTTGTCGGGTTCAGCGGCGCGTTCGCGTTCACCCGGTCCGGTGCGGCAATGCCGCGACGCTACGCGATCCACATCGCTGAGTAGGGCGGGTGTGAGACGTCGCGACGTCAAACCGGTTATATATATTGGTTAAGGTTAAATAGAACAGCAGGGGTGTTGGCATAACAGATTATAGCTTTTGCCATAGCTGCTGTTGTCGCGCCGCGGCCCATCCCATAAGTTCCGTTCACCTATTGTTAATCCGGGTTTGGGGACTGCGATGACCGAGAACGGCAAGCTTGATGTCGGCGCGACTGATGCTCGCGAGGCTGGTTCGGGCGATGTGCGCCTGATCGTGGCGCAGGCGGAAGGCGCGAGCCCAACCGGTGGGGAAGGGGTGGTCCAGGCGCCCGCTGCTGCAATCGACCCGGTCGCCGTCACGGTCGCGCTCGAAGCAGGCAACATCGCCCGCCTGCCCGCCGATGCCTCTATCGATGGGCCGCGGGTCAATGGCGCCGATATCGAGTTCGTGCAGCCCGACGGTACGGTCATCGTGGTCCTGAATGGCGCGGTGCAGGGGCTCACGCTGTTCATCGGCAATGTGGAGATCCCGCCGCAGACCGTGGCGGCCCTGTTCGACGCCAACGACATCCAGACGGCGGCCGGTCCCGCGGGGCCGGGCGGCGTCAACAGCTCGGGCGGCAACTTCGAGGAGCCGGTCGGCGATATCGGGCTGGCCCTCGATTACGGCGGCCTGCTGCCGCCGACCGAGCTGCTGTTCGGGACCACTATCGAACGCCCGATGTACGAGGGGGCGCTCGATGACGATGAGCCGACCATCGTCGTCATTCCGGACAGCCCGAACGCGGTGAGCGGCAACAACGTAGTCGATGAAGCGGGCCTGCCTGATGGCTCGGGCTCCGGTGGCAGCCGTACGGCGACCGGCACGCTGAGCATCGACACCGGCAACGACACGCTGGCCAGCCTCGTGATCAATGGCGTCGACGTCACGGCCGGCGGCACGGTAACCACGGCCAACGGCGTCCTCGAGATCATCGTGACCAACGGGGTGTACACCTACACCTACACGCTGACCGCGCCGACGACGGATGTCGACGGCCAGACCGAAACGGACGAATTCGCCATCGTGGTAACGGACGGCACCGGTGACACGGCCCCGGCGGCGACGCTGGTGATCGAGATCGTGGACGACGTTCCGAGTGCATCGGCTGACAGCAACGGGGCGACGGAGAACGGGGCCGGGGTTGGCGGCAACGTGCTTGGTAACGACGACCTGGGCGCGGACCATGGCGTGGTGGGGACGGACGGCCGGGTGTCGGGCGTTGTTGCGGGTGCCGGCGGCGCTGAGGTGACGAACGGCGCGGGGCTTGGCGGGACCGGCATTGCCGGCGCGTACGGCACGCTGGTGCTGGCCGCGAACGGGACCTACACCTATACGCCGACGGCGGGTGCTTCGGTTCCGGCTGGGACGACGGACGTGTTCACCTACACGGTGATCGACGCGGACGGCGACACGGCGCATGCGGAGCTGACGATCACGTTCTCGGGTGACGCGTTTGCGCCGACGGCGACGAACGCGGTTGCGACGACGAGCGACGCTGCCGGGGACGGGTCCGGCTCGAACACGGATGCCTTCGTTGCGCAGGAGTCGGGCGGCACGCTTGATTTCGACTTCGGCGGTGACGGCGCGTCTTCGACGACGCCGTTCGCGGCAAGCTATGATGGCGGGCTGGGCAGCGCCACGCAGAGTTCGGCGTCGGGGGTGACGACGTTCACGTCGGCCTCGTGGACGCTGACGATCAACCAGACGACGGGCGAGTACCTGTTCACCCAGACTGCGGCCTATGCGCATGCCGTGGGAGCGACGACGGACCAGGGCGTCGTGACGGTGACGATCACCGACAGCGACGGCACGCCCAAGCAGGTGACGCTGACCCTCAACATCGGCGACGACGTTCCGAGTGCATCGGCTGACAGCAACGGGGCGACGGAGAACGGGGCCGGGGTTGGCGGCAACGTGCTTGGTAACGACGACCTGGGCGCGGACCATGGCGTGGTGGGGACGGACGGCCGGG
>JAESFN010000634.1_pt1 | contig 26509 bp, 22 predicted proteins | sample 9269411 | NCBI WGS metagenome assembly JAESFN01 (sample SAMN14505399, study PRJNA617100) | algae metagenome | isolation source: Iphinoe sp. HA4291-MV1 and co-occurring heterotrophs from trail next to... | place: USA: Maunawili Falls, Hawaii | collected 2009-07-25
GCAACATTTCACAGAAGCTGGCCACCGCGACGGTGGACTTCGACAAGCCGGGCAAGCAGGTCGGGTTCTTCCACATCCCGCTATCGGTGCATGACGATGCCTGGGGCGTGGTGCCGGTGCCGGTGGCGGTGATCAAGAACGGGGTGGGCCCGACGGTGATCCTCGAAGGCGGCAACCATGGCGACGAGTATGAGGGCCCGATCACCCTGGGCGAGTTGATCCGCGACCTCGACCCGGCCGACGTGCAGGGGCGACTGATCTTCATTCCAGCGATCAACCTGCCGGCAGTGAATGCGGCCCGGCGCACCTCGCCGATCGACGAAATCAACATGAACCGCACCTTCCCGGGCGATCCGCTGGGCACCACGACGCGGCAGATCGCGGCCTATGTGAACGACGTGATTTTTCCGATGGGCGATGTGTTCATCGACCTGCATTCAGGCGGCTCGTCGCTCGATATCATCCCGAGTTCGGTGATCGAGCCGGGCGCGACGCCCGAGCAGCACGCGGCCAATGTGGCGGCGGCCAAGGCGTTCGGCACCGAAATCGCGGTGGTGATCGACAATCGCGGCGATCCGCGCACCGCCACCGCTTCGGCGGCGCTGCAGGGGATGACGGTGATCGGCACCGAAATGGCGGGCGGCGGCACCGTATCGGTCGATGCGCTGGCGCTGTGCCGGCGCGGGGTGCGAAACGTCCTGGCGCATCTGGGCGTCTTGCCGCAGCGGATGGCGAGCCCGGTGGCCGGCGAGCCCAGGCTATATGACCTGGGCCCCAAGGCGCATGTGATCGCCGAGGATGACGGGGTGTATGAGCCGCTGCACAAGCTCGGCACACCCGTGGAGGCGGGCCAGCTGGCCGGTCGTATCCATTTCCTCGCCAATCCGGGGCGGACCCCGGTCGACCTGCACTATCGCGCCAGCGGCATACTCTATGGTCGGCGCCAGCCGGGCCGGGTTCGGCCGGGCAATTGCTGCTTCGTCGTCGCGTCACCCTATGAGGCACCCGCAGCATGATCACCCTCGCCGATATCAACGCTGCCGCCACCCGCATCGCGCCGCATGTGCGGCGCACCCCGACCATCGAGGCGCGGGCTTTATCTGCGCCGCTGACGCCGGCAAAGCTGTCGCTGAAGCTCGAGAACCTGCAGGCCACCGGCTCGTTCAAGGCGCGCGGCGCCACCAACAAGCTGCTGTCGCTGCCACCAGAAGCCCTGCAGCGCGGCATCGTCACCGCTTCGGGCGGCAATCACGGCCTCGCCGTGGCGCGGGCGGCAAAGCTCGCCGGGGTGAAGGCGACGATCTACGTGCCGGAGAACATCACCGCGGCCAAGGTCGAGAAGTTGAAGCGCTGGGGCGCCACAGTCGAAATCATCGGCAAGGTGTGGAACGAGACCAACCTTCATGCGCTTGATTTCGCCGAGGCCAATGACGTCGCCTATTTCCACCCGTTCGCTGATGCCGCGGTGATGGCGGGGCAGGGCACGGCGGCGCTGGAACTGTTGGCCGATGTGCCCGACCTGGACGTGGTGCTGGTCGCCATTGGCGGCGGTGGGCTGGTGTCGGGCATGGGCGTTGCGATCAAGGCGCTGAAGCCCTCGGTGAAGATCATCGGCATCGAGCCCACGGGTTCGCCGACGCTCAAGGCCTCGCTCGATGCGGGGCAAGTGGTGCGGCTGCCAGAGGTGACGAGCCGCATCGCGACGATGAGCTGTGCCGAGACCGACCCTGCCGTGTTCGACGTGGTACGTTCGGTGGTCGACGACGTGGTGCTGCTCAGCGACGACGACATGCTGGAAGCCAGCCGCTGGCTGTGGTTCGAACTGGGGATTGCCGCGGATTTGAGCGGCGCCGCGGCGGTGGCGGCGCTGATGACCGGGCGGGTCGGGTATGCGGCCGGGACGTCGGTGGGGGCGCTGGTGTGCGGGGCTGGGCCGGAGGGGATTGCGTGAGGGGTATCCGCTGAGTAAGGCGAACTGCCCCTCACCCCGACCCTCTCCCCAGCGGGGAGAGGGGGCGATGTGGCACTGCCGGTGCAAAGTGCGTCCCCTCTCCCCTCTGGGGAGAGGGTCAGGGTGAGGGGCAGTTCATCCACCCCTTAGGTCGCCACTCCGATGCACGCAAAGTACGGCACCAGTGCCGCCTGCACCTGGGCGTAGATCAGCGCCCTTGCCCAATCCGGTGACCGCGCCTCAAGCCGCTCGGCTCGCGCAATCACCTCCGGGGCAAAGTACTGTTCCAGCAGCGGCGCCACCGGCTTCTTCGTATCGAGCGCCGTCAGCAACTGCCCGACCGCTTCCATTGCCTGCGGCTGGGCCCAGTAATACCTGATGCGATCGGCGTAGCTGAAGTGGCGCAGGAGCTTCAGCGTCTTGGCGTCGCCGGCATAGTGCTTGGCCCAGTTCTTCGGGTTCTCCAGCATCAGCGCTTCCATCACCGGGGCGATGGGTTGGCGGGCGGTGTCGGGCGCCAGCCAGGTCGCAACGCCATCGAGTGCATAGACCGCCTGGCGGTAGGCGAAGGTGAGGGCGGGGCCGACTTTCAGTACGGCGAAATGGCGCCGCGCCAGTGCCGGGAACACGTCGGGGTACTGGTAGTCGGTCGAGTGCGCTTCGAAGCTGAGGCCGTCGTGGCCTTCCAGCACCGGTGACAGCAGGTCGGGTGCGGCGATATCGAAGCGATGGATGTGGTCGGGGGCGAATTCTAGGCCCGGCTGCACCACGAGGCCGACGGCGCGCTGCCAGGCGGTGTGCTCCAGCCCGAGCGCAGCGAAGGCGTCGCGGTGCGCCGTGATGGTGGCGCGGGCATTGGCCGGTTCCGTCGGGGCGATACCGATCGGGCCTTCTTCGGCGCGGGCGCCGCCCGGCGGCGGGACTTCGGTGCCGAACATGTAGCTGAGCGAGAGGGGATCGCTGGTCGCGGCTTCGCAGATGGCGGCGAGGTCGGCGGCGCGGCTGGCGCTCAGCGCATCGCCGACCGCGGCGGGTTCGCCGGCGCAGCCCTCGGAACAATCGAGGTGGATCTTGGTGAAGCCGGCTTCGACATAGGCGGCGACGAGGTCGCGGGCATTGGCCATGGCGATCTCGGCCGGCTGGTCGCGCCAGGCCTGGGGCCCGAGGTGATCGCCGCCGAACAGCACCCGGCCGGCATCGACGCCGGTCGTTGCCGCGATCGAGCGGACGAACTTTACGAAGTCCGGCGGGGTCATGCCGGTATAGCCGCCGAACTGGTTCACCTGGTTGCTGGTGGCTTCGATCAGCAGCGGCACGTCCCACTCATCGGCCAGCAGCAGCGAGGCGGCGAGCACGTCGGGGTGGGCCGAGCAGACCGAGGGCAGGGCCTCGCCGGAACCCTGGCGGTTGCGGGCGATCAGGTCGCGCAGCTCTTTCATTTGCGGGCTCCCGCCACCAGCATGGCGGCGCCACGGACGCCGCTGGCGTCGCCGAAGCGGGCGGTGGCGAAGGCTGGCTGGCGTACGCCGGGCAGCATCTTGGGCGCAAAAGTCCGTGCCAGGGTTTCGGTCAAACCGGGGATGTTGGAGAGGCCGCCGCCGATCACCACGCAATCGGCATCGATGGTCAGCTGGATGGTGTGGATCAGCTCGCCGAGGATATCGAACCAGATGTCGAGCACCTTCGTCATGGCGGCATCGCCCGTTGCGGCGCGGGCGACGATGGCGGCGGAATCGACATCCTCACCGGTCAGGTGTTTGGCGATGCGCGCCATGCCGGGGCCGGAGAGCAGCGTCTCGTAGCAGCCGGTGCGGCCGCAACCGCAGCCGAGGATCGGCAGGTTATGCCGCCGCACCAGTTCGGCCGGGAGGCCGAAATGGCCGACTTCACCGGGCAGGCCGTTGTGGCCGACGACGAGTTTGCCATCGACGGTGACGCCGCCACCAACCCCGGTGCCGAGGATCAGGCCGAACACCGTGTGATAGCCGGCGCCGGCGCCGCCATTGGCTTCGGAGAGGGCAAAGCACTTGCAGTCGTTTTCGACCGGGATGGTGCGGCCGATGCGGGCCGAGAGGTCGGCACTGAGGGTGTGGCCGGTGGCCGGCACGTTGGAAGTCATCGAGATGCCGGTGGCCGGGTCGATCAGGCCGGGCAGGCCGACGCCGAGCGCCACCTTGCTGCCGGCGGTCTGGTCGAGCCAGCCGACGGCGCCTTGTAGCGCCGCGAGCAGCTCATCGTAACTGCCCTTGGCGGTGGGAAAGCGCTGGCGCTCGATCACTTCCAGCCGGTTGTCGAACAGCCGCGCCTCGATCTTGGTGCCGCCGACATCGAGGGCGCCGAACAGCTTCGGGCCAGGTTCGGGCAGCGGGTAGAGCTTCACCCCAGCGACGACGCGGGTGAGGTTGCCCGAGGCGAAGGGGTTGTCGACGGTCATGCCGAGCTTGTGCGACCAGATCACCGACAGCAGCTGCGCCACCATGACGTAGAGCACCGACGACCAGGCATCGTTGCCGACTGAGAGCACCGGGATGTCGGCGCCGGCAGCAGGATCGCCCAGCCGCAACACCACATCGGTGCCGAACTGCGCCGCGACTTCGCTGGCGAGGTCGGTATCGTAGCGGCGGGTGTGCGGATCGGACGAGAGCAGCACGAAGACCCGGGTCGCCGCATTGGTGATGGCCTTGGGGCCATGGCGGAAGCCGAGGGTCGAATCCCACGAGGTGGGGATGCGGCCGGCGGCCAGTTCCAGCACCTTCAGCGCGCTTTCGCGTGACGAGCCGGTGAGCGGGCCGGAGCCGAGAAACACGGCGCGTTCGGGGACGGGGAGGGCGATCAGCTTGTCGAGCTGACCGTTGAGCAGCTGCTCGGCCCCATCGGCCAGCCGCGCCATCAGTTCGCCGACCGGCGCCGGCGGCGTGGGGTCGAAACAGGCCAGCGCCGTCAGCAGCATGGTGGTGTAGCTCGACGTCATGGCAAAGCCGCTGTCGTCGGTTTCGGGCGGCAAGACGATGTTGCGCAGCTCGCCCGGCCCGGCATTGTCGGTGCGGGCCAGCGCGCTGTTGGCGTTGCAGGTAATATGCAGCCGATCGGCCTCGGGCGCATGCGCGGCCAGCAGGTCGAGTGTGCCGATGGTCTCGGAACTGTTGCCGCTGCGGCCGAACGAGACGACGAGCAGTTTGACCCCGGGGCGCAGGTAGTTGCGCGGCGCGGCGATCAGGTCGGTCGAGGGGATAGCGCGGAAGCGGACCGGGCCGGGAGCCGTATTGAGGTAGGACGCCAGGGTTTCGCCGACAAAGGCCGAGGTGCCGGCACCGCAGAACCACACTTCGTCGGGGCGGCGATCGGCAATCCAGGCCTTGATCTCGGCAGCGATGCCGCTGAGCTTTGGGCCGAAGCTGCGCCAGATGGCGGGCTGCCGCCGGATCTCCTTGGTGGTGGCCCAGCGATCGAGGTCGGTGGCGGGGAACAGAGCGTCGGTCATCAGTTGCTTCCTTCCGGCTCGACCCGATGGACGGCGACGCCATGCTGGACCAGCAGGGCGGCAGTGTCATCGGATAGGCCAGTGTCAGTGATCACGGCGTGGATACGGTCGGGTTCGCAGATCCGGTGCAGGGCCGGGGCGCGGAACTTGGTGGAATCGGCGAGGACGATCACCCGCTGGCTCGCCGCCACCATGGCGGCGTTCTGGTGCGCTTCGGCCTCGTTGAAGGTCGAAAGACCGAGCACCGGGTCGATGGCGTCGGCGCCGAGATAGATGGTGTCGAAGCGCATGCCGCCCAGCGTGCTCTCGACCATGCGGCCGGAAAGCGAGTTGGATTCGAAGCGGACCGTGCCACCCGGCAGCATCACGGTGTGCTGGCTGGCGCCGCGGAATGCCTCGGCGATGTTCAGCCCGGTGGTCATGATCACCAGCGGGTTGGCGGCGCGGAGGTTCTCGGCGAAAAGCTGGGTGGTCGAGCCGGAATCGATGATGATCGAGCGGTCATCGCCGAGGAGCGACAGGGCAAAGCGGGCAATGGCGCGCTTGGCGCCGAGGTTGACCACTGCCTTGTCGGTGACGCCGGGATCGATGAAGGCGCCTTGCGCCTCGCGGGCCAGTGACATGGCGAGCGCGATGCGGAAATCGGGCAGGCCCTTGAAGCCGAACTGGCGGCAGAAGCGCAGCACGGTCGGCTCGCTCACTCCGGCGGCGCGGGCGATTTCCTGCAGCGGCTCGCGGATGAAGGCTTCGGGTGAGGCAAGCAGGTAGCCGCCCACCAGTTGGAACGCCTTGTTGTAGCCGCCGAGCCCCAGCGAGATCGACTGGATCAGCGTCGGGACACTGGGCTCGCCGGCTACCATTACTTCGCCTCCGCCTCCTCTTGGGCGCGCATGCGGAAATTGAGATGCGCCGGCACCGGGTGCTGCTTCAGCCGTTCGGCGAGGTCTGCGGCGGTCGGCGTGCGGCCGAGCGATTGCTGCAGGCGACCACGCTGCAACGCCACCCAGAGTTCGTCGAGCAGGTTTTCGCCTTCGCGCACCGTGGCGAAGTGGCGGTCGAGCAGGCGTTCGAGCAGGTCAAAATCGCCCTCCGATGCCGCCACCATGGCACGGCCCAGATGCACGCGCTCGTCGGTCAGCGCCGAGGCAGGAAGGCCGGAAGCAAAGGCGCGGAGCCGCTCCAGCCGGCCATGCTTGACCAGGAGGCTGACGATCTCGGCGGCGAGCGCCGGCGGCGCGTCGCCGCTGGCCCAGGCGGCAAGATAGTCGCGGTCGGCGGCATCGGGGTCATTGGTGACGAGGGCCCGCTGGCGGCGGCCGAGCCAGGTTGGCTTCAGCGCGATGGAGCGTTCGAACAGGGTGCGCGCGGCGTCGCGATCACCATTGTCGAGCGTGGCGATGCCGAGCAGCAGGGCATGCAGCCAGGTCTCACCCTGCTTGTCGCGGCTCTTTTCGAGCGCCGCCACCCAGAGCGGCGACACGGCGAAATCGGCCGGTACACGCTTGAGGCTGGCGTCGGAGAAGCGGCCGGTGCTGGCCAATTCGTCCCAGCAATCAGCCGGATGCGGCACGGCGAAATCGAGCCCCGCGGCAAGCGGCTTGCCGGTGAGCTTTTCCTGCCGGCTGCCCCAGGGCGAGCCGTCGGTGAGGCGCCTGGTCAGCGGGCGGCGCGACACCTCGGTGAGGAAAGTGTCGACATCGGCGAGCTCGGTGGCGGGGAAGCGAGCGTCGATCGCCCTCGTGGTGGCGCCTACGGCGCGCTGGTAATCTTCGGCGTGCACGTCGGTGGGGTCAACGCTGAGCGCGCCATAGACCTCGGTCCAGTGCACTTCGCTCTGCGGCTTCAGCTCGAAGCGCTGGTTCTGCGTCGGGGCGATGCCGCTCTGGATCTCGATGTAGTCGCCATTGCCGGGGGTGGCGAGGTAATCCATCCACTGCTGGCCACCGGCGCCGGTGCCGAAATAGAAGAACTTCCGGCCCTGCAGCGCCGAGGTGGCGGTCTGCGCCAGACCGACGCCATCAGCATCGAGCCCGGCAATGAACAGCCTGTCGGCATCGGGCTTCCTGAAGAACACCGAAGTCGAGTCGCGCCAGCGGTCCGGGTAGGAGCCGTCGAAGCGAGCGGGATCGGGGAAGGGGAAGCGGGCCAGTTCGTTATTGGGCAGCACGTGCTCGATCGAATAGTCCGCCGGGGCGATGACGCGCATCCCCTTGGTCATCGGCGCCGCGACATTGGTCCACCAATAGGCGAGCTTGGTCGCCTCGGTGCTGTTGACGATGCGGCCATGCACATAGAGCCGGTCGTCATCCTCGGGCAGGAACAGGTCGATCTGCCAGGTCGCTTCGACAATGCGGTCGAACTCGTAGATGCGCAGCACCGGGCCGCGCTCGGTCTCGATGATGCCGGCGAATACCTGGGCGGTGGTGAAGGGGGTATGGCCGGGGATCAGGCCGTTCCACTCGATGCCGCCGGAGAACCAGGCGTTGAGCGCGGCCAGGTTGGCCGGCTGGAACACCGGATTGGTGAACACCAGGTCGCGGCCGAGCTTCAGGTCATGCAGCTCCATCAGGCGGCCGCCATATTGCGGCGCCACGGCGACGCGCAGCCGACCGTTCTCCAACGTCACCAGCGGCATCTCGCCCGGTTCCTGCGAGCGGTCATAGTCGTCGTAGACGCGGTAGGGCAGAATCGAATCCTTGCCCCAGTTGAAGCCGTGGGCGTTTTCCTCGTCAGTGAGGCCGCGGTTGGGCGGGGTGTTCTTGTCGAGCGTCGGTTGCTGCCAGCGGAAGCGCGGCAGGCCGCTGGGACCGCCCAGGTGCGACATCGGCATTGGGCGCGAAGTCTTGGTGATGCTGGTTTTGGTCATTGGCGCCTCCCCGGTAGTGCCGTCACGAGCGCGGCGAAAGTACACGGAGTTTGTAGTTTTGCAACATGGATGTTAGTGAAACTACATTTGTTCCTGCCTGTGGCCCCACCCCCTCCCGGCCTCCCCCATCAAGGGGGAGGTGTCGGGCCGGTGGATTGGGCAGGATCGCGCCCAGAACTCTGAACGGCACCTCCCCCCTTGTGGGGGAGGCTGGGAGGGGGGAGGCCACAAACACCGGTTTGTCGGCACTGACATTTCCCGCAAACCGCTCTAGGCTCTCCCCGTATTTCTCGGAGGGGGAAATCCATGGCCGCAACGCCCCGCCTGCCGGTGACGCTCAGCGTCAACGGCGAAACTCGCACGCTCTCGCTCGATCCACGGGTCACGCTCCTCGATGCGCTGCGCGAGCACCTCATGCTCACCGGCACCAAGAAGGGCTGCGACCAGGGCCAGTGCGGGGCCTGCACGGTGCTGGTGAACGGGCGGCGGATCAACAGCTGCCTCAGCCTCGCGGTAATGCACGAGGGCGACGAGGTGGCGACCATCGAGGGACTGGGGACGCCCGAGGCGCTGCATCCGATGCAGGCGGCTTTCGTCGAACATGACGGGTTCCAGTGCGGTTACTGCACGCCGGGGCAGATCCTCTCGTCGCTGGCGGTGATCGAGGAAATCCGGGCAGGGGTGCCGAGCCATGTCACCGGTGACCTCGAGGCGTCGATCCCGCTGAGCGACGCCGAAATCCGTGAGCGAATGAGCGGCAATCTCTGCCGTTGCGCCGCCTATCCCAACATCATGGCGGCGATCCGCGACTATGTGGAGACACGCGCATGAAGCCGTTCAGCTATGAGCGGGTGGCGAGCCCGGCTGAGGCAGTGGAAGCCGCCGCGGCCCAGCCGGGCGCGCGCTTCATCGCCGGTGGCACCAACCTGCTCGACCTGATGAAGCTCGGCATCGAGGCGCCGCAGCATCTGATCGACGTCAACCGGCTTGGCCTCGATACGATCGAGCCGACCGCCGAGGGCGGCTTGCGCATCGGCGCGCTGGTGCGCAACACCGACCTCGCTGCCGATCTGAGGGTGCGGCACGACTATGCGGTGCTGGCGCGGGCGCTGCTGGCCGGCGCCTCGGGGCAGCTCCGGAACAAGGCGACGACGGCGGGCAACCTGATGCAGCGCACGCGGTGTCCGTATTTCTATAACACCGACATGCCCTGCAATAAGCGCCGCCCTGGCTCGGGTTGCGCGGCGATCGGCGGCGCCAGCCATAACCTCGCGGTGCTCGGGGTGAGCGATGCCTGCATCGCCACGCACCCGTCCGATATGTGCGTGGCGCTACGGGCGCTCGATGCGGCGGTGGAGACGGTAGGTGCCGGAGGGCAGACGCGATCGATCCCGATTGCCGAGTTCCATCGGTTGCCGGGGGACAGGCCGGATATCGAGACGGCGCTGCAGCCGGGCGAACTGATCACTGCGGTTGTGCTGCCGCCACCAATTGGCGGGGTGCAACTCTATCGCAAGGTGCGCGAGCGGACCTCCTATGCCTTCGCCAATCTCACCGTGGCGCTGGTGGCGCGCGAGGGTGTCGTCGAACGGCTGGCTTTCGGTGGGCTGGCGCTGAAGCCCTGGCGCATCGAAGCGGCCGAGGGCGGCAGTGACGCCGATCTCGCAGCCGACCTGGCGCTGGCAGGGGCGATCACGACGCCGGACAATGCCTACAAGCTGCCGTTGGCGCGGCGCACGCTCAAGGCGACGCTGGCCCAGGCGCTGGAGGCGGCACGATGATCGGCCAGGGGATCAGCCGCACCGATGGGCCGATCAAGGTCACCGGGCGGGCCGCTTATTCGGCCGAGCGGCAGGATGCCGGGCCGACGCTGCATGGCTTCGTCCTCGGCGCCGGCATCGGCAAAGGCAGGGTGGCGCGCATCGACACTTCAGCAGCCGAGGCGGCACCGGGCGTGCGGCTGGTGTGGACGCACGAAAATGCGCCGGAGCAGGGGCCGGCGGAGGGCCTCGAAGGCGATATGATGGACCGGGCGCGGCCCGAACTCGCCTCGGATCGCATCGACTATTACGGCATGCCGATCGCCTTTGTGGTGGCCGAGAGTTTTGAGGAAGCGCGCGCTGCGGCGGGGTTGATCGCGGTCGACTATGAGATGGAACCCGGGGCGTTCGAACTCGGCACATTCGGGCCGGACTTGCACTGGCGGCGGCCGTCGCAGGCAGGCGATGTCGATCGGGCGATGCGCGAGGGGCCGGTAACGGTCGACGAGACGTACACTACCCCCTATCACTTCTCGCAGCCGATGGAGCTGCATGCCTGTATCGCCGATTGGCGGGACGGGCACCTGCACCTCTATCTCACGGCGCAGATGGTCAACCAGTTGACCACCGGGCTCGGCAAGACGCTCGGGCTCGACCCGTCCGCTATCAGCATCGACAGCGCCTATGTCGGCGGCGGGTTCGGCTCGAAGATCGTGCTGCATTGCGAAGCGGTGCTGGCCTCGCTCGCGACGATGGCGCTGGGCCAACCGGTCAAGCTGATGCTGACCCGCCGGCAGATCTTCACGCTGATCGGCCATCGGCCGGCTTCGATCAGCCGGGTGCGGCTGGCGGCAACCCCCGACGGGCGGCTCACCGCGCTCGGGCACGACGCTCTGATCCAGGTGCGCAGCGACGACGCCTGGGACGAAGGCGTCTCGGCGGTCGGCAAGGCGCTCTATGCCTCGCCGAACCGGCTGACCCGGCAGGCGCACAAGGCGCTCGACGTGAAATCAGGCGAGCCGGTGCGCGGCCCAGGCGAGCTGCCGGGGCTGATGGTGCTCGAATCCGCCATGGATGAACTGGCCGAAAAGCTTGGGCTCGATCCGGTCGAGCTGCGGTTGCGCAACGACACCCAGATCGACCCCGACAAGCGGTTGCCGCTGAGCGGCCGGCGCCTGGCCGATTGCCTGCGCGAAGGAGCCGAGCAGTTCGGCTGGCGCGACCGGCCGACCAAACCGGCGAGCCGGCGGGAGGGTAACTGGCTGATCGGCTACGGCGTCGCCTCGTCGATGCGCGGGCACTACCAGACCTCAGCCCAGGTGCTGGTGCGGATCGACCCCGACGGCTGGGTGATCGTCCGTTCCGACATGACCGATATCGGCACCGGCACTTACACCATCGTGGCGCAGGTGGTGGCCGAAGCGTTGGGCGTGCCGATGAGCCAGATCAAGGTGGAACTGGCGCATACCAAACACCCCAAGGGCAACGGCGCCGGCGGCTCGTGGGGCGCTGCCAACACCACAGTTGCCGCCGACCGGGCCTGTGCGGCACTACGGGCGCGGATCGCGCTGGTGGCGGGGACCAGCTACAACGACCTGTTCGCCGAGGTACGCCGGCATTTCCCGGAGGGGATCGAAGAAACCGGCAAAACACTCGATAATTCCGAGGACCCGAACTACCGCACCCACGCGCAATATACCTATGGCGCCTCGTTCGCCGAGGTCGGGGTCGATATCGATAGCGGCGAAGTGCGGCTGAGGCGCATGCTCGGAGTGTTTGCGGCGGGCCGCATCCTCAATGCCAAGACGGCGCGCTCGCAACTGATCGGCGGGATGATCTGGGGCGTCAGCGCCGCGTTGCAGGAAGCCGGCGCGCCCGACCCGCGGCACGGTCATTGGGTGAACGGCGACTTCGCCGAATACCTGATCCCCACCCATGCCGATATCCCCGATATCGACGCCATCATGCTCGAGGATTTCGACGACAAAGCCAACCATCTGGGGGTGAAAGGCATCGGCGAACTCGGCGCCGGCGGGACAGGGGGATCGGTGGCGAACGCGGTCTACAACGCGACGGGCGTGCGGGTGCGGGACTTTCCGATCACGCTGGCGAAGCTGCTGCCGGGGTTGCCAGGGTAGGGGTGGTGCAAACTGGCACCTCTGTCCCTTCTCCCCTCAGGGGAGTCCGGACGAGGGCCGAGCCCTCGCCGGGAGGTGGCCGAAGGCCGGTTGAGGGGGAAGCGGTGCAACGAGCGCTCGCTGAGAAGCTGAACCCCTCACCCGAGTTCCGCTACGGACCTTCGGTCCAGCTCCACTAGCCCTCTCCCCTCAGGGGCGAGGGGACGAAGGCTGCGACAGCTGCGGCAACATCCCCCGCCCCGCCACGACATGGTCCGCCCGCTGCTTCGGCTCCGTCTCGAGATAGAGCGCCACACTCGGCATAAACAGCTCGCCCCACTCTCTCTCCCAGTCGCCGACCCCGCGGGCCAGCGACGCCGAAAGCGTTGTCGCCGCGTCGCTCTCCACCCACAAACGCAAATCGTAGAGCGGGGCGAGATCGGGATGCAGGGCGGAGACGCCTTCGACCACCACCAGCCCCTCGGGACGCACCTCGCGGAAATCGTCGCCGACGCGGCCGGTGCTCCAGTCGTAGAGCGGAATCCGGATCGCGTCCCCGCGTCCGAGCGCCTGTGCGGCGGCAAGAAATTCGGCGTAGCGGATGTATTCGAACGGGAAGGCCGGAGTGCTGCGACCGCGCCATTCGGCTTCCGGGCGGACGAAATCGTCGAGATAGAGGACTTGCGCGCCGAGTTCGGTTTCCAGCCGGTCGGCGAGGGTGGATTTGCCGGAGACCGGCAGGCCGTCGATGCCAATGAGGCGGGTCTCGGGGCGATTGGCGATGAGCGCCGCGGCGGCGTCGAAGTCGATCATGGTTGTTCGAAATCCGAGGGGGTGTCGAAGTCTCGCGCCAGTCCGGGCGGCGCCATGATGAGCGTCGTGTTGGCGAGGAGGTGCCTGGCGCCGTGGTCGCCGGACAACGCTGCAAGGTCGCGGAACAGCCGGCGCGCGAAGATCACCGGTGGTCCGCGCGAGGCGTCGAAGCCGGTCGCCACCGCATCGCTGGTCGCCGACGCAGCGATCAGCTTCGTCAGGTGCTCGGCGGTGACGTTGGGCATGTCGGCGAGGCAGACCAGGAGGGCGTCGGCGCCGAGCTCGTCGGCGCGTTGGGCGCCGAGCGCCAGCGACGAGCCCATGCCCTGGCCTGGGTCGGGGTTGGTGACGAGTTGGAAGTCACGCTCGCTGAACAGCTCGGCGCGCCGGGAGGGGGCGGGCGGCACGACGGCGAGGCGGTGCACCAGCGGCATCGTGACGAGCGTGTCGGCGATATGGGCGGCCAGCGGCTTGCCGGCATAGGGATGCAGCAGCTTGTCGCCGCCGAAGCGGGTGGCGAGGCCGGCCGCGAGCACCACAGCGGCGATGGAGCTAGGCGCGGTCAAGCTGGGCGCGGGTGGCTGAGATTTCAGAGAGCACCGAGAGGGCGAGCATGCCCGGGTCGCGGGCCCGGTCGATCAACCCGATGGGGCCGCGGATGCGGTCGATGGCGGCTTGTGGCAGGCCCATGGCAGCAAGTCTAGTGCGGCGCAGGCCGTGGGTTTTGACGCTGCCGAGCGCGCCGACATAGAAGCCGTCGACTACTGCGGCGCGAGCGAGGATGGCGTTCTCCCACTCGTGCTCGTGAAACAGCAGCACCGTGGCGGTCCACGGGTCGATCGGCAGCTCGAACATCTGGGTCGGCGTGGTCAACAGCTCGATCGGCACGTCGAGGCCGGCGAGTGCCTGGGCCGAGCTTTCGTCGGGCGTCGCCAGCCGGAGGTCGAACTCGGCAGCGGCGCTGACCCGGGCCATCACTTCAAACTCCGGGCCGCGGCCGACCAGCAGCAGGCGGGTGCGCGGCTGGTAGCGGCGGATGAAGACGCCATCGTGCCAGCCGGTAGGCGCCGGGTTGTCGGTGATTTCGGCTTTCGAGTGCCGGGGATCGAAGGCGATGGCGAAGGCGTCGCGGCGCTCGAAGCGGGTGATGGCCTCGGCCAGCAGCGCCGGGCTCGGTTGCGCGTGCAGCAGCAGGTCGACGCCGCCGCCACAGGGAAAGCGGATATCGATGAAGCGCGAGCCGCGGCCGAAGCGGAAGGTCTGGTCCTTACCGGCGGCGATCAGCGGCGCGAACTCGGCGGCGATGGCCGGTTCGACGCAACCGCCGGAGACATGGCCGAGATGCCTGATATCAGCCAGCACGGCCATGTGGGTGCCGAGCGCCTTGGGGGCGCCGCCATCAATAGCCGAGAGAGTGACGAGGGCGCCGGGGATGCCGAGGGCTTGCGCACGGGCCAGGAAGACGAAGGGCGCGAGTTCGCGATCCATGGCCGCAAAAGCAGCCGGCGACAGTTCGTCCACCGCTAGCTCGGCTCTCGCCAGCATGCGCGCTCCTCCAAATGTTGTGGTGGAGATTAGAGCATTTTGTCGTGTGACTGAAGCATTCTGCCCCTCACCCCGACCCTCTCCCCAGCGGGGAGAGGGGGCGTTGTGGCACTGTCGGTGCAAAGTGCGTCCCCTCTCCCCGCTGGGGAGAGGGTTAGGGTGAGGGGCAGACTATCAGGCCGAGATTGTCTCGCGGACCAGCGCCCGGCGCAGCAGTTCTGCCGCAGCCTCGCCGTTGCCGGCGGTGAGCAGGGGGGCGAGGCGGGCGAGCGCCCCGAGGTCGATATCAGCGACGAGGCGATCGAGGAAGGCGGCGTCGTCGGTGAGGAGGCTCCCGACACAGGCAGCGGTGAACGAGGTAAGGTAGCGGTTGCCGCTGGCATTGGCGATCTCGAGCAGCAGCGCCGCGAGCCCAGTGCGCTTCGCTTCGGGCGTGGCGGCGACGGCGAGGCTCTGCGCGGCCTCGGCGACCCTGCCGGCGTGGCGCCGGCCGGCGGCTTCGGCGACCATGGCGGGCTGGGTGCTTGCTATCGCCGCCCAGAGTTCCTCGCTGACGCGGGCCGAACCAAGTTTGCGTGACCAGGCGATGACTTCGGCGTTGAGCATGTCCCAGCGGCTGCGGTCGAGCACCATTGTGCCGCGCTTGCGGCGGGTTTCGACGAGGCCCTTCGAGGCGAGGCCCTTGATGGCTTCGCGCAGGGCGGTGCGGCTGACGCCAAGATCCGCGCTGAGCTGGTGCTCGTTGGGCAGGATACTGCCGACCGGGAAATGCCCGGAGGCGATGGCCTGGAAGATCTCGCGCGCCACCAGCCGGTTGAGATCGTCCGGCTCGTGCTTGACGGCACTGAGCCCGCCCGGCGAGGCGATGGCCGCGTGGCGCAGGGGGATCGGGTCCGGACGGCGATAGACGGTCACGCGAGCGGTCTTTCCAACGGCGTTTGGCCGAGAGGGCTCGCAGAGCGAATCCACCCGGTTGTCATTCTTATTAGGTAGGATTTATACCTCAGGCTGCGTCGCCAAGGCAATGCCGGTGCGTCGTAGTCCGGGGAGCCACGTTCATGCCTACCATCGTCTGCTTCGGCGACTCCAATACCTGGGGCTGTCCGCCCTTCGCCAATATCGCGCAGACCCCCGACCGAATCGTGCCGGCGCGGCGCTGGGCCAATGTGCTGGGGCGGGAGTTGGGGCCCGACGCCTGGATCGTCGAGGAGGGGCTCAGCGGCCGCACCACGGTGTTCGACGATCCGATCGAGGGCACGCACAAGAACGGCTCGCGCACGCTGATCCCGATCCTCGAAACCCATGCGCCGATGGATGTGCTGATCGTCATGCTGGGCACCAACGACTTCAAGGACCAGCTGTCGATCAGCGCCTACAACTCGGCGCGCGGCATGCTGACGCTGATCCAGATGATCAAGGGCCACTTCGCCATGGTGGAGCATCCGCCCGAGGTGCTGGTGGTGACGCCGCCTGCCATCACCGAGGATGCCGAGCCGGCGATGTGGGGTGTCGGCCACCAGCGCTGCCGCGACCATGCGCACTATCTCGAGCAGGTGGCGCATCGCACCGGATGCTTTCACTTCGACGCCAACAAGGTGGTGCGGGCCGGCATCGACGGCATCCACATGGATGAGGCTTCGCACGAAATCCTCGGCAAGGCGCTGGCCGGAGAGGTGCGCGCCATTCTCCAGATGCGAAACCTGCGCTGAGTGCTTTACATCATACATAATACATAATAGTCGTGATGGAGAAGGCGCGGTGAGCGCCTCGCGGCAGGCTTGCGTCGGGAGGATGCGAGCCGCCATTGGGGAGGACATAATGAAGTTCAGCAAACTGGGCGCGCTGGCGCTCGCCACTGTGATGGCTGCCGTGTCGGCGCCGTTCGCCACGGCACAGGCGCAGGAAGACGTGATCATCATGCTCGGCGGGCCGAGCTCGGACCCGTTCTGGGGCGCGGTGCAGCAGGGGTTCGACCAGGCCACCAAGGATTACGGCGTCAAGACGCAGTGGACTGCGCCGGCCGATTTCAACGACATCGTGCCGGTCTATACCAAGATGTTCGAAGCGGCGATCGCCCGGAAGCCGGCCGCCATCGCGGTGGGCAACTTCTTTCCCGAGCCGACTGAGCCCTTGATCAAGCAGGCGGCGGCCGAGGGCATCCCGGTCATCATCATCAACTCCGGCGGCTTCAAGTACCAGGAGCTGGGCGCTATCGGCTTCATCGGTGAAGACAGCTACCAGATGGGTTACCAGGGCGGCAAAGTCGCGGTCGGCAAGGGCGTCAAGAACGGCCTCTGCATCAACCAGATCGCCGCCAACCCGGTGCTGGAGCAGCGCTGCAAAGGCTATATCGATGCGGTCACCGAAGCCGGCGGCAAGGCCAAGATGGTAATCCTCGCCTCGGAAGACATCGGCAACAGCCAGAAGGTGCAGGCAGCGGTTTCGGCCATGCTGATGCAGGATCAGAGCATCGACGGCATCGTGACGCTGGGCGTCGCGGTGGGTGTCGATGCGCTGGAATCGGTCAAGCAGGTGCGCGCCACCGGCCGGGCCGTCGATCTCGGCACCATGGACCTCGGCAATGCCGTACTCGAAGCGGTGGCCGCCGGCGAGATGAGCTTCGCCTCCGACCAGCAGCCGTTCCTGCAGGGCTATTACGGGGTGATGATCCCGCTGATGTACAACAAGTACAAGATGGCGCCCTCGGGGGTGATCAGCGTCGGGCCGTATATGGTGACGCAGGAAAACGCCGCAGCCGTGCTCGAAGTCAACAAGACCATCCCCGGTTCGCGCGGCGCGAACTGACGGGCCGGGCAGGGCGGGGAGTTGGACGCACCCCGCCCGAACCTGCTGCGGCCGCACCCCTCTCCCCTGAGGGGAGAGGGTAGTGCAGCTAGGACCTTCAGGTCCTTAGCGGAACTAGGGTGAGGGGGTCAGCTTCTCGGCGAGTGCTCGCTGCACCGCTTCACCCCTCAACCGGCCTTCGGCCACCTTCTCCCCTGAGGGGAGAAGGGACAGGGCCGCCGGCACCACGCCTTCTACTCGCCCATCCGCCGCGATCTGCGCTAGCCTCTCAACTTCTGCGGTTCAGCTGAAATGACCACATCAATGGAAACCACCACTGCCGAAGCCGTCCCCGCGAGCCGCTTCGGCCTTGCCGAGCGGCTGCTTAGGATCGTGTGGATCGGACCGCTGATTGCGGCGCTGGTGATCTACATGTTCTTTGTCATCGTCGGCGGTGGTTCCGGGTTCTTCTCGATCCCGGGGACGGCCGGGTGGCTCAATACCGCGGCGGAACTGGGGATTATCGCGCTGCCGGTGGGGCTGTTGATGATCTCGGGCGAGTTCGACCTTTCGACCGGCTCAGTGGTGGGCGCCGCCTCGATCATCGTGGCGCTGGGCACCGGGTTCTACGGCCTGCCGATCGAACTCACCATCACGATGGCGCTGGCAATGGGCGTCGGGGTCGGCTGCTTCAATGCGCTGCTGGTCAACGCCACGAAGCTCCCAAGCTTCATCGTGACGCTGGCGTCGAACTTCATTCTCGCCGGCACCGCCCTGGGGCTGAGCCGGTTGATTTCGGGATCGTCCAACGTTTCGCTGAAGGATGCCGGCTGGGCCGAAGCGGTGCTCGGCTCGAAGTGGATGTTCTTCAACATCTCGGTGCTCTGGTACCTCGTTGCCGCCATCTTCGCTGCCTGGGTGCTGAAGCAGACCCGCTTCGGCAACTGGATCTTTGCCACCGGCGGCAATCCGGATGCGGCGCGGCGCGCCGGCGTGCCTGTCGCCCGGGTGAAACTCATTCTCTTCATCTGGACGGCCGTCTCGGCGGCCTTCGTCGGTACCATGTCGGCGGTGATGTACAACCAGGGCAACGCTGCCTCGGGGCAGGGCTATGTGTTCCAGACCGCCATCGCCGCGGTGATCGGCGGCGTGCTGCTGCAGGGCGGCTTCGGCTCGGTGATCGGCATCGTGCTCGGCACCTTCATCTACGGCATCGTCAGCCTGGGGCTGTTCTACACCGGCTGGCCCACCGACTGGCTCGCCACCTTCATCGGCGGGCTCTTGGTGATCGCCGTGCTGACCAACAACCTGATCCGCGAGCTGGCGCTGAACCGGGGAAAGAAGAAACTCTGATGGCCGCGCTCATGACGCTCGAAGGCGTCACCCGGACCTTCGGCAACAACATCGCCCTCAACGACGTCAGCCTCGAAGCCCATCCGGGTGAGGTGCATTGCCTGCTCGGCGACAATGGCGCCGGCAAGTCGACGCTGATCAAGATCATGTCCGGCGTGACATCCCCAACCATCGGCCAGCTCACCTTCGACGGCAGGCCGGTGACGTTCCGCTCGCCGCGCGACGCCCAGGCACACGGCATCGGCACGGTGCACCAGGATGTCGGCTCGATCCCGCTGATCTCGGTGGCGCGCAACTTCTTTCTCGGGAACGAGCCGACCAAAGGCTGGGGGCCGTTCCGGCGGCTCGACCACCAGACCGCCAACCGCATCGCGCTCGAACAGATCCGCCAGATGGGCATTCGCCGCATATCCGATGCCGAACAGCTGGTCGGCACCATGTCGGGCGGCGAGCGGCAGGCGCTGGCGATCGCCCGGGCGCTGTATTTCGGGGCGAAGCTCTTGATCCTCGACGAGCCGACCGCGGCTCTGGGGGTGAAGGAAAGCAAGATCGTCATCGACCTGATCAAGCAGGCGCGCGAGCAGGGTATCGCGCTGGTGTTCATCACCCACAATGCGACGCATGCACTGAGCGTAGGGGACCGGTTCACCGTGCTGATCCAGGGCCGGGTCGCCAGCCAGTTCAGACGCGGCGAGAAAACCCGCGAGGAGGTGCTCAACCTCATGGCGGGTGGCGAGGCTTTTGATGCGGTGGGGCATGGGGATTAGCGGCTGGTGTCAGCGCGTGGGGCTTACCCCACCCAGCGACGCTAGTTCGCTACACTCACAAGCTTTGCTGCCCTCCCCACAAGGGGGAGGGAGACCTGACTGAGAGCTTCGGTTCTATCGTCTCCCTCCCCCTTGTGGGGAGGGATCAAGGGTGGGGGTGCCACAGGCACCGGTGGGAATGTAGGCGGGGGAGCCAATGAACTACCAATCGCAATCGACACCCGTGCAAGGGCACGTCGCACCCGGCTTCGAAGCCGTGGCCGAGGAATTTGCGCGCAACTTCACGGTGCGCGGCGATGTCGGGGCGGCGTTCGCGGCCGTGCACAAGGGGAAGCTCATCGTCGACCTCTGGGGCGGCATGGCGGCGCCGGGGCGGCCCTGGCAGGCCGATACGCTGCAGGTGATCTATTCGGGTACCAAGGGGCTGTTCGCCAGCTGCGTCTTGAAGCTGGTGGAGCGCGGGCAACTCGATCTCAACGCGCCGGTGGCGAAGTACTGGCCGGAATTCGCGCAGAACGGCAAAGGACGGGTGCTGGTGCGGCATGTCACCTCGCATGCGGCCGGCCTGCCGGGCATCGCGACGCCGCTCAGCGCTGCTGACTACACCGATTACGAGCGGATGGAAGAGCTGTTGGCGGCGCAGCCGCTGGCCGCCGACCCGAACGCCTTCCATTGCTACCACGCGGTGACCATCGGCTGGCTGGTCGGGGCACTGGTGCGGCGGATCGACGGTCGGACACTCGGCCGGTTCTTCGCCGAAGAAATTGCTGGCCCTCTCGGGCTCGAGGCCTATATCGGGCTGCCCGAGGCGCTGGAGCCGCGGGTCGGGCGGATCGAGCTCGGGCCCGGCATGCTGCCCTATGACGAGGCGTTCGGCGCCGAGCAGCGGGCCGACCCGGTGTTTCATTCGATCTGGGGCAACCCGCCGCTGTTCCCCGAGGAGCTCGCCTGGAACACCCGGGCCTACCATGCGGCCGAGATCGGCGGCGCCGGCGGCATCGCCACGGCGCGCTCGATGGCGCGCTATTATGGGGCGATGGCGCAGGGCGGGAGTATCGACGGGGTCGAGATTTTGAAGCCCGAGACGGTTGCCCTGGGGCGGGCCGAGCAGAGCCGGTTCATGGACCCCTATATCGCCGAGGCCATGGCGTTCGGCGTCGGCTGGGCGCTGCAGACGCCGCAGGGCCGGTTCGGCCCGGCACCCGACGCGTTCGGGCATTCAGGCGCCGGCGGCTCGATCCACGCGGGTTGGCCGACCGAGCAGGTGGGGTTCAGCTACACGATGAACCAGATGCGCGGCGATCCGGAGGATCTCAGGTCCCGGCATGTGCTGAAGCGCCTGTATGAGATTGTGCGGTAGGTAGGGCGTTGGTGCGTGTGGCCACCCCCCTCCCAACCTCCCCCACAAGGGGGGAGGTGCCGCTTCGTGCGTGTAGCGCGATCCAGCCCAATTCCACCGGCCGAACACCTCCCCCTCGATGGGGGAGGCCGGGAGGGGGTGGAGCAGGTGGGCACGATGCAGCCTAGCTGATCACCAACCGCGAAATCCGGCCGCCGGTCAGCGTGAACGCCATCGTGCCCTCGCCATTGTAGCCGCTGCCGCTTACTGCCAGCTTCACCCGGTAGGCGTCGGTGCCGGTCGGCTCTATGCTGAGCAGGCGGAACTTCGATTGCACGCCGATATTGTCGGACTGGTCCCAGCTGGCGATGCCGTCGCGGCCGGTGAAATCGCGGCCCCAGTCGCTGAGGAAGGCGTCGGGAGTGAAGGCCTCGAGGAAGGCGGCGCTGTCACCGGCATTGGTGGCGTCGATGAAGCGCTGGATGACGGGCGGGGTAACGGTCATGCGATGGTTTCCGTGATGGTTGAGGGCATATTGTAGCGCCCGACACCCAAGAGGTCAGTGGCTTTCCTCAGGGACTTCGCTGCCGCGGCAGCCGAGCAGGAAGTCGAAATCGGCGCCGGTATCGGCCTGCATGACGTGGCGGCGATAGAGGCCGCGATAGCCCGATTCCTGCAGCGCCGCCGGTGGCTGCCATTCGGCCCGGCGGCGGGCGAGTTCGGCCTCGTCGACATGCAGCGTCAGCTTGCGGCGGCTGACCGACAGGGTGATCTCGTCGCCCTCGCGGACCAGCGCCAATGGGCCACCGGCGGCGGCTTCCGGGGCGACATGCAGCACCACGGTGCCATAGGCGGTGCCGCTCATCCGGGCGTCGGAGATGCGGACCATGTCGCGCACGCCCTGTTCGAGCAGCTTGGTGGGGAGGCCCATATTGCCGACCTCGGCCATGCCTGGATAACCCTTGGGCCCGCAATTGCGCAGCACCATGATGCTCTGGGCGGTGATCGCAAGGTTGGGGTCGGCAATGCGGTGCTTGTAGTCTTCGATATCGTTGAAGACCACGGCAGGGCCGCGATGTTCGAGCAGCGCCGGAGTGGCGGCGGAGGGCTTCAGCACCGCACCATCGGGAGCCAGGTTGCCGCGCAGCACCACCATGCCGCCATGTTCGACCAGCGGCTGGTCGAGCGGGCGGATCACGTCGGGCAGGTAGACCTCGGCCTTGGCGATATTGTCACCGACGGTCTTGCCGTTGACGGTCAGCGCCTCGAGCCGCAGCGACGCACTGATGCGCTGCATCAGCGCCGGGATGCCGCCGGCATAGAAGAAATCCTCCATCAGGTGCTCGCCCGAGGGCATCAGGTTGGCGAGGGTGGGGATATCGCGGCCGAAGCGGTCCCAATCGTCGAGGGTGAACTCGACGCCGACCCGGCCGGCAATGGCGAGCAGGTGCACCACCGCATTGGTGGAGCCGCCGATGGCGCCGTTGACCTTCACCGCATTCTCGAAAGCGGCGCGGGTGAGGATTTGCGAGAGCTTCAGGTCCTCGTTGACCATTTCGACGATGCGGCGGCCGGTGAGGTGGGCGAGCCGCGCGCGGCGCGCATCGACGGCGGGGATGGCGGCATTGCCGGGCAGCGACAGGCCCAGTGCCTCGACCATCGAGGCCATGGTGGAGGCGGTGCCCATGGTCATGCAGTGGCCGGGCGAGCGCGACATCGATTCCTCGGCGGCGAGGAACTCGTCCATTGAGATGACGCCGGCGCGCACATCCTCGCTGAGCCGCCAGACATCGGTGCCGGAGCCGATTTTCTTGCCTTTGAACCAGCCCGAGAGCATGGCGCCGCCAGAGAGGACGATCGAGGGCAGGTCGACGCTGGCGGCGCCCATCACCAGCGACGGGGTGGTCTTGTCGCAGCCGGCGAGCAGCACCACGCCATCGATCGGGTTGCCGCGGATCGACTCCTCGACATCCATCGAGGCGAGGTTGCGGAACATCATGGCGGTGGGGCGAAGGTTGGACTCGCCGCAGGAGAACACCGGGAACTCGACCGGAAAGCCGCCGGCCTCGTAGATGCCGCGCTTGATCGGCTCGACCAGCTGGCGGAAATGCGCGTTGCAGGGGGTGAGGTCGGAGGCGGTGTTGCAGATGCCGATCACCGGGCGGCCATCGAACATGTCCTCCGGGTGGCCCTGGTTTTTCATCCACGAGCGGTGAATGAAGGCATCCTTGCCGGTGCCGCCGAACCAGGCCTGCGAACGAAGCGGTTTTTTCATCACATGATTCCGGTATCGGCGAAGATCTGCTCGGTGGTGCCGCCGGCCTCGATCAGGCTGCGGACCTGTTCTTCACCGGCCACCTTGGCGAGGGCCAGTTTCACCACCTCGGCGAGGCGGGCAGCGGGAATGATCACCACGCCGTCGATATCGCCGAACACCACGTCGCCGTTGTCGACCCGCACGCCGTTGTCGAACTCGATCGGGCAGCGATAGTCGATCACCCGGCCGCGCAGGCGCTGGTCCTGGGCGTAGCTGCCGGACGAAAACACCAGGAAATCCAGCGCCTTGATGCCACGCGTATCGCGATGGAAGCCATCGAGCACCGCGCCGGCGGCGCCCAGGCTCAGGGCGCGGGTCGACATCAGCTCGCCCCACAGCGCGTAGCGCGGCGACGAACCGGTGCAGATGTAGACCTCCCCCGGCTCGAGGGAATCGAGCGCCTTGAACATCAGCCCGAACGAGTCGGTCTTCTGGGCCTGGGACACGAAGTCGGTGGCGGCGTCAGCCTCGAGCACGGTCATGGCGCGGCCGACCATGACGTGGTCGGGGTTCACCGCACGGATATGCGGCGGCAGGAACTGGTGGATCAGCCCGATGGTGTCGAGCACGTCGCCGACCACCGAAGTGTTGAGGTGGGTGCGGAGACTGTCGATCAGGGCGTCTTCGGGGGAGGGCATGTGGTGGCTCGCTGGGGAAGGAACTGCCCGCGAGGCTAATGAAGCGGAGGAAAGACTGTCAAGCTGTAAGACAGATTGACCGGTACGCGTCAGGCGCCGTATTCTCAATATATGGAACCGCTCGCCCCAACCCTGCGCCGTCTCGATAATGCCACCCTGGGAGATCGTGCTTCGGCAGCGCTGCTCGAGCATATCCGAGCTGAGCAGCTGCAGCCGGGCTCGAGCCTGCCGTCGGAGGCGAAGCTCACCGAACTGCTGGGGGTCAGCCGGCCGGTGGTGCGCGAGGCGCTGCGGAACCTCAGGGGCCTCGGCATTATCGAGATCTTCAACGGGCGCGGCGCGGTGGTGCGGGAGCTGAGCCCCGCCTCGCTGGAAGTGTTCTTCGCGCATGCACTGCAGACCATCGACAACTCGCTGATCGACCTGATGGAACTGCGCACCGGGCTCGAATGCGAGGCGGCGGCGTTGGCGGCCGAGCGGCACGGCGACGCCGATGCGGCGGAGATGCAGCGGCTGGTGGGGGAGATGCAGGAGGCGCTTGGCGAGGCTGAACGCTACAGCCGGCTCGATGCCGAACTGCATGTCGCGATCTCGAGGGCCAGCGGCAATCCGCTCTACCGCCACATGGTGCAGTCGATCCGCACCGCCATGCAGGAAGCTTCGCTCCGCGGCATGCAACTGCGGCTGGGCCGCGAGGAAGTCGCCGCGGTGCAGCAGATGCACGAGGCGATCGTCGCGCGGATCATGGCGCGGGATGGCGAGGGGGCGTTTCGCGAGATGAAGCGGCACATGCAGATGGCGACTGAGGCGTTTCGGCGGGTGGGGTAGGGCCGCCCTTCGCCTCTCCCCTCAGGGGAGAGGGTAGTGCAGCTAGGACCGTCAGGTCCGTAGCGGAACTGGGTGAGGGGTCCAGCTTCTCGGTATGCTGGCTCGTCCAGCATGGGGCGCCGTTTCACCCCTCATCCGGCCTTCGGCCACCTTCTCCCCTGAGGGGAGAAGGGAAGGGGCGGCCGCTCAACCAGCCAAGCCGCCACCTTCTCCTACCGACCGACCGTCGGTCCGAAATCCCTACGACTTTTTGCGCAACGATGAGTCCAAGCCTGCCGCTTGACCGGCCATCGCTACCCGTGTCATCGTTCAGCCTATGGATAGGCGTTCAGCATAGTGAACGACGGCGCGCAAGACGCCGACCACGAAGCGCTCGCACATCCCCGGTCGATCATCATGCCTCCCGATGCCCGGGAAGCGATGAGCGCTCGTGTTCCTTGGGAGGAAAGCAACGTGTCCAAGACCACCCTAACGCAATTTACGCCCAGCCGGCGTGCGGTTCTCGCGGGCCTTGCGGCTTCGCCGTTCGCGCTCGCAGCGGGCAGCCATTTCGCCATGGCGCAGCCGACCAGCGGCACGCTGTCGATCGGCATTCTCGATTGGGCCGAAACCGGCATCAAGCCGGTGTTCGCCGCCTATGAAGCGGCCCGTCCGGGCGTCAAGATCGACTACTCGATCCTGCCGGGCGATGGTCCGGGCCTGCGCCAGGCGCTGCTGTCGCGCCGGCTTGCCAACAAGCTGCCCGATATCACCTATCTCGCCGATATCTTTGCGACGCAGTTCGCCAATGCGCAGGTCACCGCCGACATGCGGCCGTTCCTGACCTCGGGCGGCCCGATCACCATGACCTCGCTGGCCAAGCCTTTCCTCGACCAGTACCTGGTCACTTCGGGCCCGAACAAGGACGGCATTTTCGGCCTGCCGATCGGCGCCGATACCGTGGTGCTCTACTATAACAAGAAGCATTTCGACGACGCGGGCATTCCGTACCCGAACGACGACTGGACTTTCGAGAAGCAGATCGAAGTCGCGACCCAGCTGACGCAGAAGAACGGCAACGTCACCACCCGCTACGGCCTTGCCGCCTCGGTGCCGTGGCACGCGACCTATGTTCCGGGCATCGAAGCCTTCGGCGACACACTGCTCGACGACAAGAACATGTACAAGCTGCAGACCGAAGCGGCGATCAAGGTCTTTACCATGTACTGGGACCAGGTGAAGGCCGGCATCATCGCCTCCTCGCCGCAGCAGACCCAGCTCGGTGGCGGCTACCAGGCGTTCGGCGCCGGCACCGTCTCCATGCTGCAGTCGGTGCGCGCCCTGACGCCGCTGATCCGCAGCGTCACCACCGATGATTGGGATGTGGCGCTCGAGCCCAAGATCAACGGCGTGCGCAAGACCGGCATGGGCTCGATCGCCCAGGCGATCACCCCGCAGGGCATGGCGAACAACCAGGAGCTCGCCTACGACTACCTCAACTGGTTCTACTCTGAAGACGGCGGCATGAAGATCCTTGCCGCGGGCTATGGCACGGTGCCGCCGGTCGAGGCGCTCTACAACAGCCCGATCTGGACCGAACTGCCGGGCCCGCCGTACGACAACCGCGTGTTCGCGGAGTCGATCCAGTATGGCGCGATGAACCCGACCTCGATCCCGGCGGACGTCCAGGTGGTGGTCGATACCGAGCTCGCCAAGGCGGAAGAGGCGGTCGTCCTCAACAACGTCCCGGTGGCCGACGCGCTCAAGGCAGCCGAGGCGGTGATCAACGAGGCCATGGCCCGCGTCATGGCGGCCGGCGGCTGATCGGACAACGAGGTGCGCTGCCGCTCTCCTTCAGCGGCAGCTTCTGAACCGGCTGCACCCTCCCGCAGCCGGTTCTCCTTTCCGCAACGGGACCTAGTCTTTTGAGCAAGACCGACACCGCCGACGAGGCCGGCATGTCTGCGATGG
>JAESFN010000636.1_pt1 | contig 26376 bp, 24 predicted proteins | sample 9269411 | NCBI WGS metagenome assembly JAESFN01 (sample SAMN14505399, study PRJNA617100) | algae metagenome | isolation source: Iphinoe sp. HA4291-MV1 and co-occurring heterotrophs from trail next to... | place: USA: Maunawili Falls, Hawaii | collected 2009-07-25
GGCCGACGGTGACCCGCACCTGCGGGCGTTCCCCACCGGTGTCCGGGAGGTCGCCGTTGTGGCGCAGGGCGAATTCGCAGATCTCGCCGAGGGCGTCGGCCTGGCGGTGTTCGAGGGTGCGGGTGTCATCGGGGTGCGGCTTACTCAACGCGTCGATCGCGGTGGCCACGGCCTCGAACGTCGGAGCGTCCAACTCACCGCGTACCCAGCCGCCGGTGCCGTCGGGTTTACGGGCCAGCCGCAGCTCGTTGACCTGCACCGGCTCCACACCGGGCTCGGCCCCGTCCTGGTCGTAGGCCTCGATGAGTTGCCGGGCCCAGCCGGCGACCTCGGCGGGCGCGGCGCGGGTGGTGGCGGCATAGTGGGCGACCTGTTCCTCCACCCCCGCCCAGATCTCCGGCCGCAACCGGGCGGCGGCGGGCCCGTTGAGGACGGCGACGATCGCCTCGGCCACGGCCACCGGGAGGCGTCCTTCGGCGAACACGGTCCCGGTCGCGGGCAGCCGGGCGGGTAGTTCCTGGCCGTCGAGGCTGATCCGGGGGCAGACCTGTTCGGCCAGCCGTACCCGCCGCCGCGCCGGCCGCCGGTCCCACCCGAGCAGGTCGGCGACGGCGTATTCGGGCCGGGTGTAGCCGTGTATGGAGAACACCCCACGTCGGATCATCTGCCCAACCAGGAGTACGGCGGCGGCTTCGGCGCGATCCCGCACGGCGCCGTAGTCGCGCAGCGCGTCGATCATCTCGGCATCCGAGGTCGACGGTGAGCAGGCGTCATCCAGCGCGGAGACGAGTGCGTCCCCGGCTGTGCTGATCCCGCCTGCCATGGACCTATTCTCGCAAGGAGGTCTGACAATTCCGGGTCCAGAGAGAGCCGCCCCCCAGAAAAAGATGACGAGATATTTCGACCGCCTCGCCTGCCCTACCGGACTTTCTCCCATACCCGCGTAGGAGAAGGTGACTCACGACGTTGTGGTCACCCGGCTGTGGTCCGGTCCAAAGAAACCCGCGACAAGACCAACGCAACCGATGTTTTTCGGGCCGTCGGCGACGAAGTCGCCAGACGGAGAACATGGCGGCAGCAACCACGAACGACGAGAACTCGGTGGCCGCGCCAGGCCCGAAATTGAGAGGGTGGCCGCATGGCCACCTCCCTCTCCGACTACCGCGCGCTGCCCGGCTATCCCGGCGCCCGGGCGCCCATGGTGGCGTCCGCCATCGGCCGATTCCCGATCGCCATGGTCGGCCTGGCCGAGCTGCTCTACCTGCAGCGGGCCACCGGGTCGTTCGCGGCGGCCGGGGCGGTCGCGGCGGCGGGGGTCGCCGGGGTGTCCGTCGGCTCCGTGCTGCAGGGCCGGCTGATCGACCGGCTGGGTCCGACCCGCCCGCTGCTCGTCGCCACCACCGCCTTCGCGCTGCTGATCACCACCTTGGTGACCGCCGTCGAGCGGGGCGCGCCGCTGCCGTTGCTGATCGGGATCGCGCTGGTGGCCGGCCTGTCCCAGCCGGCGCTGTTCGGGGCGTCGCGGTCGCTGTGGACGGTGCTGGTGCCTGCCGGGTCGCACCGGGAGGCGGCGCTGACCTACGAGGCGGTCAGCCTGGAGGTGTTCTTCATCCTCGGGCCGGCCGCCGCCGCGCTGCTGATCGCCGCGCCGTGGCCGGGTACCGGTGTGGTGGTGGCGGCCGCGTCGCTGGTCGTCGGCAACGTGTGGTTCGCGCTGACCCGGGCGGTCCGCCGGCAGCCCCCGATCGCGTCGGCGCGGGACACGACGGCGCCGGGGCTGGGCGCGCTGGGCACCCCGGGCATGCGCACCGTGACCCTGGCGTCGCTGGGCTTCGGGCTGGTCGTCGGGGTGGTCGAGGTCGGGGTGCCGGCCACCACCACGGCGGCGGGCAACCCGGCGCTGGCCGGGGTACTGCTGTCCGGCTGGTCGGTGGCGTCGGTGCTGTTCGGGCTGCTCTACGCGCTGCGGCCGTGGCCGAGGCCGCTGCATCTGCGGGCGCCGGCGCTGCTGGCCGGGTTCGGCGGCTCGGTGATGCTGATGGCCCCGGGTGGCGCGCTGGCCGGGGTGGTCGGGGTGGCGGTGGCCATGATGCTCGCCGGCTGCCTGCTCACCCCGCAGGTCACGCTGCACTCGCTGGCCGTCGAGCTGAGCGCCCCGGCGGGGACCACCACCGAGGCGTTCGGCTGGGTGATCACGGCGGCCACCCTGGGCATCGCCGCCGGCCAGGGCACCGCCGGGGTGGTGGCGGAGCTGGCCGGGCCGGGCGGGGCATTCCTGGTCGGCGGGGGCGCGGGCCTGCTGGTCGCGGGGGTGCTCTGGCTGCGCCGGGAGTCGCTCCGGGTGGCCGCGGCACCGGAGGAGGCCCACGCTCCGGCCCGGCCGTGAGTCGAGCCGAACCGAAACGCGGAACTCGCCGACACCGAACGCGGAACTCGCCGGCACCGAATGCGTGACTCGCCGGCACGAAGTGCGGGACTCGCGGGCGGGCGTCAGCCGCGCAGGTACGCCAGCTGGGCGTTGACCGACCACTCGGCGGCGGGCCAGAGCACCGGGTCGACGTCGGCGTACACGTGCTCGACGATCTCCCTCGGCGTCGCCTCCGGCCCCAGCACGTTCAGCGCGTCCCGGACCTGGTCGAGCCGTTCCTCCCGGTGCGCCAGGTACTCCCGGGCCACGTCGCCGGCGTCGGCCAGCTCGGGTCCGTGCCCGGGCAGCACCGCCACCCCCGGGGGCAGCTCGGCCAGCCGGCGCAGCGAGTCGAGGTAGTCCCCGAGCCGGCCGTCCGGGTGGTCGATGACCGTGGTGCCCCGGCCCAGCACGGTGTCCCCGGTGAGCACGGCGTCGTCGAGCAGGAAGCTCAGCGAGTCGCTGGTGTGCCCGGGGGTGGCCAGCACCCGCAGCTCCAGGCCGGCGGCGGCGACCACGTCCCCCTCGGCCAGCCCCTCCCCGCCCAGCACCAGCGACGGGTCCAGGGCGCGGACCGGGGCCCTGGTCAGCTCGGCCAGCCGGGCGGCGCCCTCGGCGTGGTCGGCGTGCCGGTGGGTGAGCAGGATCTGCGCGATCGGCCCGTACTCGGTGATCATCCGCAGGTGGTTCTCGTCCAGCGGGCCCGGGTCGATCACCACGGTCTCCCGGGCGCCCGGGGCGCGCAGCAGCCAGGTGTTGGTGCCGTCCAGGGTCATCGGCGACGGGTTGTCCACCAGCAGCACCGACGCGGTGGCGGTGACCATGCGCAGCCGCTGGTAGACCGGGTGCGCATCCCGGGGCCCGTGCGGCGCGGCGGGCAGCAGCCCGGGCGTCGGCCGGCTGATCCGACCGGGCGGCACGATGTGCTCGTCGCTGCCCTGCCCGTCGGCGCTGGGGATGGTCAGCTTGAGCTGGTCGCCCTCGCGGCGGACCCGGGGCAGCACCGGGGCCATCACCCGGTCGTCGGCGGCGGCCAGCGCGGCGGCGGCCGAGCCGAACCCCTCCAGCTGCTCGAAGGTCACCCAGGTCGGCGGGAGCAGCTCGATCCGGCCGGTCCGCCAGGCCTCCAGCGCCTCGGCCGGGCGGAGCCAGCCGGTCCGGTCGGCCTCGGTGGTCTCCCCGTCGGCGCGCTGCCCGGCCGGGAGGGCGGCGACGAAGAACCGGGTGTCGTAGCGCCGCCTCTCGATCTCCGGGGTGATCCACTGCGACCAGGGCCGCAACAGGTCGGCGCGCAGCACCCAGCCGGCGTCGGCCAGCACCTCGGCCAGCGGTCGCTTCGCGTCGACCAGCTCGGCGCGGGCGGTGACCAGCCGGGCCGGGTCCAGGGCCGCACCGTCGTGGGGGGCGGCCAGCAGCACGCCGCACTCCTCGAAGGTCTCCCGGACCGCCGCGCTGACCAGGGCGGCGGCGAACGGCTCGGCGCAGTTCAGCCGCTTCGCCCACCAGGACGGCGGCGGGCCGCTCCACAGTCCGGCCGCCGCGTCCAGCCAGGCGTCGGCGTGGTCCCGGTCGTCCAGGCCACCGCCGGGGAACACGCAGACGTTCGGCGCGAACGCCATCGCGCTGACCCGCCGCTGCACGAACACCTCGGGGCCGAGCCCGTCGGTCCGGCTGTCGCGCAGCAGCATGACGGTCGCCGCCGGGCGCGGCACAGCAGGTTCTCCCACCCCGTCACCCTAAACGGAGGTGCGGAGCGCTGCCGGGGTCCCGGCCGGCTCAGCGGGCTGGGCCGGCCGGGGACCGTCAGCCGGCCTGGTCGGGACCCATCGGCTTCTGCGGCGGGCGGGCCGAGCCGTTGCTGCCGTTGCGGTAGGCACCCCGAGGCGCCTGCCCGGCGGCGGACGGCCCGTCCTCCCGCGCGGCCAGCTCCTCGTGCAGCTGGCGCAGCAGCTTCTGCTCCACGTCGGACAGCCCGTCGGGCAGCTCCGGCAGGTCGACCGGACGCAGCGGCGGGCGCGGCGGCGGACCCGGGGGCCCACCCTGCGGACCCGGCCCCTGCGGACCCGGTCCCTGCGGTCCAGGGCCCTGCGGACCCGGCGGCGGGGGCCCGGGCTGCCGGGCGGTCGGCTGCTGCACCGGCGGCCGGACCGGCGGGACGGCCCGGGTCGCGGCGCCGGGCGCACCGTTGCGGTCCATGCCAGGGCGGTCCATGCCAGGGCGGTCCATGCCGTTGCGGTCCGGACCACCCCGGTCCGGACCCGGCCCGCGCTCGGGCATCATCGCGGTGCGCTCGAGACCGTTGCGATCGGCACCGTTGCGATCAAGGCCGTTGCGGTCCGGGCCGGCGCCGTTGCGCGGCGGCATCCCGTTGCGCTCCGGCGGGCGACGGTCCATCGGACGCCCGGGCGGCGGCCCCTGGTTAGGCCCACCCGGACCACCCGGACCACCGGGCCCGGGGTTGGGCCCACCCGGTCCGCCCGGCTGGCCCGGACCGAATCCGGGCTGGGCGGGGTTCGGGCCGGTCTGCGCGCCGGGGAAGGCGCCGGTCATCGAGCCGGGCTGCGGACCACCCGGACCACCCGGACCCTGCGGGCCCGGACCACCCGGGCCGTGCGGACCGGGACCGGCCGGGCCGGGACCCGGCGGGAGCTGCGGACCGGAACCGGGACCCTGCGCCGGGAACGCCCCCGTGGACGGACCCTGCGCCGGGAACGCCCCGGTGGACGGACCCGTGAGCGGCGGACCGGACAGGCCCTGCGGGCCGGACGGACCCTGCGGACCGGACGGGATCGGCGGCGGGCCGGACGGGATCGGCGGCGGGCCGGCGGGACCGGCCAGCCGGTCCTGCGGGCCGTTCGGGGTGCGGGCCGGACCGGGAGGCGGCGGCACGTCGTCGCGGCGGGCCCGAGGGTCGCGCGGCGGAACCGGACGCTGGGCGCCGGTGCCGAAGCCGTCGTCGAAGGCCGCGAAGGGCCGGTCGGCCGGCGGCCGGTCCAGCGCATCCGCGCCAGCCGAAGCGCCGCCGCGATCGAACAGCGGGCGGTCCGGGAACGGGCGGTCGGCCGGCGGGCGCTCCTGCGGGCCGCGCTCGAACGGCATCACGTTGTCGATCGGGTTGCGCGCCGAGGCCCGGGCCGCCTTGACCCGCTCCACCGCCTGCAGCGGCGGGCGCGCCGACTCCCGCTGCGGCAGCGGCGAGTCCAGCAGCGCGGACGCGGCGGACGACGACGCAGGCAGCGGCGGCGCGGACGGCGAGGACGCGGGCAGCGGCGGCGCGGTGTCCTCGGCGGTGTCCCGCCGCACCGCCTCGAGCTGCACCGACGAGCCGGTGAACTCCAGGTCCTTCAGCTCCGTCGAGGCGTCCAGGGCGGCCCGGTGGTAGTCGCCGACCACGCTGTCCGGGCCGAACACCTCCACCGAGACGAACGCCCCGGAGCGGCCGAGCAGGTCGGACACCTGGTAGGCGAGCAGGTCGGCGCCGGCGCCGTCGGCGGTCTCGATGAGCAGCACCGGGTGCGGCACCGGCGTGGGCGATCCACCGGCCGGGGTGAGCCGCCAGGACAGCCACAGCCGGCAGCCCCGCAGCAGCCGCCCGGGCAGGCTGCGCACCGCCTCCACCGGGGAGGCCAGCGTGGCCGGGTAACCGACGGCCTGCGGGTCGGCCAGGAAGCGGTGGGTCGACGCCGGGCCGCCGGCCGGGCCGGGCAGCTCCACGCCGGAGACGCCACGCTGGGCGGCGACCAGGGCGGAGTGCACCGATCCGGGCAGCCGCACGTCCTCGGCGACGATCGTCGCGGTGATCAGGTCGAGCGCGTAGTCGAACTCGCCGACGGCGGCCAGCTCCCGGCTCCAGCCGAGCAGCTCGTCGTCGATCAGGCCCGCCAGCGAGAGCAGCAGGCTGTGATTGTCGAGAGGAACTCCGTCTCCGGCTCCGACATCGGTGCCGTCATGGCCTTCCAGCATCTCGCCTCCTCACTTCGTGCGTTCGCTATCCGTCGAGTAAGGCCCCGGTGGTGACCCGGCGGCCGGTGGTCTGTCCGCCGGCCCGCCACAGCGAGACCGAGTCGCGCAACGCCGCGCGGTGGTAGGGGGGCAGCGCCAGCGGGGGCGACACCACCTCCACACAGGGGGTGAGGTCGCCGTGCGCCCGCAGCAGCCGCTGCAGGGTGCCGGTCAGCCTCGGCAGGTCCTCGGTGACGTGGGCCAGCACCACCCGGCGCGGGCGGGGCTGGTCGGTCCGCCAGCTGCGGCGCAGCTCCTTGGCCCCGGGGTGCGCCCGCAGCACCGCGACCAGCGACAGGTCCACCGCGTCCCGCCAGCCGCCGAGGCCGGACAGGTCCGCGCACGGCTCGCTGGGGTCCAGGTCGGCCTGGAAGACGTGCCGGGTGTCCGGCAGGTCCTGCACCGGCAGCACCGCGTCCAGCGACCGCTGCGCGGCGCCCCAGTGCGGCAGCGACGCCTCCAGCAGGTCACGCTCGGAGTCGGTGATCCCGATCCGGTGCCGCAGCAGCGCCTTCGGTAGCGTCCGGGCCAGCGTGGGGTGCGCACCGGCGCTCAGCCAGTCCCGCAGCCGCCAGGTCAGCTTGTCCGGCAGCCGTCCGGCCAGCCGGACCAGCAGGTCGTGACAGGCCCGCTCCTGCTCGGCCACCCCGCCGTGAGCGGAGCCCCGGCCGGACGACACGCCGAGTTCGTTCGATGTCACGGTCATGAGGGCACCTCCGTCGTAACCTGTACAACGACCTCGACCTCGACTGGTGCGTTTTTTGGGAGCTGCGCCACTCCAATGGCCGAGCGGGCGTGCGCTCCGGCGGCCCCGAAAACCTCGCCCAGGAACGTCGAGGCGCCGTCCAGGACGGCCGGCTGGGCGTAGAAGTCGGGGGCGGACGCCACGAAGCCGGTGATCTTCACCACCCGCTCGACCGCGTCCAGGCCGACCAGCGCATCCACCGCGGCCAGCGCGTTCAGCGCGCACGCCCGGGCCAGCGCCGCACCCTGCTCGACGTCGACCTCCGCGCCCACCCGCCCGGTGGCGGCCAGCCGACCGTCCACCACGGGCAGCTGCCCGGCGGTGAACACCAGGTCCCCGGTGCGCACGGCGGGCAGGTACGCGCCAGCGGGGGCGGCGACCTCGGGCAGCCGTTCGCCGAGGTCAGCCAGTCGCTGGCGAGGAGTCATCAGTCGGCCTTAGGTCGTTTGAGGAAGGCGACGAGCTGTTCACCCGTCGGCCCGGGCAACACGCTGACGAGTTCCCACCCGTCGGCGCCCCACTGGTCCAGGATCTGCTTGGTGGCGTGGGTCAAAAGCGGAACAGTGACGTACTCCCATGCAGTGCGACCGGGACTGCCCCCCGTTGCGGTCATGTGACGAAGCCTAACCCGGACTGTTATGTACCCCCCACGTAGGCTCCGTTCATGTGGCCCGACGAGCTGTCCCGTGCCCGCCTGCACGTCGTCACCGGAAAGGGTGGTACCGGGAAGACGACGGTCGCGGCGGCGCTGGCCCTGGCCCTGGCCACCGGCGGCCGGCGCACCCTGCTGGTCGAGGTGGAGAACCGGCAGGGCATCGCGCAGCTGTTCGACACCAGCCCGCTGCCCTACGCCGAGACCCGGATCGCGGTGGCGCCGGGCGGCGGTGAGGTGCGGGCGCTGGCCATCGACCCCGAGGCCGCGCTGCTGGACTACCTGGAGATGTTCTACAACCTGGGCATCGCCGGGCGGACGCTGCGCCGGATGGGCGCCATCGAGTTCGCCACCACCCTGGCCCCGGGCCTGCGCGACGTGCTGCTCACCGGCAAGGTCAAGGAGTGCGTCACCCGCACCGGGGACGACGGCCGGCACTTCTACGACGCGGTGATCCTGGACGCCCCGCCGACCGGTCGGGTGGTGACCTTCCTGGACGTCACCAAGGCGATGGCCGACCTGGCCAAGTCCGGGCCGATCAACCGGCAGAGCGAGGGCGTGGTCCGGCTGCTGCACTCCGAGGACACCATCGTGCACCTGGTCACCATCGGCGAGGACCTGCCGGTGACCGAGACCCTGGAGACGGTCACCGAGCTGGACGCCGCCGACCTGCGGGTGGGCGCGGTGATCGTCAACCGGGCCGACCCCCGGCACCTGCCCACCCGGTCGGTGGCCGGGGCCGCCGACGGTCGGGTGGACCGCGCCCGGCTGCGGTCCGGGCTGGCCGGCGCCGGGCTGGAGCTCACCGAGGAGCAGCTGGACGGGCTGGTCGCCGAGACCGTCGAACACGCGTTGCGGGCCCAGGCCGACGCGGCCGCGCTGGCCCGGCTGTCCGCCCCGCCGCCGGACGGCCCGGCCGAGCCGCTGCCCCGGCTGGAGCTGCCCGAGATGCTGGACGGCATCGAGCTGGGCGCGCTCTACGAGCTGGCCGAGCTGCTCGGTGAGCAGGGCGTCCGGGGCCACGGGGCGCCCCGCCGGTCCGAGGCGGTGTCCCGGTGAGCGCGCGCGAACTGCCCAGGCTGGACGTCGACGCGCTGATCGACGACCCGGCCACCCGGGTCGTGGTGTGCTGCGGATCCGGCGGCGTGGGCAAGACCACCACCGCCGCCGCGCTGGCCGTCCGGGCCGCCGACCACGGCCGCAAGACCGTGGTGCTCACCATCGACCCGGCGAAGCGGCTGGCCGAGGCGCTGGGGCTGACCACGCTGAGCAACGAGCCCAAGCCGGTGACCGGGGTGGACGGCGAGCTGCACGCGATGATGCTGGACATGCGCCGCACCTTCGACGACATGGTGTACGCGCACGCCACCGCGGACCGCGCAGAGAAGATCATCTCCAACCCGTTCTACCAGTCCATCTCCTCGTCGTTCTCCGGGACGCAGGAGTACATGGCGATGGAGAAGCTGGGGCAGCTGGCGGCCACCGGCGAGTGGGACCTGATCGTGGTCGACACCCCGCCGTCCCGGTCCGCGCTGGACTTCCTGGACGCGCCGCAGCGGATGGCCAACTTCCTGGACGCCCGCATGATCAAGCTGCTGTCCGCCCCGGCCCGGGCCGGCGGCAAGGGGCTGCGCCGGGTGGTCGGGGTCGGGTTCGGGCTGTTCGCCAAGGCCGTGGGCACGATCATCGGCGGGCAGATGCTGGCCGACGCCTCGGCGTTCGTGCAGGCCTTCGACACCGTGTTCGGCGGCTTCCGGGAGCGGGCCACCGCCACCTACAAGTTGCTGCGCTCGCCGGGCACGGCGTTCGTGGTGGTCGCCGCGCCGGAGCCGGACGCGCTGCGCGAGGCGGCGTACTTCGTCGACCGGCTGGGGAGTGAGCGGATGCCGCTGGCCGGGCTGGTGCTCAACCGGGTGCACCCGATCCTGGCCGACCTGCCCGCCGGGCGGTCCCGGGAGCTCGCGGCCACCCTGGAGGCGTCCAAGACGGCGAAGCTGGCGGCGGCGGTGCTGCGGCTGCACGCCGACCGGGTAGACCGCTCCGAGCGCGAGCAGCGGCTGCTGGCCCGGTTCGCCGGCGCGCACCCCGGGGTCGCGGTGACCCAGGTGGCCGCCGTGCCCGGGGACATCACCGACCTGGCCGGCATCCGGGAGATCGGCACCCGCCTCACCACCGGCCCGTCGTCGGCCCCCTCCGAAGCCGCCGCGATCAGCTGACCCGGCGACGCGCTGGGGCGCGGCCCGCCGTTGACCGCCGTCGCCACCCGAACTTCCGCCGCACAGCCTGCCCAGCAGTACCGCACAGCTCCGGTTGCTCCGCACAGCTGGCGCAACATGTGTGCCGAGCAACGCGAGCTGTGCGGTCAGCCCCGGGGCAACGCGAGCCGGGCTCAGGTGAGCCGTCAGCGCAGGGCCAGGTACTCCTCGGGCGTGGTGAAGGCCGGGTCGAAGCCGGGCAGGATGTCCCGGGCGTAGCGCTGCGCGCCCTCGGTCATGCACACCCACTTCGGCACCCAGCCGAGCACCGTGGCCACCAGCGGGTGGCCGTGACCGGGACAGGGCGGCAACAGGTCGCCCCCGGTCAGCTCCACGGCCCGGTCCTGGATCTGGTCGACGGCATTCACGGTCGCCCGGGCCAGGGAATCGCCCGGTGCGAATGCCACGTAGAACTCCCGGTATTTCCCGGACGGCGGTCGGGCGGAGAAACACAAGGTGGCGGAACGGGCGTCGGTCCGCTCACCGAGGCGAATGTCGTAGAAGTGCACCGTGTCCACGTCCCAGCCGACCAGCGTGGCCTGCGCGAGTAGCTCCACGTACTCGAGCTCGCAAGTCATTCTGTTCACCCCGATCATGGTCGTGGCGGTCTAAGCCATCGCAGCCGGGAGCTTGGCCTACGAGGACGGTCATGCTGGCTGAAACAGGAAGTCGGGTCGTACATATCCGAGCGACTTCAGGCCGGACACTCCACCGAGACCTTCGACAACATCTGACTGTGGACGTTGCTGGGCGTCGTGGCGGGAGGCAGTGCCGGGACAAGCGACGGAATCAGATGGCGGAGCCGACGATCGGAGCGAGTCGCTCGGGCTTATTCATGGCGAGCTGACCAATCACTCGCCGCGGTCCGAAGCTCCCTCACGATACCCGTGACTCCACGAGCAACAGCTTTCACTTCTGGGGCGGCGACACCCTGAGCGAACCTAGCGGAACCCAGCGACCGTTCACACGTCGTCGGCGCCGGAACCGGCCCGAATCAGGGCTCGATAAATACCGATTCCGATCCCGCATAGGATTACGAGTGCCAGGATAATAGTCGTGACTGCATCGCCTATCGACCCGACCTGCCGAAGCGCGATCGCCGCAGCTCCGATCACGACCAGCAGGACAGGGGCAAGCTTCCACAACATGGTCGCAACCTTTCGTCAACTGATCTTAGCACTCCTAGCCCGAACAGGGAGTTCTCGCTTACGCCTTCGCTACTGAGGACGGGCTCTAATGATAACGCCGTGTATAAGAATCAGCTCGATACCGCGTCCGGCAGCGGCAGCATTCTTCACTTTCACCTGGTTATTCCAGGCCGAGGCAAAGAACACTCCGCTTACCACGCCGACGGGCCACCACTTCGCCCCCAGTGCACCAGCAAGACCGGACGCATCCTTCGCGTTTCCGTAAGCATCGACGAGCTGCTGCGCCTGACAGGAGTCCATTTTTCCCGACATCGTCTCGCCGCCCATCGAGATGAGCTCCATCCCGTTGACACCGACACACTGCTCCGCGAAGGCTCGGCCAGGACAAGCCAGCACTCCGGTTCCCGCCAGGGCCGTGAGAACAAGAACAGAGAGCATTGTGCGCACACGAGCGCCACTCATGACGTTCCTCATCATCAACCGTTCATCTGGAGTCGTGCGATCTGGCACGAGACGTCTGCGGATCGCCGCCCGTCGGGTACGAGGCTCAGCAGGCGGCGCGGTCGCGGTCGGCGTCGTAGGTGGGCTGGGCGTGCAGGTAGGCGGCCCAGTTGGTGACGTCCGGGCGGGTCTTGAGCAGGGCCCGGCGCTGCCGCTCGGTCATCCCGCCCCAGACGCCGAACTCGATGCGGTTGTCCAGGGCGTGGGCCAGGCACTCGGTGAGCACCGGGCAGCCGACGCACACCGCTTTGGCGTCGTGCTGCTTGGCGCCGCGCACGAAAAGCGAATCCGGCTCCTCGTGCTGGCAGTTAGCCGACACTCGCCAGTCACCGGTCAACCTGTATGCGTCCATTTTCTTTCCTTGAGTCCGTCGCCATTCCGACGAACACAAGTGAAGTACCGGTGAGCCGCCTACAACACCCGGCACAATTACTCAACCACGGTCGGTGAACTACTCAGACGCGAACTACTCAGACCCGCCTGAGTAGTTCTACTCACCCGGGTTTTTCCGCATCGGCGCTGGTCCGGCCGTCGCCGCCGGGGTCCGGGGCCCGCCCACCCCGGTGACGGACACCCGATGTGGTGACGCATCGTCACCGGCCGCGCTGAGCGAGCGGGCGGGGGTAGCCCGGTAGAGTGTGGGGCCGTGACCGACACCGAGCTCACCCGGACGCCGGCGGCCAGGCTGTTCGGCCTGTCGGTGATCATGGGCGTGCTCATCGCGGGGATGGTCTTCCCGTTCGTGGCCGTGGTCGGGGTGGTCTCCAACCAGGCCGCCGACACCGTGGTGAACAACACCGCCGACCTCAGCGACGAGGATCCGCCGTCGACCACCACGGTCACCGACTCCAGCGGCAGCCCGATCGCCTACCTGTACGACCAGAACCGCACCGTGGTGCCCGGCGAGACGATCTCCCCGGCGATGAAGGCGGCCATCGTGGCCACCGAGGACCGCCGGTTCTACGACCACCAGGGTGTGGACTGGCAGGGCACGCTGCGCGCGGTGATCGCCAACTCGGCGTCCGGTGACGTGGTGCAGGGCGCGTCCACGATCACCCAGCAGTACGTGAAGAACTTCCAGCTCTACGTCGCGGCGAAGTCCGACTCCGACCGGCTGAAGGCCACCGAGCAGACCCCGGCCCGGAAGCTGCGCGAGGTCCGGATCGCCCTGCAGCTGGAGCGGAAGCTGACCAAGGAACAGATCCTCGCCCGCTACCTGAACATCGTGTTCATGGGCAACAACTCCTACGGGGTGGCCGCCGCCGCCCGCACCTACTTCAACACCACCCCCGACCAGCTCACCGTCCCGCAGGCGGCGCTGCTGGCCGGCATGGTCCGCTCCACCACCGCCTACGACCCGGTCACCCACCCGCAGGCCGCCCTGGACCGGCGCAACGTCGTGATCGGGCTGATGGCCGACCAGGGCATGATCAGCGCCAGCCAGGCCGCCGGGGCCAAGGCCGCCCCGCTCGGAGTGGTCGACCCGCTGGCCACCCGGCCGAACGGCTGCATCGGGGCGGGCGACTCCGGCTACTTCTGCAAGTACGTCGTGGAGTACCTGACCAACTACGGCTTCAAGATCGAGGACATCAACCGGCGCGGCTACACCATCAAGACCACGATGGACGCCAAGGCCATGCAGGACGTGAAGGCGGCGCTGAACTCCGAGGTCCCGGCCCGCCAGCCGCACGTGGCCAACACGATGTCGCTGGTGGCGCCGGGCGCGGACAAGCACCGGGTGCTGGCCATGGGCTCCAGCCGCACGTTCGGGCTGAAGGCCAACCTGGAGGAGACCAGCTACGGCCTGCCCTACGAGCCGGTGAACCTGGGCGCCGGCTCGATCTACAAGATCTTCACCTCGGCGGCGGCCCTGGAGAAGGGTCTGGGCATCTACAACCGGATCGACGTCCCGGGCAGCGGTTACGCGTCGCCGATCTACAAGGACGCCGCCGGCCGGCCGATCCCGGTGGCCAACGACGGCAGCTACGCGGGGTCGATGTCGCTGCAGGACGCGCTGGCCCAGTCGCCGAACACCGCGTTCGTCAAGCTCGAGGAGTTCACCGGGATCCCGCCGGTAGTCGACATGGCGGTCAAGCTGGGCATGCGCTCGCTGGACACGATGAAGTTCGTCGACCCGCGGACCGGCAAGCGCACCGACCGGACCATCGCGGCGGTCACCAAGGCGCAGAACCTGGCCTCGTTCACCCTGGGCACCACCCCGACCAGCGTGCTGGAGCTGGCCAACGTGGGCGCCACCCTGGCCAGCGGCGGGATGTGGTGCCCGCCCAGCCCGATCGAGCAGGTGCTGGACGCGGCCGGCCGACCGGTCAAGATCAACGAGCCGCCCTGCTCCCAGGTGGTGGAGTCCGGGCTGGCGCACACCCTGCTGGTCGGGATGAGCAAGGACGACCTGGGCGGCACCTCGGCGGCGGCCGCCCGCGGCGTGGGCTGGAACCGGCCGATGGGCGGCAAGACCGGCACCACCCAGCAGCACAAGTCGGCCGGGTTCATCGGCGCGATGCCGGCCCCGCAGCCGTCCGGCGCGGTGATCACCTTCGACAACTCGCGGCGGCCGAAGCCGCTGTGCGACGGCGGCGGCGGGCCGTTCGCCTGCGGCAGCGGCAACATCTACGGCGGCAAGACCCCGGCCCGCACCTGGTTCCGGGCGATGAGCGGCTACCTGTCCGGCCAGCCGGTGCTCCCGCTGCCGGCCACCGACCCGCGCTACGAGAAGGGCCAGGACATCGCCGGCGGGGGCGGTGTGCCGGACGTGGTCGGCCTGGACGCCGACGAGGCCAAGGACCAGATCAAGTCCAGCGTCGGGGACGAGGACGACGAGATCAAGGTGAAGACCAAGAAGGTCGACAACCGGGCGAAGAAGGGCACCGTGGTCGGCCAGGAGGAGAGCGGCGACGGGGAGGTCACCCTGCTGGTCAGCTCCGGCAAGGTGCCCGACCCGCCCCCCGCCCCCGGCGCGAACTGAGCGGCGGCTACTTGCCGAGCAGCAGGACCTTGACCGCCGCAGCGACCCGACCGCCGTCGGCCCGTCCGGCCGCCTCGGCGTTGGCCAGCTTCATGACCTGGCCCATCTGCCGGGGGCCCGGCTGCTCCCCGGTGTCGGCGGCGACCCGGTCCACCGCCTGCTGGGCGATCGTGCTCAGCTCCTCGTCGGAGAGCTGTTTCGGCAGGTAGCGGGCCAGCACCTCACCCTCGGCGCGCTCCTTGGCGGCGAGCTCGGTGCGATCGTTCTGCTCGAAGACGGTCGCCGACTCCTCGCGCTTCTTGGCCTCCTTGGTGAGCACCTTGAGCACCTCGGCGTCGTCCAGCTCGCGGGCCTCGGTACCGGCGACCTCGGCGGCGGTGATCGCGGTCAGCGCCATCCGCAGGGTGGACTTGGTCAGCTCGTCCCGGCCCTTGATCGCGGTGGTCAGATCGTCCCGCAGGCGCTGTTTGAGACCCATGGACGTGCACGGTAGTCCAGGGGATCAGGACCTAGGGTGGGCGGAGTGCACACGCTGTTGAAGGCTGGATTGAAGGTGACGGCCGGCGCCGTCGGGGCCGGGGTGGCCGGGGTCGGGTACGCGTCGCTGATCGAACGGACGCACTGGACGCTGCGCACCGCGACCCTGCCCGTGCTGCCGCCCGGGGCCCGGCCGCTGCGCCTGCTCCAGGTCTCCGACCTGCACATGATGCCCGACCAGCGGTCCAAGCAGCGGTGGGTCGCGGCCCTGGCCGAGCTGGAGCCCGACCTGGTGGTGGACACCGGCGACAACCTCTCGCACCCGGCCGCCGTGCCGGCGGTGCTGCGCGCGTTCGGGCCGCTGCTGGACCGGCCCGGGGTGTTCGTGTTCGGCAGCAACGACTATTGGGGCCCCAAGCCGAAGAACCCGGCCCGCTACTTCAGCTACCAGCGCAACCCGGTCAAGGGCGCCGACCTGCCCTGGCGGGACCTGCGCGCGGCGTTCGTCGAGCACGGCTGGCAGGACGCCACGCACCAGCGGCTGCGGCTGACCCTCGACGGCCGCGAGGTGGCGGTGACCGGGGTGGACGACCCGCACATCCGCCGCGACCGGTACGCGTCGGTGGCCGGGGCCGTCTCGTCTCCGGATGTGGTACTCCGGCTGGGGCTGTCGCACTCCCCCGAGCCCCGGGTGCTCGACTCGTTCGCCGCCGACGGCTACGACCTGGTGCTCTCCGGGCACACCCACGGCGGCCAGCTGCGGCTGCCCGGGTACGGCGCGATCGTGACCAACTGCGGCCTGGACCGCTCCCGGGCCCGCGGCGCCTCCCGCTGGGGCGCCCGGATGTGGCTGCACGTGTCGGCCGGGATGGGCACCTCGCCGTACGCCCCGGTCCGGTTCGCCTGCCCGCCCGAAGCCAGCCTCCTCACCCTGGTCGCCCGCCCTTCTCCGGCGCCCCCTTCGTGATCAACTCAACCTGGTGGTCGTTTCGGCCGGCCACAACGACCACCAGGTTGAACTCGGCGCTCCGGGCCCGCCGAACACCGGAATCGGATACCTGCTCGTGGGCCGCCGCGGGGGTCGGTTAGACTCTGCTCCAGGCGTTCAGCCATCGGGGTGTGGCGCAGCTTGGTAGCGCGCTTCGTTCGGGACGAAGAGGCCGTGGGTTCGAATCCCGCCACCCCGACCAGCCAAAAGGCCAGGTCACAGGCCCCCTACGGGGGAACCAGACCTGGCCTTTGGTGTCTCTACGGACGGCTCTGGGAGAAATCTGGGCGACGATCTTGTAGAAAGATCTCCCGAGTGGGCCGGTGGCGTGACCCGGTGCGCCGGCCGGCTGGTCTCGGCCGGGGCCGGGATCGAGCACGGCGGAGCTTCTGCTCGACCGTGCCCTACGCGGCTTGCATGCAATCGTGCTCAGGCAAGATCAATCGCTGGAGGGGAACGTCTACGCATGTGTTCTGCCGAGTCCCGCTACGGTGAGACGATCTTTGCAAGCCAGTCCGAGGTCGAGCAACGTCGACTTCAAGTGATGGGCGAGGTGTCCGACGTATCGACTCAGGCTCTGCTGAACAGCGTCGGCGTCACCGCTGGATGGAAGTGCTGGGAGGGCGGAGCCGGGGCGGGAACCATCGCGCGATGGCTCGCGGAGCGTGTCGACTCGGGAGGTCACGTGCTGGCCACGGACATTGACACCACCGCCTTATCTGCGATGACAGTTCCGAACCTCACCGTGAGACAGCACGATGTGGTTCGTGACGTGCTTCCCGAGCAGCGGTTCGACCTGATCCACGCGAGGTACGTCCTCGAACACATCGGAGAGCGCGACCAGGTGCTTGACCGATTGGTGACTGCGCTCCGGCCGGGCGGTGCGCTCGTCGTCGAGTCCATCGCGGAGTTCCCGATCGACTCCTCACTCAATGCGCCGTTCCGCAAGGCCATGCGCGGTATCGAACGCATCCTGGCTCAAACGATCGGTACGGATTCCCACTGGCCCCGCACATTCCCCCGCCCACTTCAAGAGCGCGGATTGATCCGCGTCGGCACCCAGGTCGTCCTGCCATCAACCGGAGCACGTAACCCGTCCGCCGAGTGCTGGAGCCTCACCCTCCAACAACTGCGCGAACAGCTACTCGACCGCGAGCTGTGCGATGAAGCCACACTCGACGAGGCACTCAGGCTGCTAGCCGAGCCGGACTTCTACGACTACAGCTTCGCAACCCTCTCCTGCTGGGGGCGCGCGCCGGACCACCCGGGCAGTTGACCCGCCGGCCCGCAGCTATTGCCGCTAGAACGTAGTTCGGGACGAAGAGGCCGTGGGTTCGAATCCTGCCACCCCGACCAGCCGAAAGGCCAGGTCACAGACCCCATGTGGGGAACCAGACCTGGCCTTCGACGCATCTGCGGTAGGCCGCGCGGCTGCTAGGCCGGGTCCTCGCGGACCCAGCGGCGGTACCGCAGCCGGGACTGGCCAGGCTCCACAGGTTCCCCGGTCAGCCAGTCGGCATTGCCGGGCAGGACATGACGACCGGGCTCTGGGGTGAGGAACCGGTGGAACTCGCACCGTTGGGTCGTGTGCTCGACCAGCGTGTGCGTCCCGCCCTCGATCGGGTCGATCTCCTCGTAGCCCACGCTCGGATCTCCGGCCAGGCACACCAGTTCGGCGCCGCATGCGGCGCAGGCTGATCGGCTGTGCACACGAGGCGCCATGGCCTCAGTGTCGCACCGCCTGGCCAGCGGTGGGAGGTTCCGCGTGCCCAGCGGACGGCATCGCCTGCCAGCAGCCCCGGTCGGCGCCCTGCGATGCATACGCTCCCAGGACGTTGTCCGGCCGGTCGAGCCACAACAGTGTGCGCTCGGCGGCGGCGGTCAACCCCAACCGCTCCCACCCGGGCTGTCCGGCAGCAGCCAGGTCCGGTAAGCGTCCTCCACCAGAGCCCAGAGGGCGGTAGGTCCGGCCTCCCGCACCAGGCTTGGGAGATCTCCTCGGGAGCTGAGTGCAATCTCGCACCACGAGCCGTCGGGCGCCGACAACCGGGCAGCGTGGGGCACTCGACTGTCGGGATCGATCGCGTATCCGTGCTCGGTGCGCGAAGGCAGCCGTAGCGCGGCGATCATCCAGGCCTCTCGGTGGGTCGTCCGCGGTTGCGCCGGCGCCGTCGTCTCGCGCTGTGTCGCTCCGACCGCCGGCTCGCGCGGGGCGTGCCGCCTGCTGGCCGACCCCGCGCGGCGCGCGGACGCTGAGAGCGCAACTCGCTGTAACGCCAGTCGACCGACCACCGACATCCGCAGCACTAACCGCATAACACGAAGCATTTGCTACCGCTTTGACATGCACCAGGGCACACTGGCCAATCCGCTACAGGGGCAGGAAAATAGAAGTGGGCACTTCACTAACCGTACTGATATCCGCAGGAACGTCAGCGGCAGTGGCGCTAATCATTGAGGTCTTCCTACGACCATGGATCGATGCCCGCAAAGAGCGGATGCTCGACCGTTGGCGAGCCGTTAGGGATATAGAGTCAGGACTGTTCGCAATAGGCGCCTATTCCGTTGTATACGGCATGGAGACGCCTCAGAACTTGAGCAACGAGACCCGTACCAGGTTCAACGAAGAGATGCGCTACCAACGGGATCAGATAATGATCGAGAATCGGAAGCTCGACGCGTTACTTCTCCGCCACGCCAGAAAGATGAGCGACGACGAGACGGAGCTACTCGGTAGATATCTCGGATTGGTGCGGGGAATCCTACTCTCGGACAAACCAAGGAACCAGGTGTCAAGCGAAATCTCTGGACTCACAGCACCTGTTGCCGACAACTTCATCAGATGGGGCGGGCTACGACGCATGAAACGGAAGAAACGGCTCGGCAAGCTGGTCAGCGCGATCAAGACCGGAAGTGAGTAACAATTCAGTCCAAGCCGACGCCTCCGCCGGGCGGGTAGGTCTCCAGGATGGCCGGCGGGCAGTCGGCCGGCGATTCGAGGTGGCAGTGTGTCCGGCGTCCGGCGGGATACCAGACTGCGGCACGGCGCAAGGTCGCCCAATCGAAAGGCCAGGTGAGAGGGCCCCTTGTGGGGAACCAGGCCTGGCCTTTGGTGTCTCTGCCTGACTAACTGACGGGCCGCGCTCGACGCGCGGCCGGCGTCAGCTCGCGTCGCCGGAGGGGTCGTTGGCCGCGACGGCCGCCCACCGCTCCTCCGCCGCCGCCCGGTCGTCCTCCTCGCCGGCCACCGTGCGCAGCTCCTTCTTGTCGATCTTGGAGAGGGTGACCCGGGGCAGGCCGCGGACCGGGTACACCGCGCGCGGCACCTTGAAGTCGGCGAGCATGCCCCGGCAGGCGTCGACCACGCGGGCCGCCACGTCGTCGGCCGAGGCGTCGGGCGCGGTGGTCACGAAGGCCACCGCGACCTCGTCCAGCTTCTCGTCCGGGCGGGCCACCACGGCGGCCTCGGTCACCCCGGGCACCGTCATGATGACCCGCTCGACCTCGGCCGCGCTGACGTTCTCCGCGCCCACCTTCAGCATGTCCTTGTCCCGGTCGGCGAAGCTGAGGTGCCCGTCGCCGTGCCAGGTGACCAGGTCACCGGTGCGGAACCAGCCGTCCTCGGTGTAGCTCGCCTCGGTCGCCTCCGGGTTGTACAGGTACTCGCTGAACAGCGACAGCCCCCGGATGCCGCGCACCTCCAGGTCACCGGTCTCCTCCGGTCCGACCGGGGTGCGGTCCGACCGCAGCACCCGCACGCCGTACTCCGGGGCGGGCCGGCCCATCGACAGCGGCCGGTTGGGCTGGTGCGGGTCGCCCACGATGACCTGGGTGAGCGTCTCGGTCATACCCCACCAGCCGATCGTCTTCACCCCGTACCGGGCGTCCGACTCCAGATCGCAGACCGGGCCGCCGAACAGCCGGTAGCTATGCCCGTCCGGCACCTCGCCCGCCCCGAGATAGGCCCCGATGGCGCGCTGGCTCAGCCCCATCAGGGACAGCCAGGTGCAGCCGTGCCGGAGCGAGACGTCCCAGAAGCGGCTGGTGGACCACTTCGGGACCAGCACGATCCGGCCTCCGGCCCAGAGCGTGGCCAGCGTCGAGTAGGCCAGCGCGTTGGTGTGGAACAGCGGCAGGTAGACCAGGTGGCAGTCGTCGGCGCGCAGGGTCTCGTGGGCGGCGTTGACCCGGGCCGCCCAGAGCGCGTTGGCCTGGGTCCACAGCACGCCCTTGGGCCGGGCGGTGGTCCCGGAGGTGTACTGCACGCTGCACGGCGCCAGCGGGTCCACGGGCGCCGTGACCAGGTCGGACGGGTCCGCCGCCAGGGCGCTGAACGGCTCTCCGGCCGGGTCGGCGGGAGCCCCGCCGTCGTGGTCGGTGCAGACCACGAACCGCAGACCCGGCGCGGCCTTCCCGACCAGCTCGGCGAACCGGGGCTGGGTGATCGCGCCGACCGCCCCACAATGCGAGGCGTAGTAGGCCAGCTCGTCGGCCGCCGAGCGGGTGTTCGTGGTGACCGCCACCGCCCCGATCGCCGCGCAGCCGAACCAGGCGGCCAGGAACTCCGGGGAGTTCTCCAGGTGGATCAGCACCCGGTCCCCGGTCCGCACGCCCCGGCGGGCCAGCCCGGCCCCCACCGCCGCCGCGTCCCGGGCCAGCTCCCGGTAGGTCCAGGTCCGGTGCGGGCCGTCGAACGGCTGCCAGGTGACGAACGGGCGGTCGCCGGTGCGCTCCGCCCGGGCGGCCAGCAGGCGCCAGACGTTCATCCCGGTGAACGGGTGCAGGGCCTCACGGGTCAGCACGGCGGTCACTCCTGTCCGGCGGTGGCGGCGTGCGGTCGGCGGGCCGGGCCCTGGCTGACCACCTCGACCGGGAAGTTCACGTCGTCGTCCCCGAGCCACGGCTGCCGCTCCAGCATGTCCTTCGTGTACACGTATCCGGCCTCGATCTCCCCGGTGGCGGCGTCCACGATCCGGTAGCGCTGCCGCTGGACGTGGATCGGCTGGGACTCCATGAAGATCAGCACCAGCTCCCCCTCGGCGTAGTCGCAGCGCTTCTGCACGGCCTCCAGCAGCTGCTCGTCGTGCAGATGGCCGTCGCCGAAGTTCCAGCCCAGCAGCGTCCCGGTGATCGGCTCCCCGTCGTGCACGGTGTACCGGTCGACGTCGTCCAGCGCCCGGGACAGCAGACCGTTCAACGCCCGGCCCTGCGGGTGCATCGAGCGGAAGGCCCGGAACTTGAAGTTGGTCAGTTCGGCCGTGTCGGCGTCGAAGAGCCTGGTCAGCTGCTCGGTCATCAGCCCGGAGGCCTTGGTGACGTGCTCGCCCAGCTTCTTGTCCGAGTCACCCCGGAAGCACCACAGGCCGACCGCCCAGTTGCTCGCGTAGTAGCGCATGGACAGCAGGAACGAGACCAGGTCGGGGCGCATGTTGCCCAGCACCACCGGAACCAGCAGCCAGAGCAGCACGGCCACGATCAGCAGCGGGTTGGTCGCCTGGGACAGCCCGATGTCCGCGTGCTCCCAGAACAGGAAGGCAGTCGCGAAGATCATGAACACGTTCCACTCGTTGGGCACGCCGATCGGGATCGTGGAGATGATGTGCACGTGGAAGATGATCATCACGGCGACCGCGAGCGCGGAGATCCACCCGCCGTGCGAGAGGATCAGCACCACCGGCAGCCCCAGCTCGATGACGGTGCCGGTGTGCGCCAGGAACAGCGCGGCCGTCGAGGGCCGGATGTCGTGCACCGGGTCGCGGTACATCAGCCGCTTGAACCACTTGGGCCGGAACGGCGCGTTGCTCATCATCACCGGGACGACGTAGGCGAACAGGTGGGTGAACTTGGAGACCCCGGCCCCCAACCAGATGGCCACGATCGCCATCTTCAGCCCGATCATCATGTCCGGGTAGGGGAACAGGAAGATCACGCAGGCGACGCCGTACATCTCGGCCCGGGCGGCCAGGTAGATGGTCTGGTCCCGCAGCCCCGCCAGCACCAGCAGGACCACCACCGGAACGATCACCGAGGCGCTGAGCAGCCCGACCGAGGCGCCCGGGGGTACCGGGCCGGTGCCCGACGCCAGCAGCAGCCGCACGGCCGAGCCGATCAGCCCGGCGTAGATCAGCACGTCGACCACCGTGCGGGTGTCCCCGGAGGTGAACGGGACCCGGCCCGGCCAGGCCGGCAGCCGGATGGTGCCCGGCCGGAGGAAGTGCAGGAACCCGGTGCACGGCGGCAGGAACTTGAAGAACAGCGGACCGGTGCCGCCGCCGAGCCCGAGGACCTCGAACAGCAGGGTGAACACCGCGATCTTCTGGTACACGATCGGCTCGCCCCACCAGTCGCCGATGTCGGCGAGCCCACCGATACCCGGGGTGCTGGCGACGAAGGCGTACGCGCCCACGAGGTACAGCGCGATCTTCAGGATGTAGAACAGGTGCACGACGCCGGGCGAGTCGGTCCCGTGCTCCACCCACCGCAGCACCAGCGGCCGTATCCGTCGGATGTGGGAGAGCTGCTTCCACTCGCCGACGTCGAACGGTGGACTCGACTTGAGGAGAGCCATCTCGGTACCTGCCGCCTGCCTCGATTCGCCGGTCCGGGTCCGGGCCGGTCGCGTGGCAACGAACGGTAGGAGCCCGACGAGCCGCTGGCTGTGGGCCGCTGACCAGAAGTTTTGTGCGGGCGTCCAAACCCGAGGTGGACCCGCGGTGCCCGCCGGAGGATCATGTCGGCCGTGACCGCCATCGCCGGCCGGGAGGTCTCCGAGGCCGCCCGCGCCGCGATGGCGGGGCTCTCCGGGCTGCTGCTCGAGCGGATCGACCGCTACATCGCCAGCCAGCTGCGGCACATCTTCGACCACCGCCCGGTGCTGGCCGGCAACGAGCAGTTCGTCACCACGGTCACGGAGATCTGCCGCTACAACATCACCGCGTTCGCCGAGATCCTGGCCGGCTCCCCCCGGGCGGCGGTGACCGCGTCGGTCGCGGGGGCGGCGTCCGGCAGCGGCGAGCTGATGTCCAAGGCCGGCGTGACGCTGCCCGAGCTGCTGGAGGTCTACCGGCGCGGCCAGGCCCTGCTGCTCCAGGACTTCCTCGGGGAGGCGATCGACGAGCTCGACCCGGCCGCCCCGGTCACCGAGGTCCTGCAGCACTGCATGATCTGGTGGAGCATGCACGTCGACGAGACGCTGACCCACACGGTCGACGGGTTCGTCAAGGACTACGAACGGCTCAGAACACACTTCCAGGCCCGGCGGCTGCGCGCGGTCGAGGCGGTGCTGAACGGGAAGCTGACCGATGTCGCGCAGGCGTCCGCCGAGCTGCACTACGAGCTGCGCGCCTTCCACCTCGGTTTCGTCATCGCCCGGGTACCCGACGCACCCAGGGACGACTTCGAATCGGCGGTCGAACGCTTCGCCGAACACGCCGGGCGGACGCTCGGCGCCCGGCACACGCTCGTCATCCCGTTCAGCTCGACGCAGCAGTGGGCCTGGGTGGCCACCACCGACTGTCCGGACGCCTCCGGTCTGCCCTCGCTGCGGCGCGCCGCGAGCGACCTCGGCCTGCGGGTGAGCGCGGGCACCCCGGCCCGGGGCCTGCCGGGCTTCATCACCACGAACCGCCAGGCCCACTACGCGGGCGTCGCGGTGGAGAACGTCCCGGAGGCTCCGGCGCTCACCACCTACCGGGAGCTGGCCGCGCTGTCCCTGATCAACCTCGACCAGGACCGGATCCGGACCTTCGTGCGGGAGCAGCTCGGCGGACTGGCCGCCAAGGACCACCGGATGGCCGAGCTCCGGCAGACCGTCGCGGTGTTCCTCGCCGAGGGACGCAACGCACCCCGCGCGGCCGAGGTGCTGCGGACGCACAAGAATACGGTGCACTACCGGATCTCCCGGGCCGAGGAGATCCGCCGCCGCCCGCTGTCGGACCGAAGGTTCGAGCTCGAACTCGCCCTGCGCCTGGTCACCGACTACGGCGACTGGACCCTGGACGACTAGCCCGGCCGTCCGTAGCGTGTTTGCCCAGGTCGACGGAGAGGTCGAGCGATGGAGCGGGACACGAAGGTCAACACCGGGGTCCTGATGTTCGGCGCCTGGGCCGCGCTGCTCTACCCGGGGCTGCTGATCCTGGGCTGGTGGCTGCTGGCCGGGTTCGTCCCGCCGCCCCGGCCGACCCTGAGCGCCGGCGAGGTGGCCGCGATCCTGCAGCAGAACCCCAACGCGATCCGGGCCGGCATGGTGCTGTGCATGTTCGGCGCGGTGATGGCGATGCCGCTGGGCGCCACCGTCGCGTACTTCATCCGGCGCATCGAGGGCTTCGTCGGCCCGCTGACCATGCTGCAGATCATGGGCGCGGTCGGCATGGCGGTGCTGACCTTCTACCCGCCGATGTGGTGGCTGACCGCCACCTTCCGGGCCAACCGGGCGCCCGATGAGCTGACCCGGATGCTGAACGACGCGGCCTGGCTGCAGTGGGTCGGCGGGCTGACCATCTACTACCCGACGATCATCACCATGGCCATCGCCGCGTTCGTCGACAAGAGCCCGGTCCGGGCCCTGCCACGCTGGTTCGGCTACGTCAACCTGTGGCTGATCGTGCTGCTGCTCCCCGGGCAGATGATCTTCTTCTTCCAGACCGGGCCGCTGGCCTGGAACGGCATCATCGCCTTCTACCTGGCCTTCGTCGCGTTCGGGCTGTGGTTCCCGGTGGCGTTCACCGTGCTCCGCCGGGCTGTGCTGGGCGTGCGGGCCGAGCAGGCTCAGACGGCGGCGGCCTCGGTGACCTCCGGCGCGGCCGGGGTGGCTTGATCGAACAGGCCGGGGCCGTAGGCGCTCTCCACCCAGTTGTGGTGGTAGATCGTGTCCAGGTAGCGCTCGCCCATGTCCGGAGCCAGGCAGACGGCGGTCAGCTCACCGCCCGGGTCGTGCTTCTCCAGCCACGAGCAGGCCCCGGACACCACCGTGCCGGTCGAGCCGCCGAACAGGTAGCCGCCGGCCGCCAGCTTGTGGCAGGCCCGCACCGTGTCCGGCTCCTCGATGTGCATGATGTCGGACAGGTAGGCCTCGTCCACGTGCGCCGGACGCACCCCGGTACCCAGCCCGGGGATCATCCGCCGGGCCGCCGGGGTACCGAAGGTCACCGACCCCACCGCGTCCACCGCCACCACCTTGACGTGCGGGTGGTTCTCCACGAAGTAGCGCGCGACGCCCATCAGGGTTCCGCAGGTGCCGGCCCCGACGAACACGACGTCGACCCCGGCGAACTCCTCGATGATCGACGGCCCGGTGGTCTTGTAGTGCGCCCGCCAGGCGTTCGGGTTGGCGTACTGGTTGAGCTGGACGAACCGCGGGTCGGCCAGCTGGTCACGCACGTAGTCCTGCCGGGCCCCCAGCAGCCCACGGTCCGGCGTGGGCTCGGTGACCACGTGCACCCGCGCCCCCAGAGCCTCGATCAGCTGCCGGGTGGCCAGGTTGCACCGGTTGTCGGTGACGCAGACGAACTCGTACCCGCGGGACGCGGCGATCATCGCCAGCGCCACGCCCAGGTTGCCCGACGACGACTCGATCAGCACCGAGTCCGACTTGAGGGTCCCATCCGCCTCGGCGCCCAGGACCATCTCCAGCGCGGCCTTCAACTTCACCGAGCCGGCGAAGTTCATGCCCTCGACCTTCAGGTACAGCTGGTGGCCGACCACCGGACGCAGGTCGATGAACAACCGGTCCTGGTTGAACGACTCCGGGGCCGAAATGATCTTCACGACGGGGCTCCTCAACCGCGGCATCCTTCCCAGCAAGATTCTGCCCGAGCGCCGTCACGGACGATCGCGCGCCGCCCAGCCTGACCGATCGGGGCGCTCCACCCCAAGGGGGCAGACCCCCCTCCTCGGACGTCGGGGCTCCACCACCCGACGTTACCCGCGCGACGGGGACGGGTTCGACTTCTATTGGAATCGTGTTCGTAACACATGAGAAAACAATGATCTCGGGCGGCGGGATTGTATCGGAAGGCGGAGGTCGATATCCGCCAGTGGTACCTGTGAGCCCGCTTTGTGCGTCGATTAAGGTGTGCGAATGTCCAGCACCCGCCGTTTCCCGCCCCCTCCGGCCGAGGGGCCGTGAGGCGCGTCGTACAGGCCGCTGCCGGGCTGGTTTTGGTGGGTGCGGTCGGCGTCGCGGTGGTGCAGACCACCGGGGCGGACACCCCGTTCACG
>JAESFN010000637.1_pt1 | contig 26329 bp, 24 predicted proteins | sample 9269411 | NCBI WGS metagenome assembly JAESFN01 (sample SAMN14505399, study PRJNA617100) | algae metagenome | isolation source: Iphinoe sp. HA4291-MV1 and co-occurring heterotrophs from trail next to... | place: USA: Maunawili Falls, Hawaii | collected 2009-07-25
CATTCTCAGAAGCAACACGAATATCGCAGGCCAGCGCCAGCTCACACCCACCGCCGAGCGCGAACCCGTTCACCGCCGCGATTACCGGCTGCGGCAACGATTCGATCGCATTCGCGGCGGCGTGACCGAGCGTACCGAACTCGCTCCCCTGCTCGATCGACATCGTCGCCATTGCTTTAATGTCGGCCCCGGCCACGAAGGAGCGATCACCCGCACCGGTCAGAATTACCGCGCGAATCGAGCGATCCTGTTTGATTTCGGCGAGGCGCTCGATGAGCAGCCGGAGCTCGTCGCCGTTGAGCGCGTTCAGCGCTTCAGGACGGTTGATGGTCAGAATCGCGATTCCCGAATCGCCTCGTTCGAGATCGATCGCCATACGACTCCCCTATTCGTTCCCGGCAGGCCGCAACGACTCGCGGAATCGCCGTCCATATTCCAGATAATGATCGGCGCCAAGCCGGAGGCGCGCGCGATTGTCGTCATCAAGCTCGCGCTTCACCTTTGCCGGCACCCCGGCTACCAGCACTCCCGCTGGGACTTGAGCTGCTTCCGGCACCACCGCACCGGCCGCGATCAGCACCTCGTCGCCGACAGTCGAGCGCGAGAGCACAACCGCGCCCATCGCGACCATCACGCGATCGCCGATCGTCGTGCCGTGGACGATCGCGCCGTGCCCGATGGTGCAGTCATCGCCAATCGTACAGGGCGCGTCGGGATCAACGTGCAGAATCGCGCCATCCTGAATATTCGTGCGCTTGCCGATCCGCACCGTATTGCAATCGGCACGGATCACGACGTTGAACCAGACGCTGCAGCCCGATCCTATCTCGACGTCACCCACGATCATCGCACCTGGGGCGATGAAGACATCGTCAGCAATCTTCGGGGTTTTTCCTTCGAAACTGAAAACGCCGGGACGTGTCGTGGCTGCGACCGGGTTACTCACGCCTCGCCTCCGACCCGGATCACGATTGCGTCACCCTGCCCACCGCCGGAGCAGATCGCCGCCACGCCGATACCGCCGCCACGCCGCTCCAGCTCATTAATCAGCGTCAGTACGATGCGCGTACCGCTTGCCCCGATGGGATGACCGAGCGCCACCGCGCCGCCGTTGACATTGACGCGCTCGAGATCGATCCCGAGCCGCTTCGCCGAGATCAGCGTGACACTGGCAAACGCCTCGTTGATCTCCCAGAGATCGACCTGGTCTGCGGTCAGTCCGGCACGGCTCAGCGCCAACTCGGCTGCCATCGCCGGGGTGTAGGCGAGATAGGCAGGCCCCCAACCCGCGCAGGCATGCGCGAGAATCGTCGCTCGCGGTTTCAGTCCTTTTTCAGCGGCGAATTCGGCGGATGTAACTACTACCGCTGCACCACCGTCGTTGACACCGGGCGCGTTGCCCGCGGTAACGGTTTGATTCGGATCGAACGCGGGTTTGAGCTTCGCGAGCAATTCGGGCGTCGTATCGCGGCGCGGCGCTTCGTCGGTATCGACCACGCGCGTCGCTTTGCGCTCGACGATTTCCACGGGAACGATCTCAGCCGCGAGGCGACCCGCATCGATCGCGGCGATCGCATGCATGTGCGAGCGGTAGGCCCAGGCGTCCTGCTCCTCGCGGGAGAGATGCTCTTCCTCGGCGACGGTGCCGCCGTGAATGCCCATCTGCACGCCCTCGATGGCGCAGCGCAGGCCATCCCCCTGCATCATGTCTTCGAGACCGCCATCACCGAAGCGATAGCCGAAACGGGCGTTGCGCAGGATGTAGGGCGCCTGCGACATGCTCTCCATGCCGCCCGCCAGAATCGCCCGGTGCTCGCCCAACCGGATCAACGAGTCGGCGAGCGTGATCGCGCGCATTCCGGACCCGCAAACGCGGTTGACCGTCTCCGCGGTGGTGGTTTTGGGCAGATCTACGGCGAATCCGACCTGCCGCGCCGGGTTCTGCCCCGCCCCGCCCTGCAGCACCTGGCCGAAAATCACGTGCCCGATGTCGGGAGCGTCGACGCCGGACCGGCGCAGCGCTTCACGTGCTGCGATCGTGCCGAGCTCAACCCCGGAAAACGACGAAAGCGCGCCGCCGAGCTTACCGAATGGTGTGCGAGCCCCATCGAGAATGACATTTTTCGCTGATGTGGTTGTCACGGATCGATCCGTTCTCGAAAAAACGACCGGCCAGAGGCACGAGAGCCTCCGGCCGGTATTCCATCACGCTTTCGCGCCTGTCGCCATCAACCGGCTGCCGCGACGTCGGTCAGATCGAAACCGGCGGCTGGAAGCTGCGGGTGGCTGAGCGGTTTGTCCTGGCGGTAACCAAGCGCGTATTCCGCTTGCAGAACCGTGTGAATCTCCCGCGTGCCTTCGTAGATCACAGCGCCGCGCGAATTACGCCAGAAGCGCTCCACCGGATACTCATTCGAGAATCCGTAGGCGCCGTGCACCTGAATCGCATCATCGGCCGATTGCAGCGCGACATCGCAGGCGTGCCACTTCATCATCGAGGTCTCACGCGTGTTGCGAACACCGCGATTCTTGAACTCGGCGGCCTTCATCGTCAGCAGGTAGGAGGTCTCGTACCCGAGCGACATGCGAGCGATCATCTGCTGCACCAGCTGATGGCGGCCGATCTCCTGCCCGAAGGTCTGGCGCTCGTGCGCGTATTTCACGCTGGCATCGAGGCAGGCGCGGGTGAGACCGCAGGCACCAGCACCAACGGTGAAGCGCCCTTGATCGATGCAGGACATCGCAATCTTGAAGCCTTCGCCCTCTTCACCGATACGGTTTTCGAGCGGCACACGAACATTGTTGAAGGCGAGTTCGCCGGTGTTTCCGGCGCGAACGCCCAGCTTGCCCTTGATCGTGCCCTGGGTGAACCCCTCCATGCCGCGCTCAAGCATGAAGCAGGTCAGGCCTTTGTGCTTCTGCGAGCGATCGACACTGGCGAAAACGAGGAAGTGATCGGCGATCTGCGCCAGCGAAATCCACATTTTGGCGCCATTGATGATGTAGGAATCACCATCGCGCACAGCCGTGGTTTCGATCGAACCGGCATCGGACCCGGCGTTCGGCTCAGTGAGCCCGAAGGTGGCGATCTTCTCGCCCTGCGCCTGCGGCACCAGCCAGCGCTGCTTCTGCTCCTCGGTGCACCACTGCAGCAGCGCCAGGCTGTTCAGCCCGACGTGCACGCTCATGATCACGCGCAGGAAGGTATCAACGTATTCAAGTTCTTCGCAGGCGAGCGCCAGAGAAACGTAGTCAAATCCGGACCCGCCGTACTGCTCGGGGATCGGCAAACCGAGAATGCCCAGCTCGCCCATTTTGTCGAGCGCTTCGCGATGGAACTCCCCTTTGGCGTCCCATTCTTGAATGTACGGCGCCACCTCACGCTGGGCGAATTCGCGCACCATATCGCGAACTTGCTTTTGTTCGGCGGTCAGGTCGAAATTCATGTCAGATTCCCGTCCTCTACGCAAGCGGCTCCAAACTCTCTCAATGCCGGGCCTGAAAACTCAAAAGAGTATATGGCGGGGAATGGTGCTCCGGCAACAGAGCAGGCGACGAAAATTCGGCGGATACGCCCAACAGACAACGCATTTTCGATCGAGAATGACGGATTCCGTCAATTTTTGAGCTACGTCGCTCCAACGGGTCGCGGCCCTCGCGTCAGCTCGCCGATCGCGAGGTGCTGCACCCCATCCGGAGTCTCGATGAGCGCCGCGCCATCGTCGGCGACGCCAGCAAACCTGCCAAGCATTTCGCCGGACGGGAGCTGCATCGAGACAGCCTCGCCCAAATAAAGCGCCCGTTTCGTCCAATCGGCGAGTGATGGCCGGCCCTTACTCGCGAGAAACTCGCTATACCGCCGTTCAATCGCCGCGAGGACCGCCTGCTCGACGGCTGCAAGCGGAAAGCTGTACCCCGTTTCGATGTAGAGGCTGGTTGCCCCCTCGGGAAGCTCATCGGGGCGGGCGTTGACATTGATCCCGAAGCCGAGGTTTACGAAATCGATGCGCTCGCCAATGCTGCGTGATTGCGCGAGCACCCCGCAGACCTTCTTGCCTTCGAGGTAGACATCGTTCGGCCACTTAAGCCGGCAGCGTGCTCCCGAAACCGCATCGAGTGCCTCGGCGATGGCGAGCCCGATAACCAACGGCAGTGACGAAATTTGCCTCACTGGGAGTGAGGGGCGAAGCAGAAGCGAGCAAAGCAATGCTGAGCCGGGCTTCGTGATCCAGTTCCGACCGGCGCGTCCGCGTCCTGCCGTCTGTTGTGCGGTGATCACCGCCGTTCCTTCAGCCGCTCCGCTTCGTGCGAGCCGGTCAAGCTCGTCCATCGTGCTGGGTAGTTCGTCGAATCGGTGGACAGGACTTCCGAGACGGATCACGACGCGCCGTTCGAGTCGCCGCTGGCTTCGCCACTCTCCGGCTCGGCGTGGATGCGCTCGATCCGCACACGGCTCACACGGTGGCGTTCGACTCTGAGCACGGTAACGCGCAACCCGTTTGCTTCGACGATATCGCCCTCGATCGGCAAGCGACCGAGATGTTTGAGTACGAAACCGCCGATCGTATCGAAGTCTTCGTCGTCAATCTCGTCTTCTTCAAGATCGAAATCGTCCTCGATTTCGGTCATCGAGGTTCCGCCATTGACCTCGTAAATGTCCTCGGAGATTTTCAGCGGATCGTCTTCATCGTCGTCGTACTCATCGTGAATGTTGCCGACGATTTGCTCCACGATATCCTCGATCGTGAGCATCCCGGCCGTCCCACCGTACTCGTCGGCGAGAATCGCCACCTGCACGCGTTGCTGCCGCATATCTCGCAGCAATTCATCCACGCGCTTTGATTCCGGGAAGAAGAACGGTGGGCGGATCAGCGGGCGAATGCGGACGTCACGCCCGTCTCGCATCACGAACGGGAGCAAATCCTTGGCGTAGAGCACGCCGATGATGTCATCGAGCGATTGGTCGTAGATCGGAATGCGGCTAAAACCGCTGGCTGTGATCATCTGCAGCAGCTGGCGCGGTGGCGTGTTGATACTGGCGGCAACCATATCGGGCCGCGGCACCATCAGATCGCGCGCGGCCAGATCTTCCAGCTGCAACACGCCATCGATCATTTCCTGCTCCGCTTCCTGCAGTTCCTGATCGTCAGCCCGCGATTGCAACGAGTCGCGCAACTCATCCTCGGTCGCAACGAGGGAGCCATCACGACCCGGCAGTAGCCATTTCCCCGGCGTCGCGATCAGATCGGAGAAGCGCAGCAACGGCGACGCGATACGAGCGAGCCAAGCCACAAACCGCGCGATCAGCTCGAGCCACGACTCCGGCGCCGAGGCGAGTACCGCCCGCGGCAGCCCTACCCCCGCCCAGAGCAAAACGATGACGAGAATTACGGCATCGACCAGCCAGTTGACCTCGTCGAACAGGCGGTCAACCGCATCTTCAACCGCCACGGCCGCGAGGATCACCGCGATGATGCGGACGACCTCGATCGAGGCAGTGCGAACTCGCGATGCCTCGACAATCGCGTGCGTCGTCCGCTTCCCGCTACGGATTTCTTCCTGAATGGCATGCAGACGGCGGCGCGTAACCGCGCCGCCGCCCAATTCCGACACGCTCGCGCAGGCATACAGCGCCAACGCGATGACGGCGATGATGATGTCGAGAACTAAGGCACTTTCCACTGGCCGTTAGCACCTTCCGATCGGTGAAGACCGCCTTCGCGGCTCAATGGAAGAGCGCGCTGACGCTCAAATCCTTGTGAATGCGCATGATCGCCTCAGCGAGCAGCGGCGCGATCGTGATCGACTCGATCATCGACGGCGTTTCACCGGGCGGCAGCGGAATGCTGTCGGTGACGAAGACCTTCGAGATTGGCGAATTTTCCAGCAACTCAATCGCGTCACCGGCAAAAATGCCGTGCGTGGCCGCCGTATGAATATCGGCCGCGCCGCGCTCTTTGAGCAGTTTCGCAGCTTCGACCAGCGTACCGCCGGTCGAAATCATGTCGTCGACAATGACGCAGGTCTTGCCCTCGACATCCCCAACCATCTCCAGCACTTCCGTCGCATCGGCCTGGGGATGCCGCTTCGAGATAATCGCCAACGGTGCGCCAACGCGGGTGCGGAAGTCGTCGGCGCGGGCCACGCCACCGGCGTCGGGGCTAACCGCCACGACGTCAGTCCCCTGCATCAACTGGCGATAGCGTCGAGCGAGAAGTGGGGTCGCGCGCAGATGATCGACCGGGATATCGAAGAATCCTTCGATAGCAGGCGAGTGCAGATCAAGCGTCAGAACGCGATGCGCTCCCGCGGTGACGATCATGTTCGCAACAAGCTTGGCCGAAATCGGTTCGCGACCGCTGGTCTTCTTTTCCTGCTTGGCGTACGCGTAGTACGGGATCACCGCGGTGATCCGGTCAGCCGAGGCCCGGCGCAGTGCGTCGATAACGAGCAGAAGCTCCATCAAGTGATGGTTCACCGGATTGCAGATGGACTGGATAACGAAAACATCTGAGCCGCGCACGTTTTCATCGAGCTTGACACGAGTTTCGCCGTTTTTGAATTCCCCGATAACCGCCCTACCCAGCGGGGCCTCCAGCGATTTCATGATCTCGGCGGCCAGTATCGGGTGTGAAGTTCCGGCAAAAACCTGCAGACGCCCTTCCATCACGCGGTCTGTTCTCCATGTTTACTGTTGCCGGTTGACTCCGGCGATCGAGGTTTGGCAGGAACGCCCACGACAAGAGTTCCCGGAGCAACATCGCGGGTGACCACCGCTCCCGCCCCGGTCCGCGCGCCGTCTCCCACCGAGACCGGCGCTACCAGCATGGTATCGCTTCCGATGAAGACGTTGGCGCCGATAGTTGTCGAGTTTTTATGAACTCCGTCGAAATTCACCGTGATGGTGCCGGCGCCGATATTCGTTTTGGCGCCGATTTCGGCGTTGCCGAGATACGAAACGTGACCGATCTTCACGCCCGGCGCGATAACCGAGCTCTTAATCTCGACGAAATTTCCGATGTGAACTCCCGCGCCGATCTGGCTGCCCGGTCGCAAATGCGAGTACGGGCCGATATCCGTCCCATCCCCCACCTCGCATGATTCGAGCGTGGACGAGCCGATACGCACCTCGTTCCCGATCACGGCACCATCGAGCAGCGCGTGAGGGCCAACGGTGCAGCGCTCACCGATGCGCGTCCCGGTGCGGATAACGCAGCCGGGTTCAATCACCGTATCGCGGCCGATCTCGACTCCCTGTTCGATGGTGACCGTTTCCGGCAACCGGATCGTGACCCCGTTGAGCTGATGCTCGCGGCGAATCCGGCGCAGGAGGATCGCTTCCGCCTCAGCGAGCTCCAGGCGATCGTTTACCCCCGCGAGCACCTCTAGCTCGCCAGCTACGGTGACGGCAGGCCACTCCTCGACACTCGGGGCGGCGCTGGCGGCTCGCAGCACGAGATCGGTGAGGTAGTACTCGCCCGTAACGGGATTCGGTTGCAGCGTCTGAAATTCACTACGCGCCCAGACCGCGTCGAGGGCAATCATGCCGCTGTTAATTTCAGTCGGTCCGATTCGCTTTGCGGGATCGTCGTCCTTTTTCTCGATGATCGCGGTAAAGCGTCCGTCGACGCGTTCGATACGGCCGTATCCACGCGCTTCCGGCACGACGGTTGTCAGCGCCGCGATCCTCACCGCTTGATTCGCTAAGGCGTCGTGCAATTCGGCAACGATCTCGCGGGTCAGCACCGGGTGATCGGAGTACAGCACCACCGCGCGATCGCACTCGGGCGCGGCATCAAGCGCAAGACGAACCGCATCACCGGTGCCTCGGGGCGGATCCTGAATGACGACGCGGATATCATCCCGCCCGATCGCGTCAGCTGCGCTTGCGGTTTGCGGACTCGCGACGAGAATCGTGACGGTAGGATCGACGGCAGCACCGGCGGCGAGCACATGCTCGAGCATGGTCAGTCCGGCGACACGATGAAGTGGTTTGGGGAGATCGGATTTCATCCGGGAGCCGGCGCCTACGAGAGAGCGGCCACCTGGCTGGCGGGCCAGGATTCGAACCTGGAACAAAGGCTCCAAAGACCCTTGTGATACCATTTCACCACCCGCCAACAACTGGTTCGTAGAGGCATGACAGCGCCGGAACCGGCCCAGATCATACCACGACTTTGCGGATTTCACCGGCAATTCCGCTTATGACGATCAGACGCCGAGCGCATCCTTCACCTTGCCGAAGAATGAGCGCTGGTGTGGCTGCTGCTGAATCTCGCTGCCCATCGTTTCGGCCAGCTGCTCGAAGAGCGCGCGCTGCTCGTCCGTCAAATCGCGCGGCACAACCACGTGCACGGTGACGATTTGATCGCCGCGATCGTTGCCGACCGGCACGCCCTTGCTCCGCAAGCGGAACTGCTGTCCCGATTGCGTTCCCGATGGCAATCCGAAGCTCGTCGGACCATCGATGGTTTCGACGTTGATCTGATCGCCCAGCGCTGCCTGCGCCACGTTCACCCCGACATTGATCAGGATGTTCTTGCCCTGGCGGGTGAAGAGCTGGTGCGGCTCGATGCGCACTTTGACGTAGAGATTGCCGTTGCCACCACCGGAGGTACTCGCCTCACCCTGACCGCTCAACCGGAGCGTCTGGTTCTCATCGATGCCCGAGGGGATCGTGACGGTGATCGAGCGACCACGCGTGACCCGCCCTCGACCACGGCAAGTCGGGCACGGATCGGTGATTTGCACGCCCTCGCCACGGCAGGTCGAGCAGGGCTGGGCGGTCATGAACTGACCGAGGATCGTCTGCTGCACGCGCCGCACCTCGCCGGTGCCGTTACACACCGAGCAGCGCGGCGGTGTTGCGCCGCCACGCATTTTGGTGCCGTGGCAGTCGTCGCAGGTTTCCTGGCGGGTGAGCTCGATCTCGCGCTCGGTGCCGAACATCGATTCCAGGAAGGTGATGTCGACGGTCGCCTGGAGATCGGCGCCGCGCTGCGGTCCCGAACGGCGGCGGTTCGTCGCCCCACCGAAAAACGTTTCGAAAATATCTCCGAATGGGTTCGCGCCGAAGCCACCGAACGGATCGCCACCATTGCCACCCATTTGTGACGCGGCGTGCCCGAAACGGTCGTAGGCGGCGCGGCGATCCGGATCGGAGAGCACTTCGTAGGCCTCGTTGACCTCTTTGAAGAGCTCCTCCGCTTCCGGGTCTTTATTCACATCCGGGTGATATTTCCGCGCCATCCCGCGGTAGGCTTTTTTGAGCTCGTCGTCCGAAGCGCTGCGCGAGCAGCCCAGAACTTCGTAATAGTCGCGTTTCTCTGCCATGGTTGCCCGTGTTGCGTTCTTGAGGACACGCGCGCCGACCTCGCGTGACCAGACCTGCCCGCGATTCGGAAGCGACGCTTCCCGCGTTGAATCGGCTTGTAGGTATGAGGGGAATCGCGTGCCAAAACCGCGCGCGTTTTTGGCCGCACCCGCGTGCGTACACTCTAGCACTCAGGTTGTTTGAGTGCTAAGGCTGGCAGGTTCCCGGGGAACACTCCGGCAACAAGGAATTCAGCGATGCTCCGAGGTGAACTCACGGCTTTGCGACCATTTCGCGCGTCCGATCTGCCAATCATGCGGGATTGGTATCGCGATCCCGCGACGGCTCGCACGTGGGCACAACCGCCAATTGTTAGCGACACCGCATTTGAAGCCGATCTGAACGGTCGCTTCGCCCGGTTCGGCGAATCGGGGTATTTCGCGATCGAGAATCTCGACGGCGAATTGATCGGGCGCGCTGACTTCGAGCACCTCGACCCCGTCGATCGTACCGCCGAAGTAATGATCGTGATTGGCGATCCCGGAAGCCGGGGAAAAGGCGCAGGCAGCGACGCGATGCGCGTCCTGCTGAGCTATCTCTTCCGCGATCGCCAGGCAGAGCACGTCTGGCTCACCGTGTTGGCCTGGAATGAACCGGCAATTCGGAGCTACGAGAAGATTGGCTTCATTCGCGAAGGCCGGTTGATCGAGGATGTCTGGCTCGATGGTAAAGCCGACGATCAGCTCGTGATGGGCATTTTGCGGCACGAGTTTGAGGCAAAGTGGCCCTCTACTCCTCAAGACGCGTGAGATCGATCACCCGACCAGCCCGCCGCTGCGCGGCCTTATAGAACCAGGGAGCCGCCAGCGAAACGTAGATGCGGCCTTCGAGATCATTAATCAGCGATTGCGGCACGCCCTCCGCGCCGAATCGCGCCCCCGCGATCGCGCCCGCCACCGCGCCGCGAGAATCGGTATCGCCACCGCGATTCACCGCCTCAAACACCGCCGCGTCGAACGTTTCGGCTGCTCCGGCGATCGCAATTGCGTCGCTAACCACTGCTACCGGTGAGCCAGCATCGCTCACGTCCTCACCGCGAATCGCGCGTCCGACGGAACCGTCGCCGAGCACCGCCCCGAGTCGCTCTCGCCACTCCTCGGCGGGGATCTGCCTGGCAGCCAGCGCAACCGCCATCGCGACGGCAGTGACGAGATCAATGGCAACGGGGCTGCCGTGCGTGATACGTGTGACCGCTTCCGCGTCCTGCTGCAACGCCCGCAGATCGAACGCCCCAATCGCGTGCAAAAGCCCGACGGGAATACCACGCGCGGCGACATCAGGCGACACCGCGCCGTCATCATTGAGCGGCACGACGAATTCCATGAATTCGTCAGCGCGTTCGAGAGCGGCGGCGGTTTCCGGGTGAATCCAGCGCTTTGCCTCTCCCCTGGCGAGAAAAATCATGCGCGGACCGATCAAATCGGGATCGATGATGCCGGCGTTCGCTGTCGTCGATTCGACGATACAGAGCGCCAGTTCCGACTCCTCGGTGAACTCACCGGCCTTGATCTCCGCGCCGTCATCGAACACGCGGCGATGGTAGTGCTCGATGCGGCCGAAGCGTTCCGCGATCCGCGCGGGGCTCCAGCCTGCTACCGGCATCCCCATGGCATCGCCGATCGCCATTCCCAGCAAGCTGCCGAGAAATCGTCCCTGATCGGCGCTCCGCTCTGACATACCCAGATTCTCCATCCACGCGGTGACGACAAACACCCGCAACATTCCTGATAATACGGCGCAAGCGAACTCCCTATCGTGATTGAGGTATCGCCAATGACTCAACCAGCCTCCAGTAATCGCCCCCGGGGCGCCGCGAGCCGTGCGGTGCATTCCGGTGAGCGGCCACCGCGTCCCGATTTTGTCCCGACCGCCACGCCGATCTACGCCACCTCGTCGTTTTCGTACGAGGACTCAGGCGATCTCGATCCGATTTTCGGAGCCGAGCGGGATGGCTTCGTCTATAGCCGCTACGGCAACCCGACCACCCAGGCGCTGGAAACCGTGCTCGCCGATCTCGAAGGCGGCGAAGATGCGGTGCTCTGTGCCACGGGCATGGCGGCAATTCACGCCGCTGTCACGCTCGATCTCAAATCAGGCGACCGCATCGTGGCGGGCGAAGACCTGTATGGCGCCACGTTCGCGCTGCTGACCCAGTTGCTACCGCGCTACGGTATCGAGGCAACCCTGGTCGATATGCGCGATCTCGATGCTGTACGAACAGCAGTCGAGCGCGACAAACCGGCGGTTGTGCTCTTCGAATCGGTCTCAAATCCGCTGATTCGGGTCGCAGACGTCGCAGCAATTGCCGAAATCGGGCACTCCGTGAATGCCGTTGTCGTAGTCGACAACACGTTTCCCTCACCGATAGGCTGCAATCCGCTTGCGCTTGGCGCCGATGTTGTTGTGCACTCCACCACGAAGTATTTAGCGGGCCACGGCGATGCCAGCGGCGGCGCCATTATTTCGACGCGCGAGCGTGTTCAGCGCATACGGCTGCAGCAGCGCACGATCGGCGCGGTGATCAGTCCGTTCGAGGCCTGGCTCACGCTGCGTGGGGTTAAGACGCTGCCGCTCCGCTTTGAAAAGCAGTGTGCAAATGCGGTGACCGTCGCGAACTGGCTGAATCAGCATTCCCGCGTTACCCACGTCAATTTCCCCGGTCTCGACGATCTCGGACGCGCCGGCCGGCAGTTTAATCAGGGACTGATGGGAGCGATGCTCTCCTTCGATATCGCCGGTGCCGACGAGGCCGCCGTCACCCAATTTATGAATGCACTGCAGATGATCGTCCCGGCGACCACACTCGGCGATATCTACAGTTTGGTGCTCTACCCCGCGAAGACATCGCATCGCGCCCTCCCGCCGGAAGCGCAGCAAGCGATCGGGATCGGTCCGGGTTTGGTTCGCCTCTCGGTCGGGATCGAGGACGCGGATGACATCATTGCCGATATCGATCAGGCGCTCGCCGCGATGTCGACCACGTAGGAGCAACGAATTCTTATGGAGCGATCAGGACCGGGCTGGCCGGGCGCGCAGCGGGCCGCTATGTGCATCTCAATCGATATCGACGGTTCGTTCGCGGAGCGGAACTACCGCGATGCGTCAGACAGCTACTGGATCTCCCAACCCGAGTACGAGCGCACTGGTCTGCGCCGTCTCCTCAATCTCCTGGCCGATTTCGATCTGCAGGCGTCATTCTGCTGGGTCGGCCGGTGCGCCGAGGAGATGCCTGATCTGGTCCAGGATGTCGTTGCGGGCGGCCACGAGCTCGCGCTGCACGGTTGGGATCATCGGTATCTCAATCGTATGGAAGCCGATGAGCAGCTAGATGATTTTCTTCGTACCCGGGAAACCATCGAGCGGGTGGCGGGTGTGACGCCGGTCGGGCACAAAAGCCCCGGCTGGCGGTTCGATGAAACCACCCACCGTATCGCCCAAGAGATCGGGCTCGAATGGATCATGGATATTCCCCGGGGCGATCTCCCATCGTTCGTTTCGGAGACCTCGGTCAAACCATCGCTCGTGAATCTCCCGCCGTCGTTCCTTTGGGCCGACTATCACTGGTATGTCGACAACGTCGCCTCGCCGAATCACGTTGCAGGGGCCTGGCAGGAGGATCTCGATCAGCTGCGGGACGAGGGCGGTCTAATGACGCTCACCCTGCATCCGTGGGTGAGCGGACGCCCTGGACCGCTACGCGGCGTCGCGCGCTTTCTTGACTACGCCGTGTCGCTCGGCGATATCTGGATCGCGCCGGCCGGGCAAATCGCTCGCTGGTGGCGCGAACGTGCCGGTTCCCTGACCGGTGATGAGAAGGATTAGCAATGCGCGGAGATTTGCTGCTCGTTAACGGCCGCATCAAAACGATGAATCCCGATCAGCCGTTCGCCGAGGCGGTGGCGATTCGCGGTGGCAAGATCGCCGCGGTCGGCAGCAACGCCGAAGCGCGGGAATCGGCCGGGCCGCGCGTCGATTCGATCGATCTGCGTGGCCGCACCGTGACCCCGGGTCTGAACGACGCTCACGCGCACCCAATGTCGCTTGGTCGTTCGATGGCCGATATCAGCCTCCGTGCGCCCGCCGTACATTCGATCGCTGATATCGTGCGCGCGGTGCAGGATCGCACCAGCCGTCAGGACGCCGGCACCTGGGTGATCGGTCACGGCTACGATCAGGCGCAGCTAACCGAGCAGCGGCAACCGACCCGCCACGATCTCGACGAGATTTCGCCGAATCACCCCGTTCTGCTTTACCGCGCCTGTCACCACATCCTCGCCGCGAATAGCGCGGCGCTCGCGCTCGCGGGGATCGATCGCAACACACCGAATCCCGACGCGGGAGAGATCGATCGTGATGAGCATGGCGAGCCAACCGGGATTTTGCGTGAAGCGGCGATGCTGCTCGTGACCGAGCAATTGACGCCACCAACCGTCGATGAAATGACGGAGGGAATCATTCTCGCCGGCAAGGCGTTTCTCGCCACCGGTGTTACGAGCACGGTTGAGGCCGGTATCCGGCGCCCGGAAGAGATGGCGGCCTACCAGAACGCCTGGGCAGCGGGCGCGATGCCGGTGCGCACCTATCTCATGATGATGATCGACGAAATGCTCGACAACCTGCTTAGTCTCGGTATCAAAACCGGCTACGGCGATCCCTGGTTGCGCATCGGACCGGCGAAGCTCTTCAGCGACGGCAGCCTGGGTGGCCGCACCGCGCGCATGAAGGCCCCCTACGAAGGCCAAACCGACAACTACGGCATCTGGATGGACACACCGGAGAGCATGAAGGCGAAAATCCTGCGCGCTCACAAAGCCGGATTCCAGGTCGGCATCCACGCTATCGGTGATGACGCGGTCGATGTGATCCTCCAAGGGTATGAAGAAGCGCAAGCCGCCTACCCTCGCCCTGACACGCGACACCGCATCGAGCATGCAGTGCTCGTGAGCGAAGACGTTCTGACGCGGATGAGCGCTGCCGGTGTGGTGCCAATTCCCGGCGCGTCCTTCACCTACTTTTTCACGCCAGCCTACGCGCAAAACATCGGCGATGAGCGCTTGCGCTACAGCAACGCGATGGCATCGTTCAAGCATCACGGCATCGTGGCGGCGGCGAGCACCGACACACCAGTCGTGCCACCTGAAGCCGGTTTCGGCCTCTACAACATGGTCACGCGCAAGGACATCAACGGTGATGTGCTGTGGGGCGAACAAGCGATCTCGCTCGACGACGCGCTGCGTGCTTACACCTGGAACGGCGCCTACGCCTCGTTTGAGGAAAACATCAAAGGCTCACTCGAACCCGGCAAGATCGCCGATCTCGCCGTTTGGGAGACCGATCTCGATACCATCGATGCCGAGGCGATCAAAACCGTCGCCGTCGACTACACGATCACCGATGGCAACGTCGCCTACGAACGCCAGGCCTAGCGGGAGGAATCGCTCATGCCAGTCACACTGACCTATCACGGGCACTCCGCCTTCGGTTTGAGCGATGGCTCATCGAGCGTGTTGATTGATCCGTGGTTCACCGGCAATCCGGCAGCGACCGTTGCCGCGAAGGATGTCACGGCCGATACGATCCTGATCACCCACGCGCACGACGATCACGTCGGTGACGCACTGTCGATCGCCAAACGCACCAAGGCGACCGTGATTACGGTCAACGAGCTCGGCGTCTATCTCCAGTCGCAAGGCCTGAAAGATGTCGTTCCGGGCAATCATGGTGGCACGATCGCCTTCAAAGGCGGCACCGCCAAGTTCACACAGGCGTGGCACTCATCATCGCTCGGGGTGGGCGACGATCGCGTTGCACCCGGAGTCCCCGCCGGCTTCATCGTGCGCTACGGCGGGCTCGTCATCTATTTCGCCGGTGACACGGCGTTGTTCGGCGATATGGCGCTGATCGGCGAAGAAGGCCTCGATATCGCCGTCCTCCCAATCGGTGATCGATTTACGATGGGTCCGAGCGATGCCGTGCGAGCCGCGAAGCTGCTCAAGGCCAAAACCGTGATCCCCTGCCACTACAACACCTTCCCGCCAATCGAGCAGGATGCGAACTCCTTCGCCAAGGCGCTTGTCGGGAGTACATCGTCAACGGCTGTAATCATGAAACCCGGTCAATCCCAGACATTCGAACCATGAGCGAAATCGATCCGCGCGCTGCATTCAACGCGGAGCTTGCCCGCACCGCCTACCAAAAGAAGGCGGTGAGCAAGCTCCCACCCAGTGATGTTCTTGATTTTGCCGAGCAGTTCTTCCGGGAGCGCGGGTATCGAGCCGCGCGCACCGGCCGCCCCAACCACGTGTTTGTCATGGGCGGGCGTGAAGGAATTCTGCCCAGGGTCACCGGGGAGATCGCCGCTCGTCAGGGCGTGGGGCGAACCGGCTCAACGCTCGTGACGCTGGATGCCGCGGGCGAAAACCTCGGCAAAGCGATGGAGGAATTCCGTGAAGCGCTGCGAAAGCAACGCGTCAGCCCAGTGACTACGGAGTAGTCACAGCCGGGCTAAATCTCCCAGTCGCTGTGGCGGGTCGCGGGATCGATCGATTCGACCACGAGATTCAGCTTGACCGGGAATGTCACCGCAGCAACCAGCGGCGACTTCGCGAGTACGTCATCGACCACACCCGAAAAATGCCCCGCGGGATCCTCGCTGGCGACGGTAGCGCGGGCAAGGATCTCTTCGATTCTCAGGCCACCATCACCTGACAGCGGATCGACGCGTACCGTGGCATCGAGCACGAAATCGGTGCGATCGAGCTGCAAATCGCGCGCGCAGGCAACCCGGGCGAGCGTCTGCGCCAGGCTTGCTCCGATCGATGCCAACAGGTGCTCCTCCGGGCTCGGTCCGAGATCGAAGCCCGAAATGTCACCGCCATCGCCCGAGGAGAGGCGGAACCCGCGGACGGAAATCGTGCGCAGCCCACTGCAACCGACCGTGTGCAGGCGTGCCGTGAGCACACGCGCAACTCCTACCGAATCGGTGCCGAACCCCTCTTCTCCCCGTCGCAGCAAGGCCATCGCTGTTGCCCTTTTCACCCATTACGCGCTGATGATGCGGTGTACCACATCTGACCCTGATAATACAAAACAAGTCAAATCTGTATCAACAACTAAAGATTTCCATTTGTCGCCTGCGTAGCGTTTCCAGTGCAGAACTGGAAACGCTATCTGACTCATCGCCAACCAGACCTTGTCCGTTCGCGAGAAGGTGTGTCGAAATTCGCAGTCGTTGTTCGATGACTCAGTGAGGCATCGGGGATGGAGCGGCACGCGCCGCCGGGGACCGATGCCGATCGAGCGCAAGGGAGCGTATCGTGGCCACCAAGATCACCCCTTTTCTCTGGTTCGACAACAATCTTGAAGAAGCCATGCAGTTCTACTCCTCGATCTTCGAGGACGTGAAGATCTCCAACGTTAGCCGTCTCGGTGAAGGCAGCGACGCCCCGATCCTGACGGCGCAGTTCAGCATCAACGGTCAGGATTTCCTGGCGATGAATGCCGGTCCGCAGTTCAAATTCAACGAGGCGATCTCGTTCATGATCGATTGCAAGGATCAGGCCGAGGTCGATTACTACTGGGAGAAGCTAACCAACGGCGGCGAGGAGAGCATGTGCGGCTGGTTGAAAGACCGGTTCGGTCTTTCCTGGCAGGTGACGCCTCGCCAGCTGATGGAGCTGCTCGGCTCACCCGACCGCGAAGCTGGAGGTCGCGCGATGCAGGCGATGATGACGATGCGCAAAATCGACATCGCCGCCCTCCAGGCTGCGCACGACGCAAAGGTTTAATCGATCCCTCCTTGCAGCAGTCGAATTAACCGAGTACCAATCGACTACCACGCAGCAGGGCCGGATGAACCGGCTAATCACCGAATGGGGCCACGGCGGCCCAGGAGAATCCAACGATGGCAGGCGTGAGCACGTATCTCAACTTCGCGGGTAACACGGAGGAAGCGTTCACCTTCTACAAAACCGTGTTCGGTACTGAGTTCGTCGCAGGGATCATGCGCATGGGCGATGGCCCGGCCGATCCGAATATGCCGCCGATGGACGATCGCCAGAAGAATCTGGTGATGAACGTTCAACTCCCAATCACCGGCGGCCACCTGCTGATGGGCACCGATGCCGACGCCAGCATGGGTTTCAACCTCGTGCAGGGCAACAATGTCTACATCGCGCTGAATCCCGACACTCGGGGCGAGGCTGATCGTCTCTTCGCCGCGCTGGCCGAGGGTGGCAACGTGGAGTGGCAAATCTCGGAAGCGTTCTGGGGTGATTACTTCGGATCGCTGACCGACAAGTTCGGCACGAAGTGGATGGTCAATACTTCGTCCAAATCCTGAGTGCCACACTCAACTGAGTAATGCTGCGAGCGCCCGGCAATTGCCGGGCGCTCGTCGTTTTATCCGGTCACCTTCTCCGCGGTGGCGAGCGTCGCTTCCATCGTCGTGAGGGCGTCGGTGAGCCCCTGATAACTCAGGACAAAATCCTGATTCCAGCCGCCGATTTGATTCGCAGCAACGGCAGGGTGGACCGCGAAAAGCGGATCAGCGCGAAGCTCCTCGTTACTCATGCGCCCGGCACGCAGCGAAAGGAAAAAGACATCACTGGGATACTTGTTCGCCTGCTCCCGGCTGAGGATTTCCCAGAACTTGCCTTTCTCAACATCAGGCTCCAGCAGATTCATACCAAGCGACTGATACCAGGCGAGATCGGCCCAATCCTCCGGGTTCGCGAGATACCAATCGGCGCCCTCGGTCGGTACGCCGGCGAACAACGAAACGACGTCGCTTTTTGCCGCCACGGTTGCCGAGAATTTCTCGACTGCTGCGTCGAATTCCGCTTTCGCGGCCGTTAGCTCGGGCGAAGCGAGATCGGTACCAAGCGCTTCAGACAGTTCCGCGAAACGCTGCAGGTTTTCGTTGGCCATCCCAGCAACCGAAATGCAAACGACAGGCACAACGGCCTGGGTGGCCTTGTATGTTTCAGCGGAGGTAAAGCTCCAGATGTCGTCTTCAGCCCAGGCAATCGTGACGAAAAGCTCGGCATCGACCGCGAGAAGCGATTCCAGATCAGGCTCCGGTTCGCCCTCGGTGGCGTTGATCACCGGCACCGACCGCTCGACATTCGCCCAGGACGCATCCGATGCAACCGTCCAGCCGGAAACGGCGATCGGTCGTACACCAAAGTCCCAGAGCGGTGCGGCCGCGTTCAGATCGGCAACGATGCGGGTCGGTCGCTGCGGCAGTTCGACAGTGACCCCGAGATCGTCGGTGAATCGCCACGGTCCGGCAGCCGGGCTCGCCTCCTGAGCGCCGGCCGATCGCGGCAGGAGACGCGCGGCGCCGAGGGCCGCGGCTCCCCCGATGAGTGTCCGCCGGGTCGCTCGCAGTCTAGAATTAGCCACTCCGCTCGCCTTTCTATCATTCGACCAAATGAGACAGGTATACTGATCCGGGCAAAAACGCCCGGCACGCGCCCCAGTAGCTCAGTGGATAGAGCAACCGCCTTCTAAGCGGTAGGTCGCAGGTTCGATCCCTGCCTGGGGTACCACCGCAGTTCGGTGCACTGCTTAATTCCTACCAAAATAGTCGGATTTTGAAAAGCCCAATTCTTCCGTATTTCTTCACGTCTGCCGTTCTCATTACTGTTTAGTGGCGCGATTCCGCGACTCACCGTTTTGGCGGATCAACTTTGTCATCGTCCAAGTACAACAACGGCACGGCTTGTTTGGCCGCGCCGTTGTCGTGATCTCCCGGCGTTCGCTACCCGATCGCGGCTTTTACGCGGTCGGGTGTCAGCGGAAGCTCGCGTACCCGCGCACCGGTGGCATCGTAGATAGCATTCGCAATCGCCGCGGCAACCGGCACGGTTACCGGCTCGCCGACGCTCTTGGACGGTTTATCGGGTCGATTGACCAGCACGGTGACAATTTCCGGCACCTCCGGGAAGGTAAGAATGGGATATGTCTCCCAATCGCGGTTTGTCACCATTTTGCGATCGAAGCTGATCTGCTCGTGCATGGTCCAGCTCATGGCCTGAATCACGCCCCCTTCGACCTGATTGGTCAAGCCATCCGGATTGATGATCAAGCCGCAATCGATCGCGCAGGTCATCTTTCTCACTCGCACGCCTCCTGTCGCGGCATCGACATCGACTTCCGCCACGTACGCGAGATAGGTACCCGATGGCGCGTCCTCGCCGGCGTACAACGCGAAACTGACACCGATACCGGTGCCGCTTTTGCCAACATGGGGCGTCCAGGCGGCCGCGTCGGTTGCCGCCTTGAGCACCGCGACCGCGCGTTCATCCGCAAGATGCGCTAGCCGGAATTCGACCGGATCGATTCCCGCTTGCTCCGCCAGCTCGTCCATGAACGATTCCAGCGCGAAGATGTTGTAGCCACGGAACACGTTACGCATGTAGCCGGTGCGCAGCGACGGCCCCGAGTCAAACGCCTCCAGCGGAAACGATCCAAGCTGGTAGGGCGTCAAACCCAGCGGACCGGTGCTCCGTTTGCCAGGGTGGCTGCCGCGGACCGTGCTCCAGACTCTGCCCCACATACCCGCAATCGTGCCGTCAGCGCTCAGGCCTGCCTCCAGTCGCGTAATCTGCGGCGGCCGGTATTGACTCCATTGCAGCTCCTCGGCACGCGACCACTGCAAGCGCACGGGTTTACCGACAGCCTGTGAGAGGAGTGCCGCTTCGACATCGACCTCCTGGTCGTAGTCGTCCCGCCGGCCGTAGAGACCGCTACTCGGCCCGCCATGCACGCGAACCTGTTCGTTTTCAGTGAATCCGAGCGCCTGAGCCACCATCCAGCGTGTGCCGAACGGCCACTGGGTGGCGGTCCAGATCTCGGCGGAATCGCTCCGTACGTCCGCGAGCGACCAAGCCGAACTGATGGGTGCGTAATGGACAAACGGACCGTGATAGCTGGCCGAGTGAGTGTTCTTCGCCGTGGCGATCGCAGTATTGTATTCGTCGAGGCGCTGATCGTAGTCCTCCTGAGCACCCACCGCCTCACCGGTAGCGAGCAACCAGCTCCACAGATCATCACTGGTGGTCGGTACGGTATCCACGATCTCCCACTCCGCCGTTTCGCGAAGTTTCTCGACCGCTCTGATCGCGAGATCCTCCCGCTCAGCGACGACGCCGATCCAATCACCGTGCATCGTTTCGAGACGTTCGACCCGAGCCAGACGCTCATCACCGGGATATCGGACCGGTACGACCGCGACGATGCCTGGGGTTTTCTCGACCGTCTTGTCATACGACACCAGCTTGCCGCCGTACGCCGGGGAACGAAGAATCCGCGCGAAAAGCATCCCATCGACGCGAGCGTTCTCGTTGAAATCGCCGTCACTCGCGGTGAGTTTCCCTGGCACGTCAACCCGCTGAATCGACGCGCCAACGATGGTGTAGTCATCCACCGGTTTGAACGGAGCGCTGTCGTCGATCTGCTGCTCGAAAAGCGATCCGCCGATCAATTCGCCGTAGCTCACCGACTTGGACGGATCGGCAATCACCGAAACCAGGCCGTCTCGAACGGTCAGATCGCCGGCCTTCACGCCGAGCTGATCTGCCGCCAGTCCCACCAGCCTCTGCCGCGCCGTTGCGGCCGCTTTCCGCATCACGATGGAACAGGACCCGATGGTGGTGCTGGCCGAGGTGATTCCCTGATTCGGCACCAGATCGGTGTCGGCCGAGATCATCGTGATCGCGTCGAACGCGACATCAAGCTCCTCGGCGACGATCTGCGTCAATGCAGTGAGAATGCCATTGCCGATTTCGACGCGCCCTGTGAGGAAGGTTATCTTGCCATCAGCATCGATCTGCAACCAGCTATCGAGCTCTGGCGCGAGTTTCTGCTGAGCGGCAGGATCGAAATTGGGATTTTCCGGTTGCGGCGGGATCGATGGCGTCGCGGTCGGCTCCTGCGCCAGTCCGCCATGCCGATCGAACAACGGCAGACTGAAGCTGACAACGAGTGCGCCCGTGCTCTTGAGAAGCAAGCGCCGGTTGATCGAGGTTGCCATTAGGCTGCCCCTTCCGTCGCGAGCCGCTGCACGGCGCGCAGGATGCGAGCATGCGTACCGCACCGGCAGAGATTTGCCGCGAGCGCGGTACGCACCTCCTCATCGGTGGGATGTGGATTTTCATTCAACAGCGCTTTGACCATCATGATCATGCCGTTGATGCAATACCCGCACTGTGCCGCTTGCTCGTCAATAAACGCCTGCTGGACAGGATCGGGAGCGTCGGGCGTGCCCAGCCCTTCCAATGTGACAACCGCTTTTTCCCCAATGACCGAAACCTGGGTTAGACAGGAGCGCGTCGGCACGTCATCGACGAGAACCGTGCAGGCGCCGCACTGGGTGAGCCCACATCCAAACTTCGGGCCGTTCAACCGCAACTGATTCCGCAGAATGTAGAGCAACGGGGTCTCCGGATCGGCCTCAACCGTTTGTACCTGACCGTTGACCGTGAGTGAAATCTCCGCCACGGCGGACCTCCTCAAATTTCACGCAGCACAAAACAGACGCAAGACCTGGCAATCTTTCGCCCAGAACCTCCCCTTATTCGCTCGCAGGAGGACTTAACCCCGGAATAACTCCGTTCCACCTGGACAACGTGGCCCAAGTTGATATCGCAAACCCGCCGCTTGCGATTGGAGCTTGTGCTTCGCTGTAGAGCGCCTTAGGTGCCCATCTTATCAGTACTCATAGAATATGCAACTATTCCTAAAACTATTACTTAGCCAATGGTGAAGTCGTTTCACTTTCCGTAATCTCAGCACATCCCGCATTCCTCATAAACGCCGGAGGTTTTCCGCTAGAGTGCGTTGAGAATGAATGAACTCTGGGAGGGAGCGAACCGTGTACAGCCCCGACGAGCGTGACCGCGTCACTGCTCAACTCGTAAAACGTGCCGAGTCAGATACACGCATCACCGGCGCCGCGCTGGTCGGCTCGTCTGCATCCGGCGGCGATCGCTGGTCCGATGTCGATCTCACAATGGCGGTCAGTCCTGATTCCACGGTTGAAGACGTGCTCGGTGAGTGGACGAACCACATGATCGATGCCTACAACGCGGTCGTGTTATTCGATCTACCAGTCGTGCCGACGATTTACCGCGTCTTCCTCCTGCCTGGCATGCTGCAAGTTGATCTCTCGTTCTCGCCGGAAAACGGATTCGGCGCCCGCGGTCCGCGCTTCAATCTCCTTTTCGGCACACCGGTGGAGCGCGAATGGGCCAAAGCACCGAATCTCGCCGATGAATTCGGATGGGCGGTTCACCACGTCGTCCGCACCCATGTTTGCATCGAACGCGAAAAACTCTGGCAGGCCGAATACTGGCTGCATCAGGCGCGAGATGCAGCGCTGACGTTGGCAAGCTATCGCTACGTGCCGGACGCGAGAAGCGGTCGCGGTTTCGACGATATCCCCGCTGATCTATTGGCACGGTTCTCTCCGCTCGTTGGATACCGGATCACCCCCCAGGATCTGACGGTGGCGCTCAAACGCACTGGGCGGATGCTGCTTGAGCAGGCCGGACCGGAGCTCGATCCGGGTGGTGCGTTGGCAACGATGCTCTCCGAGATCATCTCGACCGATCGGGACTGATCCCAAACGAATTTCCACCTTCATCGTTTGTGCCCTCTCCTCGCACGCTGAAGATGGTCCGGTGTCTATTGACAACGTTGACGTAGATCGATAGGATGCACAACGAAGCATTGACAACGTTGTCGTAGGATCGATGAATGGCTACTTCTCGCCTCAAAGATGTCGCCCAGCAAGCGGGTGTCTCCTACAAAACCGTCTCCCGTGTCGTCAACGGCGAACCGGGAGTCGGCGAGGAGACCCGTCTTCGCGTGCAGGCCGCGATCGATGCGCTCGGTTATCAGCCCAACCACAGCGCTCGCAGTCTGCGTCGCGGGCGAACGCAAACCATTCGCTTCATCCTCAATCTCCGGGAAATGAACCTGCGCCAGGAGCGCTTTCAGGACGATGTCATTGCGGCCGTTGCAGAGGCGGGTACGGCGAACGGGTATGCGATCCTCCTCGAACTCGCGCGTGGCGGCATGACCCCGGCTGAGCTTCAGCGGTTCGGCGATAAGCGAGCCGACGGCACATTGCTTCTGGCAGGGCTACAGGCGGTCCATCTCGCGCCGATTCTGAAAGCGTCCCAAACCCCGACGGTGATCATGGCGAACCCGCTCGTCGATCCGTCGTTTGGATGGGTCAGCGTCGATTTTTTCGGCGGCGCGTTCGACATGGTGAGCAAATTGCTCGCCCTCGGTCATCGCCGCATCGCTCACCTCGCCGACGATCAGGCGCTCTTTTCTTCCCGGCAGCGCCTCGCCGGGTATCGACGGGCGTTGGAGACCGCGGGCGTTCCGTACGATGACGCCCTCGTCATCGTGCGCGATTTCTCACGAGGGGCCGGGTATGCCTCGACAGCCGAGTTCATGGCGTTGCCCGAGTCGCCGACCGCGCTTTTTTGCGTCAACGATCTCACCGCCCTCGGTGCGTTGGAATACCTGAACGAGCGCGGGATTTCCGTTCCCGACCAGGTGTCGGTGACCGGGTTCGACGACATTCCGATCGCTCGAATGTCCATTCCTCCCCTCTCCACCATCCACATCCCCTGGTACGAGGCGGCCCACGCGGCAACGCTCGGACTGATCGGTGCCATCGAGGGGAATCAAATCGAGCCGATCCACCAGGAATTGCCGGTCGAGATCGTGTTGCGCGGCACCACCGGACCGGCGCCCGCTTGATCGCGTTGTCCCGACACCGAAAGGAGGAGAACCGATCGACTAAGCGATTCATCGCGACCACTCGTGTCCAATCCGAACCAGACGACCTCACCAAAACGCAAGGGAGCAGATTGATGCCTTCGAGTCCGTTCCGATCCAACAACACCTCCCGCCGCCGCCTTCTCCAGGGCGCTGGAGCTACTGCTGCCGGACTTGCCGCCGCGAAATTCGCCGCACCGGCGCGGGTGAGTGCGCAAGACAAAGTCACCCTGAGCTGGGTTTCCGATCTGCCGCACACCGAGGATCTCGCGGCGAAATTCATGGAGAAGAATCCGAATATTGAGGTCAAGGTGGAACGCGTCACCTTCCGAGAGGTGTTCCAGCAGAACCAGACCCGCCTCGGTTCTGGCTCCGACACACCGGACATCGTCAGCGTCGATGCGCCACTCGTCGCCTCCTACGGCAGCCGCGGCTGGCTCAGCCCGGCCGATGGCATCGACGCCGCGGTGCTCGGCGATCTCGTTCCGGCCCTGATCGAATCGGGCAAGTTCAACGGCCAGCTCATCGCCCCGCCGATCTGGAACTCGACGCAGGTGCTCTTTTTGAACCTCGATCTCCTCGAAGCCGCTGGCGTCACCCCTCCTGCCGACGGCGAGCGCTGGACCTGGGAGCAACTCGGCTCCGCCGCCGAGGCCGTCACCAAGGACGACGTCTACGGTTTCCAGTTCGAGCAGTTCAATCGCATCTATCAGCTGCAGCCGCTGCCGCAGGGCAAAGGCGCCAAGGTGATCGGCGATGACGGACTCTCCGTCGACGGCATCGTCAACTCGCAGGAATGGATCGACGCCTTCCAGTGGTATTGGGACATCCACAACAAATCGAAGGTCGCGCCGCAGGGTAACGTCGAGGTCAACGAGCTCTTCATCAACCAGAAGTTGGCGATGTGCATCCGCGGTCCCTGGGCGATCCAAACCATGATCCAGGCCAATCTACCGTTCCGTTGGGTCGTGGCGATGCACCCGTACTGGGGCGGCGACCTGCCGATCTGCGTGCCGACCGATAGCTGGCACCTCGGTATCAACATAAACAGCAAGCACCAGGCCGAGGTAGCCCAGTTCATCGCCTACGCCGCGTCAGCGGAGGCAGGCGACTTCTGGTACCAGCAGGGCGATAACTGGCCGGCCCAGGTTTCGCTGCTCGACACCATCACCAACGATCCGGCGAACGCGGATTGGCCGGGCAAGGCCTACGCCATCGCAGCCGGGGAATCGGCGCACGGCGTGCCGCGCCCGCTCACCGTCGGCTATCAGGAATACGAGGACATCCTCTCCACCGCGTTCGAAGACATGCGCAACGGGGCAGAGGTGAAGGATTCGCTCGACAACGCCGCGCGGCAGATCGAGCGCGAGATGAAGAAGTACCGGTAGTTGCGACCCGTAGCGTGCGCCGGTTGCCGGCGCACGCCCGGGTGACGGAGCGCTTCATCAGATGATACGAACGGAACGGTGGACGCCGTATCTCTTCCTCCTCCCGGCCATGGCGTTGCTCCTGGTTTGGCGAATTCTGCCGCTGGTTGTCGGGTTGCGAGAGAGCTTCTACGGAAACGCGCTCGATCTCACGACCGGTCGCGAATGGGTCGGTCTGGAAAACTTCCGCTACCTCTTTGACGATCCGACCTTCTGGAAATCGCTGCGCGTCACGCTGGTTTTCAACGCGATCGTTAATCCGTTGCAGGTTGTGCTCGCTGTGATCCTCGCGGTGATCGTCAATCAGCGCGTGCGCGGAATCGGTTTCTTTCGCACGATCCTGCTTCTCCCGATCGCTATCGCCGGCAACATCGCGGCGCTGGTGTGGGGGCTCGCGCTCGACACAAACTACGGTCTGGTCAACGGCATTCTCGAAGCGGTCGGCATCGGTCGCCAGCCATTCCTGCGCAGCGTCGATCAAGCGTTGCCGTCAGTGATCGGGATCGTCTCCTGGATCGGCGTACCGTTCTGGATGCTCTTCGTCCTGGCGGGGCTGCAGAGCATTCCCGAGGATTTGCGGGAGGCCGCACGCATCGACGGTGCGGGGCGACTGCAAATCTTCTTTGGGATCACGGTGCCGCTGCTCAAGCGGGTGCCGCTCTTTATTCTGGTCGCCGATACGGTGATCAATTTCACCCTCTTCGCCCCACCTTATTTGCTGACCCGCGGC
>JAESFN010000638.1_pt1 | contig 26302 bp, 23 predicted proteins | sample 9269411 | NCBI WGS metagenome assembly JAESFN01 (sample SAMN14505399, study PRJNA617100) | algae metagenome | isolation source: Iphinoe sp. HA4291-MV1 and co-occurring heterotrophs from trail next to... | place: USA: Maunawili Falls, Hawaii | collected 2009-07-25
TGCGCCAGGCGATCACCGCCGGCGAGATCGACATCTATCCCGAATATACCGGCAACGCCGCGTTCTTCTTCGAGAAGGCCGACGATCCGCTGTGGAACGACGCCGCCAAGGCCTACGCCGAGGCAAAGAAGCTCGACTTCGACGCCAACAAGATCGTCTGGCTGTCGCCCGCTCCTGCCAACAACACCTGGGCCGTCGCCGTCCGCAAGGATGTTGCCGATGCCAACAAGCTGACCACCTTCAGCGAGCTCGGCGCCTATATCGCCGGCGGCGGCAACATCAAGCTGGCGGCCTCGGCTGAGTTTGTCTCCTCGCCGGCGGCGCTGCCCAAGTTCCAGGAAGTCTACGGCTTTACGCTCAAGCCCGACCAGCTGGTGACGCTCTCGGGTGGTGATACTGCGGCGACCATCGCCGCGGCTGCGCAGCAGACCAACGGCGTGAACGCCGCCATGGTCTACGGTACCGACGGCGGCATTGCTCCCTCGGGCCTCGTCGTCATGACCGACGACAAGGGCGTGCAGCCGGTCTACGAGCCGGCCCCGATCATCCGCGAGGCAGTGCTGCAGGCCAATCCACAGATCGAAGAGCTGCTGAAGCCGGTGTTCGCCAAGCTCGACCTCGCGACGCTGCAGACGCTCAACGGCCGTATCCAGGTCGGCGGCGAGGCAGCCAAGGACGTCGCCATCGACTGGCTGAAGACCAACGGCTTCCTGAAGTAAGCCGCCGCACGGCCAGTGCATTTTGGGGGTGGGCAGGACGACTGCCCACCCCTAGTGTTTTGTGCATGCTTGGGTTCTGCAACATTGTGGCACGCCACAAGGCCCCCTCACCCGGCGCTGACGCGCCGACCTCTCCCCCAAAGGGAGAGGTGGTGCTGAGGCATGATCGCGCCGCGTCGCACCTCTCCCTCTGGGGGAGAGGTCGGATTGCGACAGCAATCCGGGTGAGGGGGCCTTTGCCATGAGCACGGCTGCATCCATTCCAGCACCAAGGTCCTTCGCCGTCGACAAGCTCGGCGTGCTGATTGCCGCGCTCGCTGCCATCGCCGCCTTCCTCCCTTTCGCCGCCTTCCGCGCCAACCGCATCGTCCTCGGCGAAGCGAAAGCCATCTTCGCCGCGCTCCCGGGCTGGGAAGCGGCGATCCTGGCTCTCGTTCTCGCGGCGGGCATCGCCATCGCCCTGTTCAAGACGCCAACCCTCTGGCGCCTCGGTGCCAGCCTCGTCGTCCTGGCCCTGTTGTTCGTCGCCATCGGCCACGCCGGCAGCTTCCTGACGCCGCCGGACGACAAGATTGCCCGCGTCTCGCCCGGTGCCGGCTTTTGGCTCTTGACCTTCGCCTTCGCGCTGCTGGCCGCAGACGCCATCGCCCGGCTTAAGCTGCGGCCGTGGACGCGCATCGGCGTGCTCGCGGCGGTAGCGCTGTTCATTGCGGTGCTGCTCGGCTCGGGCACGCTCAACGACCTCTCGATCCTGCGCGAGTATGCCAACCGCGGCGACACCTTCTGGCGCGAGGCACAGACGCACCTGGCACTGGCGCTGGGTTCGCTCGCCCTGGCGACGGTCGCGGGCATTCCCGTCGGCATCCTCTGCCAGCGCAGTGCTGCGTGGCGGGCGCCGGTGCTGAACGTGCTGAACGCCATCCAGACCATTCCATCGATCGCGCTGTTCGGCCTGCTGATCGCGCCGCTCGCCTGGGTCGCAGCCAACATTCCCGGCGCTTCGGCGCTCGGCATTTCCGGTATCGGTGCGGCCCCCGCCATGCTGGCGCTGTTCGCCTATTCGCTGCTGCCCGTGGTCGCCAACACGGTGGTTGGTATCGACGGCGTGCCGCCGGCAGCGAACGACGCGGCCAAGGGCATGGGCATGACCGATTGGCAGCGGCTGACCACGGTCGAGTTCCCGCTGGCCTTTCCGGTGATCCTCACCGGCATCCGCATCGTTCTCGTCCAGAATATCGGCCTCGCCACCATTGCCGCGCTGATCGGTGGTGGTGGCTTCGGCGTCTTCGTGTTCCAGGGTGTCGGCCAGACCGCCATGGACCTGGTGCTGCTCGGCGCCGTGCCGACCGTGGCGCTCGCCTTCGCCGCCGCCGTCGTGCTCGATGCCATCGTCGAAATGGTTTCACCGAGGGATACGCGCCGTGATTGAGATCGAAGCCCTCAGTAAGGATTATCTCGAGCTGACCGTGGTCGACCACGTCAGCCTCACCGTCGCCGACGGCGAGATCGCCGTGATCGTCGGCACTTCCGGCTCGGGGAAGACTACGCTGTTGCGGATGATCAACCGGCTGATCGAGCCGACCTCGGGCACGGTGAAGATCGACGGCGAGGACACGCGCGCCGTACCGGCCTTCGAGCTCAGGCGCCGTATCGGCTATGCCATCCAGGGGCACGGGTTGTTTCCGCACCGCACCGTGGGCCAGAACATCGCAACCGTGCCGACGCTGCTCGGCTGGGACAAGGCCAGGATCGCGACTCGGGTGGATGAACTGCTCGAGCTGTTTCAGCTGCCACCGGCCGAGTTCCGCGACCGCATGCCGAGCGAGCTGTCGGGTGGCCAGCAGCAGCGCGTCGGCGTGGCGCGGGCGTTGGCGGCGGAGCCGAAACTGTTGCTGATGGACGAGCCGTTCGGCGCGCTCGACCCGATCATCCGCGCCAAGGCGCAGTCGGACCTCCTCGCCATCCAGAGGCGCTTCGGCACAACCATTGTTCTCGTGACGCACGACATGGAGGAGGCGATCCACCTCGGCACCAAGATCGCCGTGATGGATAAGGGCAAGCTCCTGCAATATGCGCCGCCCGACGAGATCATCGCCCGGCCGGCAACGCCATTCGTCGCCGAACTGATCGGCACCGGCGAGCGGCCGTTCCGGCTGCTCTCGCTGGGCAAGGTCCGCGACCTCGTCGAGCCCGGCCCAGCCCAGGGCGAACCGATTTTTGCCGATGCCTCGCTGCGCGACGCCTATGCCGAGTGCCTGTGGACCGGCCGCGAGGTGTTGCCGGTGGTCGACGCCAACGGCGCCACGATCGGCCGGATCCGCCGCGACGACATTGCCCACAGGGCTGAGCGCCCGCAATGAAGCCCGGGCTGATCATCCGGCTGGTGGTTCTGGCGCTGCTGGTGGCGTTCATCGTCACGCCCGAGAGCTTCGCCTTCGTGTTCCAGCCGCTGACGAAGAATGGCCAACCGGCGATCTACACCCAGAATTCGCTCCTCAACCTGACCGTCAGCCATCTGACCATCGTCGCTATCGCCACCATCGCCTCGACGCTGCTGGCGGTGGGGTTGGCGATCCTTGTCACGCGGCCGTTCGGCGCGGAGTTTTTGCCGCTGAGCCGTTCGCTCGCCAATATCGGCCAGACCTTCCCACCGGTCGCTGTGCTTGCGCTGGCCGTTCCCGTGCTGGGTTTCGGCACGGCGCCAACGCTGGTGGCGCTGTTCCTCTATGGCCTGCTGCCGATCTTCGAGAACGCCCTGACCGGCTTGACCACGCTGCCGCCGGCAGTGACCGAGGCGGCACGCGGCGTTGGGATGACCGACCGGCAGCGCCTGCTCGGGGTCGAGCTGCCGCTGGCGACACCGGTGATCCTTGCCGGCATCCGGCTCTCGGTGGTGATCTCGGTGGCGACCGCCACCATCGGTTCGACCGTGGCGGCCTCGACGCTGGGCGAAGTGATCATCGCCGGGCTCCTGAGCAACAACATCGCCTTCATCGCCCAGGGCGGCCTGGTGGTCGGCGTGATGGCGGTTCTGATCTATGATGCGCTTTCGGCGCTTGAGCGGATGCTGATGGCCCGCACCGGTCAGCGCCGGCAGCAGTCGTAGGAGTCCGCACAGCATGTCCGATTTCGATCTTGTCCTCGCCGGCACGGTGGTGTTGCCATCCATGGTGATCGAGGATGGCTATGTCGCGGTGCGCGACGGCAAGGTGGTGCATGTCGGGGAGGGCACCGCCCCGCATGCGCATGAGCGGCACCTGCTCGGCAAGGCGCTGATCCTGCCCGGCGCCATCGACGCGCAGACCCACTCGCTGAGCCAGCGCAACCAGGAGGATTTCATCTGGTCGACCCGCTCAGCGGCGGCCGGCGGCGTCACTACCATCGTCGACATGCCCTATGACGAGGGCAACCTCGTCTGTTCGGCCGAAGCGGTGCGGATCAAGGTGGCGCATGCCGAACCGCAGGCCCGGGTGGATTTCGCGCTCTACGGCACGATCAACCCCGAGGATGGGGCGAGCCGCGTCGCCGAGCAGGCGGCAGCCGGTGTTGCCGCGTTCAAGTTCTCCACCTTCGGCACCGATCTGGTGCGCTTCCCGCGCATCTCGCCGCCGCTGCTGGCCGAAGCCTTCGCCGAGGTGGCGAAGACCGGGCTGACCGCCGGTGTCCACAACGAGGACGACGAGAGCGTCCGTGCCGCGATGGCGAAGGTGAAAGCCTCGGGGATCACCGACTGGCGAGCGCATGGCATGAGCCGGCCACCACTGACCGAGCTCCTGGCGACGCTGCAGATCTACGAGACCGGCGCCCAGACTGGTTGCGAAGCGCATGTGGTGCATTGCTCGCTGAGCCGCGGCTACGACATCGCGGCGGACTATCGGGCGCACGGTTTCGGCGCCACCATCGAGTGCTGCATCCACTACCTGACGCTCGACGAGGAGAACGACGTCCGCCGGCTCGGCGGCAAGGCCAAGATCAACCCACCGATCCGCCCGCGCGCCGAAGTCGAAGCGCTATGGCGCCAGGTGGCGGCGGGCAACGTGACGCTGGTTTCGACCGACCACGTCAGTTGGTCCGAGGACCGAAAGACCAATCCGGACATGCTGGCCAACTCTTCCGGCGTGCCGGGGCTCGAAGCCATGGTGCCACTGTTCGTCAAGGGCGCGCTCGAGCGCGGGGTCCCGCTGACCTGGGCGGCCAAACTGATGGCCGCCAATCCGGCAAAGCACTTCCGGCTCGGGCAGAAGGGCGCGCTCGAGGCCGGCAAGGACGCAGACATCACCGTGCTGGTCGATCGACCGATGGTCTACGACGCGGCGCGCTCGGGGCATAACGTGGTGGGGTGGTCGCCCTACAACGGCATCGAGTTGCCGTGGACGGTGGCCGGCACCTGGCTGCACGGGCGGCAGGTGTTCGATGGGACCAACGTGGCCGAGCCTGGGGCAGGGCGGTGGGTGCGGCCTTGAGTGCACAGAGATCGCCGACGTCTTTGGGACGATGATCTGTGAGCGCAGGTCTCCTCCCCCCTTGAGGGGGAGGGACAGGGTGGGGGGTGTCTTTTGAGCACGGAGCTTCGTCGGAAACTCAGACGAAACAGCTCTCCGCCTGAGCGGGCGATGTGGCGATTACTATGGCATTTCCGAGAGCAGGGTTGGCACTTCCGGCGACAGGTGGAGATACATCGCTACTATGTGGATTTCGCCTGCCTGGCCGCGAAGGTGATCATCGAGGTCGACGGCGACACGCACGGCACCGACGAGGCGATAGCAAGGGACAGCGAGCGAGATGAGTATCTGGCGTCGCACGGCTTCCAGGTGTTGCGATACTCGAATGGAGACGTGATGGGCAACGAGGAGGGGGTGTTCGAGCACTTGGCGGGGGTGCTCGGGGCGGTATCGAGGGCAGCAAACTCCCCCCACCCTGTCCCTCCCCCTCAAGGGGGGAGGAGACCCTCCCCACCAGTCTTCGTCACCTCACCGCCTGAGCAAGCGGCTCCATCCCCTCCCTCAGCCTTGAGGGGGGAGGGTTCCCAATGACCCGCAACCTCCTCACCCAGGAAGCCCGCATCGCCGAGGATATCGCCACCCTCGCCGAGATCACCGAGCCCGGCCGTCCCTATACCCGTCGCGCCTTCACCCCGATGTTCCTGCGCGGCCGTGAATGGCTGGTGCGCCGCTTCGAGGCTGCCGGACTAGAGACGCGTATCGATGCCTCCGGCAACCTGATCGGGCGTCGCCGGGGAAGCGCCGGCGGCAAGACCATCATGCTCGGCTCGCACTCCGACACCGTGCCCGATGGCGGCCGGTTCGACGGCATCGCCGGGGTCTCTGCAGCACTCGAAGTAGCTCGGGCGCTGCACGACCAGGGCGTGATGCTCCGGCATGACCTGGAGATCGTCGATTTCCTCGCCGAGGAGGTGTCGATCTTCGGCGTTTCCTGCGTCGGCAGCCGCGGTATGGCCGGGATTCGCCCGGACAACTGGCTCGACCGCGAGGTCGATCAGTTCACGCTCCGCGAGGGCATTGCCGAGGTCGGCGGCAATCCGGGAAAGCTCGAGAAGCGCGAGGATATTGCCGCCTTCCTCGAACTGCATATCGAGCAGGGGCCGGTGCTTGAGGACGGCCACCTCGACATCGGCGTGGTGACAGCAATCGCGGGGATCACCCGCATCGAGCTGGTGGTGAACGGCCGCGCCGATCATGCCGGCACCACGCCGATGGGGTCGCGCCAGGATGCGCTGACCACCGCAGCGCGGTTGGTTGTCGGGATCGAGGAACTGGGTACGCTGCTCAGCAAGGGCCACTTCCATTTCGCCGCTACGGTTGGTGAGTTCTCGATCGAACCGGGGGCGGCGAACGTGGTGCCGTCGCGGGCGCGGCTGCTGATCGATGCACGGGCCGAGCGGCGCGAAGACATGGAGCGGTTCGTTGCGGAACTGGCCGGGCTCGTTAACGCCACATCGGCCGCCACCGGGGTGGCGATAGAGCCGCCATTGACCATTTCCGACAATTTGCCAACGCCTTGCGACCCGTTCGTGCTTGATACGCTCGACGCGGCAGCCGTGGCCGTGGGCGCGCGCCATCGCCGCATGGCCTCGGGCGCCGGGCACGACACGGCCTGGATGGCGCGGGTGACGAGGGCTGCGATGATCTTCATCCCCTGCCTCGGTGGCCGCAGCCATACGCCGGAAGAATATGCCGAAACGGCCGATGTGGCGCTGGGCGCCGCCGTGCTGCTGGAGGCGGTGAAGCGGTTGGATAAGGAATTGTAGCGTGGGTCGCGTACTGACCGAGAAGGATGTGGAAGCCGCGGTGAAGGGCGGCTCCGTCTATGCCGCCGGTGGTGGCGGTTGGGCCGATCATGGCCGGATGCTCGGCTATACGGCGGTGAGCGTCGGCAAGCCGGAACTCGTCGATATCGAGGAGCTCGATCCACGCGACTGGGTGGCGACCGCCGCTGCGATCGGCGCACCGGCTTCGACCACGCCGTGGGAGATGCGCGGCGTCGATTACGTCAAGGCGGTGAAACTGCTCGAAAAGGCGCTGGGCGATAAGGTGCGCGGCCTGATGATCGGGCAGAACGGCAAGAGTTCGACGCTCAACGCCTGGTTGCCGAGCGCCATTCTCGGCACCAAGGTGGTGGACGCCGTGGGCGATATCCGCGCTCACCCGACCGGCGACATGGGCTCGATCGGCATGGCCGGCAGCCCCAAGAAGATGATCCAGACCGCGGTGGGCGGCAATCGCGAAGAGAACCGCTACATCGAGCTGGTGGTGAAAGGCGCCACCGCGAAGATTTCGCCGATCCTCCGAACTGCTGCCGATATGTCGGGCGGCTTCATCGCCTCTTGCCGCAACCCGCTGCGCGCCAAATACGTGCAGCGCAATGCGGCGCTAGGCGGCATCTCGTTGGCCCTGAGCCTCGGCGAAGCGATCATCGCGGCGGAGAAGAGGGGCGGCTCGGCTGTGATCGACGCCATCGTCAAGGCGACCGGCGGCACCATCCTGGTGAAGGGTTCGGTGACCAGGAAGGACCTCGTCTACACCAAGGAGGCCTTCGATATCGGCCGGTTCGTCTTGGGCGAGGGCGACAAGGCCGTCACCATCCATACCATGAACGAATACATGGCGATCGACGATGCCGGCGGCCACCGGCTCGCCACCTTCCCTGACGTCATCGCAACGCTCGATGCGGCCGGGCAGCCACTGAGCGCCGGGCAGTTGCGCGAAGGCATGTTCGTCTTCGTGCTGCACGTGCCCAAGAAGGTGATCCCGCTCTCGTCCTCGGTGATCGACCCGGCAGTGTATCCGCCGGTCGAGAAAGCCATGGGGATCGAACTGGCGAAATATGCGCTCGATGGCGTGAAGCGGAAGAAGAAGGCCCGGAAGGGCTGGGCTTGAGGCACCACCACTTTCTGAGCGCGCTGCCCCACCCTCATCCGGGCTTCGCCCACCTTCTCCCATCAAGGGAGAAGGCCACCCCGCAGACATCTCAGTCGGGCCTTCTCCCCTTGTGGGAGAAGGTGCCCGAAGGGCGGATGAGGGGTGGCACCCCGAGCGGTAGCCGCGATAAGCTCGCCCACCATGCCAAAACCCAATCCCCGCCACCCGAATTTCCCCATTCCCTCCGGTTCGGTCCTGCGCGCCAAAGGCTGGCGGCAGGAGGCCTTGCTGCGGCTGCTCGAGAACGTGCTCGCCGTCGGCGAAGATCCTGAAAAGCTGATCGTCTATGCGGCGCTCGGCAAGGCGGCGCGCAACTGGGCGGCACATCGGCAGATCGTCGAAACCTTGACCACGATGGATGAGGATCAGACCCTGATCATCCAGTCGGGCAAACCGATCGGACTGCTGAAGACCCACGTATCGGCGCCGCTGGTGATCATGGCCAACTGCAACATCGTCGGGCAATGGGCCAAGGCCGAGGTGTTCTACGAGCTGGAAAAGAAGGGCCTGATCGCCTGGGGCGGGCTCACCGCCGGGGCGTGGCAATATATCGGCAGCCAGGGGGTGATCCAGGGCACCTACGAGATCTTCATGCGCATCGCCGAGAAGCGCTTCGGCGGCTCGCTGGCCGGCCGCTTCATCCTCACTGCCGGGATGGGCGGCATGGGTGGTGCGCAGCCGCTGGCGGGGCGCATGGCCGGGGCGGCGATCCTCGATGTCGATGTCGATCCGGTTCGGGCGCAGCGACGCAAGGAGATCGGCTACCTGCAGGAAATCGCGCCGGACCTCGATACGGCGCTCGATATGATCGCCGCCGCCGTACGCGACAAGCGGGCGCTGTCGGTCGGGCTCGTCGCCAATGCCGCCGAAATCTATCCCGAAATCCTCCGGCGCGGCATCGTTCCCGACATCGTCACCGACCAGACCAGCGCGCACGATCTCGTCTACGGCTATGTGCCTAAGGGCATGAGCCTTGATGAGGTGCGGCGACTGCGCGTCGACGGGCAGGGGCAGTTGATGGCGGCGAGCCGCGCCTCGATTGCCGACCATGTGCGGGCGATGCTCGGGTTCCAGGCCGCCGGCTCGGAAGTGTTCGACAACGGCAATCTGATCCGCACCCAGGCCAAGCAGGCCGGCGTCGAGAACGCCTTCGATATCCCGATCTTCACCGAGGCCTATCTCCGCCCGCTGTTCGCGCGCGCCATCGGCCCGTTCCGCTGGATGGCGCTGTCAGGGGAAGCCTCGGATATCGCGCGGATCGACGACCTGGTGCTGGAGATGTTCCCCGACAACCGGATCGTCACCAACTGGATCCGTCTGGCGCGGCAGTACGTGCCGTTCGAAGGCCTGCCGGCCCGCATTGCCTGGTTGGGGCACGGCGAACGCACGGCATTGGCCCTGGCGGTCAATGCGCTGGTGCGCACCGGCGAACTCCAGGGCCCGGTGGCCTTCTCCCGTGATCACCTCGATGCCGGCGCCATGGCGCACCCCAATATCATGACCGAAAACATGAAGGATGGCTCCGACGCCATCGCCGACTGGCCGTTGCTCGATGCCATGCTGCTCACCGCCTCGATGGCCGACCTGGTGGTGATTCACTCAGGCGGCGGCGGCTATGCCGGCTACATGACCTCGGCGGGCGTCACGCTGGTCGCCGACGGTACTGCGGCAGGCGACGAACGGCTGTCGCATGCGCTGACCAACGACACCTCGCTCGGGGTGATGCGCTACGCCGATGCTGGGTATGAGGACGCGGTCGACGAGGCGGCGGTTAAGGGGATTGAGTGGTTTGATCTGCGGGCGAACTGACTGAGAGAGACGGCCCCCTCCCGGCCTCACCCATAAAGGGGGAGGTGAAGAGTCGAGGCTCTGTCCTCGGTCGTGCCACACACACCGGCCGGGCACCTCCCCCTTTATGGGGGAGGATGGGAGGGGGCCGTCTGCTTCAGTCGGCGTCCGCTAGTTCTTTGCCGCCCCGGTCTTTGCCGCCTTGGCCTCGTCGTACCACCACACCGTCGGGAAGCCGATCGAGAACTCGGGCAGCATGTCGGGGTGACTGAAGCGGTCCCAGCGGGCAATGCGGGATTTGCGCAGCGTGTAGGTCGGCGTCACGTAGTGGTGTGCCAGCAGCACGCGGTCGAGCGCCCGGGTGGCGGCGATCAGTGTCTCGCGGTCGTCGGCAAAGACGATCTTGTCGATCAATGCATCGACGCCCTTGTCCGAGATGCCGCCATAGTTGCGGCTGTCGTTCTGCGCCGCCGACGCCGAGCCCCAGAAATCGCGTTGCTCGTTGCCGGGCGAGAGCGACTGCACCCAGCCGGTGTAGATCATGTCGTAGTCGCGGTTCTGGGCCCGTTCGATGTATTGAGGCGAGTCCACCGAGCGGATCGTGGCATTGATGCCGAGCCGCTTGAGGTTGGTCTGGAACGCCGTGGCGATCGGCTCGATGGTCGGGCCGTTGAGCAGGATTTCGAAGCTTACCGGCGTACCGTTCGGATCGACCAACTGGTTGCCGTTGAGCGTGTAGCCGGCCTTGGTCAGGATTTCGTTGGCGGTACGGAGGCTCTGCCGGAGCTTGGTCGTGTCGCCATTGACCGGGTTCTTGTACTCGGTGGTGAACACCGAGGCCGGCACCAGGTCCTTCACCGCGTTGAGGATCTCGAGTTCTTCGCCCTGCGGCAGGCCGGAGGAGGCGAACTCGGTGCCGTAGAAGAATGAGCTGATGCGGTCGTATTGGCCGAAGAAGCGCAGCTTGTCGAGTTCCTCGAAATCGAAGGCGTAGAGCATCGCCTCGCGCAGCGCTTCGTTCTGGAACAGCGGTTTGCGGAGGTTCGGCACGAACCCGACGAGGATGCCCGAGCCGCGATAGGCGTTCTCGAACAGCTCCTTGATCACCTTGCCCTCAGTGACCGCCGGGAAGGTGTAGTCGTTCTGCCAGCGCAGAGCGAGGTTCTCGTCCCACCAGTCGAAGGCGTCGCCCTTGAACCCCTCGAACTCGGCGGTGGTATCGCGGAAATACTCGTATTTGATCTGCTGGAAATTGTTCTGGCCGACGTTGAACGGCTCCTTGAGCCCCCAATAGTTGGGGTCGCGCTCATAGGTAATCGAGGTGCCGGCCGCAAAGCTGCCAAGCTTGTAGGGCCCGGAGCCCATCGGCGGCTCCAGCGTCGAGCGGCCGATATCGCGCGGCTTGCCGTCCGGGCCGGTGCCTTCCCACCAATGCTGCGGCAAAACGATCAACTGCCCCATGATGTGCGGCAGTTCGCGGTTGCCGGTCTGGTCGAAGCTGAAGGTCACTTCGCCTGGCGCCGTGACTTCAGCCTTGGTGACATTGGCGTAGTAGTTCGCCTGGCTGGGGTTGAGTTCCTTGACCTTGTTGAAGGTCCAGACCACGTCCTCGGCGGTCACCGGCTGTCCGTCGGCCCATTTGGCGCGCGGGTTCATCCGGTAGGTGACTGACGAAAAGTCGTCGGGGTAGCTGAAGGCTTCGGCGAGGTTGCCGTACTGGGTGGAGTTCTCGTCGAGCGATGGGGTGGTCAGCGTCTCGAACACCAGCCCGATGCCGTCGGCCGGCTCGCCCTGCGGCAGGATCGGGTTGAAAGTGTCGAAGCCGCCCATCGAGCTCAGCCGCACCACGCCGCCCACCGGCGCATCGGGGTTCACGTAGTCGAACTTTTGGAAGCCGGCTGGATATTTCGGCTCGCCGATGAGCGATCCGCCATGGTGCCAGACCTTGTCCTGGGCGATGGCCGGACCGAACGACAGCAGGGCGGCAAGGGTGAGAGCGACGAGCTTCATGCGCATGATGGCCTCCATTCGGGGGAGAACGTGTTGTCGGAGCTTAGCGTCTGGGGTGATTGCGTCAAAACTTTCACTGCGCCACCTCCGCCGACGGCACAGCTTCCACCTCGAACGCTGCAGCCATCAGCGCACGGGTGTAATCGGACCGCGGTGCCGCGAAGATCTCGGCAGCCGGGCCGTGCTCGACCACCTTGCCGTTGCGCATCACCATCAACTGGTTGGCCAGCGCCCTGACCACACGCAGGTCGTGCGAGATGAACAGGTAGGTGAGGCCGTGCCGGCGCTGCAGCTCGCGCAGCAGGTCGACCACCTGCGCCTGGACGCTCATGTCGAGTGCCGAAGTCGGCTCGTCCAGCACCACGAATTTCGGTTCGAGCACCATGGCGCGGGCGATGGCGATGCGCTGGCGCTGACCGCCGGAGAACTCGTGCGGGTAGCGGAAGCGCGCCTCGGGATCGAGCCCGACTTCGCTCAGCGCCTTGACGACCTTGGCGTCACGCTCGGCCGCTGTCAGCTGCGGGGCATGTACGGCGAGCCCCTCGGCGATGATCTCGGCGATCGACATGCGCGGGCTGAGCGAGCCGAACGGATCCTGGAAGACGATCTGCAGGTCCCTGCGCAGCGGCCGCATGGCGCCCCAGGAGAGCTGCTCGATGTCGCGTCCGAGATAGACGATGCGGCCTTCGGAGCCGACGAGGCGGAGCAGCGCACGACCAAGCGTCGTCTTGCCCGAGCCGGATTCGCCGACCACCCCGAGCGTCTCGCCGCGCCGGATCGAGATGTCGACATCGTCGACCGCCTTGATGTGCCCGACGGTGCGCCGGATGAAGCCGCGCTTGATCGGGAACCAGACGCGGAGCTTTTCGGCGGCGACGATCGGTTCGGCGGTGGAGGTGGCGGGCGGCTCGCCCTTCGGTTCGGCGGCGAGCAGTTTTCGGGTGTAGGCGTGCTGCGGGTTGGCGAATACCGTTTCGGTCGGACCGGATTCGACGATCTTGCCCTCAGTCATCACATGGGTGATCTCGGCCATGCGGCGCACGATGTGGAGATCGTGCGTGATGAACAGGATCGCCATGCCGCGCTTCTGCTGCAGCGACATCAGCAGTTCGAGGATCTGCGCCTGGATGGTGACGTCGAGCGCCGTGGTCGGCTCGTCGGCGATCAGCAGTTGCGGTTCGTTGGCGAGCGCCATGGCGATCATCACCCGCTGGCGCTGGCCGCCGGAAAGCTGGTGCGGAAAATCGTCGAGCCGCGATACCGGATCCGGTATGCCCACCTCGGCCAGCAGTTCGATCGTCCTGGCGCGGGCCGCGGCCTTCCGCATGCCGCGATGCAGGATCAGCGCCTCGCTCACCTGCCGCTCGACGGTGTGGAGCGGGTTGAGTGAACTCATCGGCTCCTGAAAGATCATCGAGATGGCATTGCCGCGCACCCCGCGGATGCTGCGGTCGTCGGTGTGCAGCAGGTCCTCCGCGTTGAACAGGATGCGCCCCTTGGGATGCGATGCAGCCGGGTAGGGCAGGAGCTTCAGCACCGAAAGCGCGGTGACCGATTTGCCCGAACCGGACTCGCCCACCAACGCCACGGTCTGGCCGGCCTGAATGTCGAAGGAGACACCGCGCACGGCCGGGACCTGGCCGTGCTCGGTGGCGAACTCGACATGGAGATCGTCAACCTGCAGCAGCGGGGTGCTCATGAGCGGGTCCCCGCAAAAGTCTTCCGCGGATCGAACGCGTCGCGCACCCCCTCGCCGATGAAGACCAGCAGGGTGAGGATCAGCGATACCGTGAAGAAGCCGGTGATGCCGAGCCACCAGGCCGAGAGGTTGTCCTTGCCCTGCGCCAGCAGTTCGCCCAGCGAGGGCGAACCGACCGGCAGGCCGAAGCCAAGGAAATCGAGGGCGGTCAGCGTGGTGACCGAGCCGGCGAGAATGAACGGCATGAAGGTCAGCGTCGCGACCATGGCATTGGGTAACAGGTGCCCGATCATGATCTTGAAGTTGGAGACGCCGAGCGCCCGCGCCGCGGCGACATACTCGAAATTGCGGGCGCGCAGAAACTCGGCGCGCACGATGCCGACCAGCGCCGTCCACGAGAACAGCAGCAGGATGCCGAGCAGCACCCAGAAACTGGGCGCGATAATGCTCGAAATGATCAGCAGCAGGTAAAGTGAGGGAACCGAACTCCAGACCTCGATGACGCGCTGCGCGATCAAGTCGACCCAGCCGCCGAGATAGCCCTGCAACGCCCCGGCGCCGATGCCGATGATCGAGGACAGCACGGTGAGGATGAGGCCGAACAGCACCGAGATGCGGAAGCCGTAGATCAGTCGCGCCAGCACATCACGGCCCTGATCGTCGGTGCCCAGCCAGTGGAAATTGCCGATGGTGCAGGAGGGATCGCTGGTGCCCGCCGGGTAGGCCGCGCAGCGCTCCTCGACCGTCTGCAGCCAGGAGGGTTTGGATGGCGCAGGACCACTGAGGGACTCATCGACCGTGCCGTAGGAGTAGCGGATCGGCGGCCAGATCATCCAGCCATTGGCGTTGATCTCGTCGGCGATGAACGGGTCGCGATACACCGTTTCGGCGAGGAAGCCGCCGAACTTGCTCTCGGGATAGTTGACGAGCACCGGGAACAGCGTCTCGCCCTTGTAGCTCACCACCAGCGGCCGATCATTGGCGATCAGCTCGGCGAACATGGTGAGGATGAACAGGACGAGGAAGATCCACAACGACCACACGCCTCGCCGATTGGCGTTGAACACCTTGAGCCGGCGCTGGTTGATCGGCGATAGCAACGGTGCCGAGCGGGCCTGGTCGGCGGGGGCGAAGGCGAGCAAGGGAGAGCGGAGGCCCGAGTGGGTCGCGTACATCAGACTTCCCGGCTTTCGAAATCGATGCGCGGATCGATCCACATATACATGAGGTCGGAGACGAGCCCGATGACGAGGCCGAGCAGCGAGAACACATAGAGCGTCGCGAACACCACCGAATAGTCGCGGTTGAGCACCGACTGGAACCCGAGCAGGCCCAGGCCATCGAGCGAGAAGATCGTTTCGATCAGCAGCGAGCCGCCGAAGAAGGCCGAGATGAACGCTGCCGGGAAGCTGGCAATGACCAGCAGCATGGCGTTGCGGAACACGTGCCGGTACAGCACCTGCCGGTCGTTGAGCCCCTTGGCGCGCGCCGTGGTGACGTACTGCTTGCGGATCTCCTCGAGGAACGAGTTCTTGGTGAGCAGTGTCACCGTGGCGAAGCCGCCGACTGCCATGGCGACGATGGGCAGGGTGATGTGCCAGAGATAGTCGAGCACCTGGCTGTACCAGGGGAGGCTGGCGAAGTTCTCCGACACCAGCCCGCGCAAGGGGAAGATGTTCCAGAAGCTGCCGCCGGCCAACAGCACGATCAGCAGCACTGCGATGAGGAAACCGGGCAGCGCGTAGCCGATGATGACGATTGACGACGTCCAGACGTCGAAACGTGAGCCGTCGCGCAGCGCTTTGGCGATGCCGAGCGGGATCGACACGCCATAGCCGAGCAGCGTCATCCACAGCCCCAGCGTGATCGAAACCGGCAGCTTCTCCTTGATCAGGTCGAGCACCGAGATGTCACGGAAATAGCTGTTGCCGAAATCGAAGCGCAGGTAGTTCCACATCATCGAAAAGAAGCGCTCGACCGGCGGCTTGTCGAAGCCGAATTGCTTCTCGATGCGCTCGAGGATTTCCGGCCGAAGCCCGCGGGCGCCGCGATAGGTGGAGTTGACGTCGGCGCTGTCCTTGGCCTGTCCGGTCTGCTGGCCGGCGAAGTCACCCTGCTGGCTGCCGGTGATGCGTTCGGTGGCGCTGATGTTCTGGCCGGACATCTGGGCGATGACCTGCTCCACCGGTCCGCCCGGCGCGAACTGCACGATGATGAAGGAGACGATCATGATCCCGAGCAGCGTCGGGATCATCAGCAGCAGGCGTCTCAGGATGTAGGCGCCCAATGGCGGCTCCAGTCGTCCGGTCGGTTAGCTGGAGCATTTCACCGTTTCTCCGAAACGGCGAGATGCTCCAGGCGTTTGATTTGTCGCGCTTTCGAACCGGAAAAGTCTGCAACTTTTCCTGAAAGCGCTTGCCTAGCAACGCAGTACTGTGGGCGGGAATGCGGCAAATCACCAAGGAGTGAATGTCACGGGCGCACCGCGAAATCGACGCCGATGGCGTCGCCGACCGCGAAGATGCGGTCACGCGCCACGGCGTACTCCTCGCCCTTCAAATGTTCGAGCATCAGCGGCACTTCGCGCGGCAGCCGGTTCAACTCGCTGAGGTAGGTGCGGTAATCGAGCACGCCTTCGCCGATCTGCACCTCGTCGAGATGCAGCGCCGCCTGGTGATGCAGCGTGATGTCCTTGGCGTGGCACGACACCACCCATGGCCCCAGCTTGTCGAAGCACTCGCGGATCAGCGCGCCATTATCGAAATACACCCGCGGCGTCATGATGAGGTTCACCGGATCGAAATGCGCCCCGAACATCGGCCGGTCGATCGCCTGGATCAGCTCGACATAGCTCTGGACGCTGTCGGGTAGCGAATATTGCATCATCTCGAGCGCGAACTTCGCCCGGGTGGGTTTTACCGTGTCGAGCAGGTAGCGCACCGTCTCGACTGAGGCGTCGAACGCCTCCGGCCCCATATTCTCGGCAGCCGGCGCATAGTCGGTGCCGGCGCGGAACGAGCCGATATAGCTCACCGCGCAGCCGGCGCCGACCGCATCGGCGATGGCGAGGCGCTCGACAGCATAGGCGAGGTTGGCCTTGCGCACCGCCTCGTCCGGCGACACGAGGTTGCGCCAGATGCCGATCTCGGCAAGGGCGACATCGGCTTCGGCGAAGGCCTGTTCGATATCGACCAGCCGGTCAGTGTCGTTGATCGACACTTCCGGCACATAGGCGGCGCCATAGCCGAACGCGCGGTGGGCGCGGGCGAAGGCGTATGGGTCGTCGCTGCCGATCGGCAGGCCATGACCACCGAGCAGGATCATCAGACGTGATTCCGCCAGCTGTGCTGCGGGTTGTAGTCGAGCAGCCGCCGCGCCTTGTCGATCGACAGCAGGGTGCCGTTCTGGCTCAGTTCGCGCTTATGCGGCACCTTGGGGAACACCTCGGCCATCAGCGACATGTTGGAGCGGCTCATCACCGTATCCTGGTTGGCGATGATGAAGGCTTCAAAGCCCTTGAACTCCGCCTCGATGCCGCGGCGCACCGCCTGCGCCCCATCACGCGCGTCGATATAGCCCCAGAGGTTCCACTTCCTGAGCTTGGGGTCGGCGTCGAACGCCGGGAACGCCTTGTAGTCCTCGACGTCCATGACGTTGGAGAAGCGGAGGCCGACGATCTTCAGCTCCGAATCCCAGCGGCAGAATTGCGCTGCCATGGTCTCGTCGAGCAGCTTGCCCAGCGAATAAGCGGTCTCGGGGCGCGGGAAGTACTCCTCGTCGACCGGTACGTAAGGCGGCGGCGTCTCGAAGGGCAGCCCCAGCACGGTCTCGCTTGAGGCGAAGACGACGTTCTTCACCCCGGCGAGACGGCAGGCCTCGAACACGTTGTAACTGGTGGGCACGTTATTGGCGACGGTACGGCTATTGGCGAACAGGCCTGGGGCAGGGATGGCGGCGAGATGCACCACCGCATCGAAGGGCCCGCGCCGCTCGTCGACGCCGCCGAGGATCGCTTGTGCCACCTGGCCGAAATCGGTGAGGTCGATCCGCACCGTCGGGCAGATCGGATCCTTCGGCAGTGTCTGGTCGACATTGAGAACGGAATAGCCGTTGGTCACCAGATCCTTGAGGACCGCCCGCCCGAGCTTGCCACTGCCGCCCGTCACCAGAACCTTGGCCATTACCTCGTCCTCCCGACTGATTTGCCCCAGAACCTAGCACGGGCCGGGCCCATTCTGTCACGAGGCTGAACGCACTCGTCAGTGCCGGTTCAAAGCCGAAGGCGCAGTCTCCTCTCCAGCGTCAGGAGGCGGATCGCCTTATCGCGATCCCCCCGATTGGAAAGGACTACTACGGGCGGGCTAGCCCCCGCCGCCTCACATCAGGAGACTGAAATGACCAAGCTCGCTCTCGCCGCGACATTCGCGGCTGCCCTGCTGACTTCGTTCTCTGCTATCCCTGCCAACGCCCAACCAGGTCCCAACGACGTCCCTAGTACCGTTCCCCCGTGTACAGCCCAGTGCGGCGATCAGGGCGGTGGTGGCGCTCCTGCCGATCCGGATTGCGGTGGCCAGATCGGCGCCTTGAAGCGCGTGCTGCCCGCCCAGGTGCAGGGCGTCAACGACGACTATCGCGTCTGGGTCACAGAGTTCTGTCTCTCCAGCTCGCTGATGCGCTCTGACGGCAATGCCGCATATCTGCGCACCGCCATCGCCGACAACGACGTCCTGGCCGATGTGCTGTCGCGTCACGGCTACAACCCGGAGGATGTGTTTGCGGTCAAGATGATGGGCGACGAGACCATCAACCTCTACGTTCATCGTTTCGAGCGCTGATCCGCCGCACTAGTGCTAAACTGACGCCGGATCGGCTGTACGGCCGACCGGCGTTGGTTTGTGCCGTTGATAGTGACACGTCCGAGGAGAGAGAGATGTCCAAAGCCTTTTTGGCTGCCGTGCTTGCCATTGGCCTCGGCGCTGTAGCCATTCCGGCCGCATTCGCAACTGCTTTGCCGACCCAAGAGTCGAACGAAGCGGAAGTCGACGATGACGTCTGTCAGGATCACCTGGGCGGCCTGAAGCGTATCGATCCGGCGGAGCTTGCGTCCGTCGTCGATCCGCAGCGGGTGTGGGTGACGGAATACTGCGTCAACCACTCGGTGCTGCCGTCCGAGGGCAATGCCGCCGGCCGACGCGCGGCGATCTCCGACAACGATGCAATGGTCACCGCCCTGCGCCAGAAGGGCTATTCGCCGGGCGACGTGTTCGCGATCAAGATGATGGGCGCCGATACGGTGACGCTTTACGTGCGCCGCTAGACTTGGCTGAACTGGTTTGGCGAAGGGCAGGGGCCTAACGGGTTCCCGCCCTTTCCTTATTGCTGCCGCGACATTGCCCTGCCGATGAATGCCACCTGAATGGCGGGCTCAGTGGGGGTTCAATCGGGCATCGGCATATTCGGGACAACAGAACGAAACCCGGCCGCCGAAAGGATGCCAAGATGAACAGATCCCATGAGAAGCTGCTGGTCGCGACCCTTGCCGGTCTGATCATCGCCAGCGCTGCCGTTTTCGCCATCCAGCCGGCCATGGCCGCCGGCTACGACGTCGAGAGCCCCGCCCACATCGTCGGTGTGAAGAAGTGGGACACGCTCAACGTCCGCAAGTGGCCCGCCTCCTACTCGCAGAAGATCGGCGAGTTCGAGCCCAAGAGCTCGGTCTGGGTCGAGCGCTGCATCATCTCCCCGCAAGGCGGCGCCGACTGGTGCCTCGTCGAGCAGCAGGACACCAGGGGCTGGGTCAACGCCAAGTTCCTGAAGCTCGCCTACGACTGGGATATCTGATCCCCCAAGTTTCCCGCTGCGTTGCTCCAAACTCCGCGGCAGGCTCCTACGACTACCCCATGCACACGTGCCTTTGACTGACCTCCGAAACATTGACTTCATGGCCCGGACGCGTTCCCTAGGAACCTCCGGGCCTTTTTCTTTCGAAGAGTTCAGTTTTGGACGCCAACCCTATCCTTATCGAGCAGACGCGCGGCACCTTCGTCGAGAACCGCCATCGCGGCGCCTTCGTGGTTTCCGACGCCGAGGGCAATGTCATCGCCGCCGCCGGCGACATTTCGCGGCCGGTATTCCCACGCTCGGCGATCAAGTCGATGCAGGCCCTGGCCATGGTGACCTCCGGGGCCATCGACCGCTTCGGGCTGAGCGACGAGGAGCTCGCGCTCGCCTGTGCCTCGCACCACGGCGAGCATGTGCATGTCGAGGGTGTCACGCAGTTTCTTGGGCATATCGGGCTCGCCGCCGCCGATCTCGAATGCGGCGCGCACCAACCGAGCAACGGCAAGGCCCGGGAAGCCCTGCGGGCGCACGGACTGGAGCCGAGCCAACTGCACAACAACTGCTCGGGTAAGCACTCTGGCATGCTCAGCGTCGCCCGGGCCCTGGGCGTTGATACCCATGACTACGTGACGCGGGGGCACCCGGTGCAGGTGGCGGTGCGCAAAGCCATCGAGACGGTGATCGGTGAGCCGCTGAGCGAGGATCGCTGCGGCACCGATGGTTGCTCGATCCCCACCTGGGCGGCGCCGCTATCGGCCTTTGCCCGCGGGTTCGCGAAGATGGCGACGGGCGTCGGTCTTCCCCAGGACCTCGGCGCTGCGGCGACGCGCATCTTCGATGCGGCGACCAGCCACCCTCTGCTGGTCGCCGGCACCGGCCATCTCGATACGCTGGTGATGGAAGCTTTCGGCGGCCGCGTCATGCAGAAGGGCGGCGCCGAGGGCGTGCAATGCGGCGCCATCCGCGACAAGGGCTGGGGCTATGCGCTGAAGATCGACGACGGCAACATGCTGGCGAGCCAGACGCTGGTCGCGAACCTGCTGCTGCGTTTCGCTGATCCCGACGCCGGCCAGCGCGCCGTGCTGGAAAAGTTCGCCCGGCAGGTGGTGCGGAACGTGCGCGGCTTCGAAGTCGGCGAGATGCGTGCCGCCTGACCAAGGACTCGCCGGCCGGCGGCGTCCAATACTCACACAACTTCGGAGAGCCGCATGCGCCGTGCCGTCGTGACCATTGTTACCTCGACTCTGCTCTGCGGAGCGGCTCTGGCCGGACCCGCCTACACCCCGCCGAAGGTCTCGACGGCGAAGACTGTCGAGGCTCCTGCTGACCTGCGCGCCGCGGCGACCGAACTGCTGAAGGCCGTGGCGGCCAAGGATGTCGATGGCATCGGCAAGTGGCTGGCGCCAAAGCTCACGATCGTCACCGGCACGCTCGACCTTTCGATCCCGCGCGGCAGCAAGTTGGAAGGGCCATGGGAAAGTGCCAAGTCGCAGGTTGCGGACCTCGGCAACAGCACCGGCGGCGACTGGGATTTGCCGCCGAACGTCGATATCGGCGCGTTCCTGACCAAAATGGAACTCGACTTCATCGGCCAATCACTGACCGACGGACAGCCTTGGGGCACCGATCCCTTGGTGAAGGGCGCCATCTGCACCTACGGACTGGGGACGCTCGACCCGAAAACGGTGAAGCGCGCGGCCAAGGCGCTGGATACCAGCGGCGACAATTTCGTCGGCACAAAGCGCGAGATCGAGTTGTTCGATGCCATGGAGGGCGGCAAGCCCGTTGGCAAGGTGGTCCCCGGCCTGCTGTATGCCACCGACTACGACGCTGAGACCTCGACCGAATGGACGGCCTTCCACCTGCCGGAAGGCGGCATTGGCTTCGGCCGCACCAGCGGTGACGATTTCGTCCGTCCCTATGCATCGGGTCTCTGCTTCAAGCAGCAGGCCTCGGGCGAATGGGCGGTGGTGGCGCAGGCTTCGACCGGGCTCTAGCCGGTTCGCAAGCGCAAGCCTAGGAGGTCACCGAGTTGTCGGCGAGGGTGACGTGCGGGTACTTCGCCGCGTCCTTGACCAGGTCTTCGGTGACCACCGTGTCCCACTCGAGCCCGACAATGGCATGGTCCAACGGGGCATTGACGATATTGCCGGTGATGGTGACAGGCCCAGGCGAGGGGTTCTGCACCACGCTGACGCCGATGCCGGTCGCGGTGGCGTAGAGCACGTTGTCGGCGATGATGACATCGCGCAGGAACGTACCGCGACCGGCGAGGATGCCGATGCCGGGGACGTTGTCGATGCTGTTGCCCGAGATGCTGGTTTCCGCCTCGGCATAGATGCCGAACGGGCGGGTATCCGGGTTGACCTCGGAACGCGAGCGGATATTGCGCACGATATTGCCCGAGCACACTGCGAGCCGCCCGCCCGAATCGAGGTTGGTGATCGAGATGCCGGCGGCGGCACCATCGACGATGTTGTTGGAGATCACCGAACCGGAATAGGCGAACTCGGAGAAGATCGCCACTTCACCTGAGTTGCGGCACACATTGCCGGTGACCGCCACATTGCTGGTCGAGTTCAGCCGCACCGCGGTGAACAGGCAATCGGCGATCTGGTTGTTGGCAACGATCACGTCGTTGCAGCGGAAGATGTTGATGCCGTTGCCGTTCTGGCCGTTGCCGCCATTGGTGGCGCCGATGCCGATGATGGTGTTGCCTGTTATCACCGAACCATCATGGCGGGGCTTGCTGCCCCAGATCAGGAAGCCGCCATTGCCGCATTTGCTGACCCGGTTGGAGGCGATGTTGAGGCCGCGACCATCGACCGAAAAGATCGCCGCCAGCGCATGGCCGGTGAAGTCGCAATCCTCGATGTCGGCGCCGGCGTCGCGGACGGCGAGGCCATTGGCGGCGCCGCCGATGAAACTGCAGTTGCTGAGGGTGACGTGGTCGCTGGCCTCGATTTCGACCAGCCCGCGGTCGGCGCCCGCTGGCCCGCCATTGCCGCGAGTGAAGGTGAGGCCGGAGAAACTGACATGCGCGCTGCCGGCGATGCGAAACACCGGTGCGTCGCCCGCGGCGGCGAGGATGGTGCCGCCGGGAATGCCCGATATCACCACGTTGCTCGGCACCTGCAGGTTCTGCACGTAATAGCTGCCCGAGCCGAGGAACAGCGGCCTGCCTTCCTCGCCGGCGCGCAGCAGCGCCTCCTGCATCGGGCCGCTTTGATCGTCCAGGCTGCCGGGCACCAGGTTCAGCGCCGTCGAATCGAGCGACTGTGCCCGTACCCCACCGGCCAGCGGCAGGGCGGCCAAACCCGCGAGAATGTGACGGCGGTTGATACGCATGTCGCTGAGTGTAAGGGCGCGGGGGGGCGTTTGGGAATTGCCGATTGCCGTACCTTCCCCAAGCTATATGGGATTGAATCCAATCGTACCGACACCCAAGGCGAGAGGGAGCGGTTGCCCCGCTTTCATTTGGCAGCCAAACCCCTCGCCGCTATAGAGTGCCCAACCGGCTATCGAATCCTGCGAGGCGTCATGCTCCTTCCCGACAAGATCTATCTCGGCCAAAGCACCCGGCCGGAGTACCTGGCGCTGAAGTACGGCAACCGGCACGGACTGGTGACCGGGGCCACCGGCACCGGCAAGACGGTAACGCTGCAGTCGATCGCCGAAGGCTTCTCGGCCGCCGGCGTTCCGGTGTTCGCCGCTGACATCAAGGGCGATCTCTCGGGGATCGCCAACATGGGCAAGATGCTCGACTGGCAGGTGAAGCGGGCCGAGGAGATCGGCTTCACCGATTATGCCGCCAGCAAGTTCGCGGTGATTTTCTGGGATCTGTTCGGACGGCAGGGCCACCCGGTACGCACCACCATTTCCGAGATGGGCCCGCTGCTGCTGAGCCGCATCCTGGATCTCAACGACACCCAGGAAGGCGTGCTCAACATCGCCTTCAAATATGCCGACGATAACGGGCTGCTGCTGCTCGACCTCAAGGACCTGCGCGCCCTGCTGGTGGAAATCGCCAACAACGCCAAGGACATCTCGGTGCAGTACGGCAACGTCGCCTCGGCCACCGTAGGCGCCGTGCAGCGCTCGCTGCTGGTGCTCGAGCAGCAGGGCGGCGACCAGTTTTTCGGCGAACGGGCGCTCGATATCCGCGACCTGATGCGCACCACCACAGATGGCAAGGGGTACGTGTCGATCCTCGCTGCCGATGAGCTGATGCGGGCGCCGCGGCTCTACGCAACGTTCCTGCTGTGGCTGCTGTCGGAGCTGTTCGAGGTGCTGCCGGAAGTCGGCGACCCGGATAAGCCCAAGCTGGTGTTCTTCTTCGACGAAGCGCACCTGCTGTTCGACGACGCCCCCAAGGCGCTGGTCGACAAGGTGGAGCAGGTGGTCAAGCTGGTCCGCTCGAAAGGCGTTGGCGTCTACTTCGTGACCCAGAACCCGGCTGATATTCCGGATGCTGTGCTGGCCCAGCTTTCCAACCGCGTGCAGCACGCGCTCCGAGCCTATACGCCCAAGGAGCAGAAAGCCGTGCGGATGGCGGCGGAGTCGTTCCGCCCCAACCCGGATTTTTCGACCGCCGAAGTGATCACCCAGATGGGTACCGGCGAGGCGCTGGTTTCCGTGCTGGAGGACAAGGGTGTGCCGTCGATCGTCGGCCGGACCCTGATCCGGCCACCGTCCGGTCAGGTCGGGCCGCTGCTGCCCGAAGAGCGCCGCTCGGTGATCGCCAATTCGCCGGTGGCCGGGGTGTACGACACCGTGGTCGACCGGGAGTCGGCGTTCGAGGTGCTGACCAAGAAGACCCAGGAGCGGCAGGCGACGGAAGCCGCGGCCAAGCAGGCCGAGCTCGACGCCAAACAGGCACAGGCCGATGCAAAGGCCGCGGCAGCGCAGGAACGGGCCGAGCGCGCTGCCCAGCCGCGCCGTTCAACCCGGCAGACGCCAACCGAAGCGGCGATCACCTCGTTCAGCCGCACCATGGCAAACGGGCTCGGCAAGGCGCTGCTCCGTGGCATCCTCGGTGGCCTTACCCGTGGCCGCTAACGTCGCCCAGAACCACCCGGCGCTGGCGGTCTTTGCGTCCGACAAGGGGCCGGGCGACGCGGAGCGCAGCTCGATCATGTCGCAGGCCGGCACGCTCCTGGCCCGGCATGGGGCGCGCATCATCTGCCTCGCCGACGAGACGCTGGACAATATCCCGCTGATCACCAGCGCTCGCGCCGCCGGCGGCGAAGTGCTGATCGTCGCCGATGCGGCATTCCAGGCACCGGCTGCGCTGGCCGAGGTGCCGGTCGAGCGGATCGACGATCCCGAGGCACGCGTGAAGCGGGTCGGCGAACTGGCGCAGGGCTTTGTCGGGCTGCCGGGATCGCTGGCGTCGGCGGCAGCGCTCTATCGCACCTGGGTGAGGGCCGGCGCCGGCGCCGGCGGCAAGCCGGTGGTGCTGCTCAACCACCACCGGGCGTTCGAGGCGATGCGCGGCATGGCGACGGATATCCTCAGCCACTCGGTCAGCCATGCCGAACGCGTGGTGGTGTTCACCGACAATGTCGATGACCTCTGGAACAAGGTGGCCTGGGCGTTGAACGTCACGGCCTAGGGCAGGCACGCCTCTCCAAACCACACTTGATGTCCTGTCTGGCAAGCCAGACGGACTGCCGCGAGCGCGCGCTCAGGGGCAGACATGGAGGTGCTCGCGCTCCTCGCTCGTGCTGAAGCCCATCCCCCAACTCCGCATGCTGAGCAGCACCGGCTCGAGCGAACGGCCCAGTTCCGTCAGTTCATATTCGACGCGCGGGGGCACTTCCGGATAGACGATGCGGTTGATCACCCCATCACGCTCCAGTTCGCGCAATTGCAGCGTCACCATGCGCGCCGTTGCATTGGGCACCATCCGGCACAGCGCATTGAAGCGCAGTTTGCCGTCGAGCAGGTGAAACAGGATCACCGGCTTCCACAGGCCCCCGATTACCGAAAGAGTCACTTCCACCGCGCAACCGGTTCGGCCAGCCCTGCGGCGCGGGCGGGTCTGGATGGGGGTGCTATCATTCATGATAGTACATGTTGCCTTTGTACGTACTGTTCCTGGATGCATCTAAGGCCCAGTTAGGCGGGGAAACAAGAGGAACGTGCAAATGAAAGCTGCCTGGTTTTCCACCAAGGGCCCCGCCCGCGACGTACTTCAGGTCGGCGAGTTGCCGACGCCGCAACCCGGGCCTGGCGAAGTGCTGATCCGCGTCCGCGCCTCGGGGGTCAATCCGTCCGACACCAAGGGTCGTAGCGGCAGCGGCCCCGCGGCCTTCCCGCAGGTCGTGCCCAATCAGGATGGCGCGGGCGAGATCGTTGCCGTGGGTTCCCCCGAACTCGACAGCCGGATCGGTGAGCGCGTCTGGTTCTACGAATCCCAGCTTGGCCGCTGGAACGGCTCAGCCGCCGAGTACACCACGCTGCCCGCCTGGAAGGCTGTCCACCTGCCCGATGCTGTCAGCTTCGAGGAAGGCGCCTGCCTCGGCATTCCCGCCATGACGGCCTATCGCTGTGTCTTCGTCGATGGTCCGGTCACTGGCAAAACCGTCTTCGTCTCCGGCGGTGCCGGCGCGGTCGGCCGCTACGCCATCCAGTTCGCCAAGCTCGGTGGTGCCCGCGTCATCGCCTCGGTCGGCAATGACGAGGCCGCCGGATCGGCCACTGCGGCGGGTGCCGATCTGGTCCTCAACCGCCATACTGATGATCTGCCCGCCCGGGTTGCCGCCTTCACTGGCGACAGCAAGGGCAGGGGTGTCGACCGCTTC
>JAESFN010000640.1_pt1 | contig 26296 bp, 33 predicted proteins | sample 9269411 | NCBI WGS metagenome assembly JAESFN01 (sample SAMN14505399, study PRJNA617100) | algae metagenome | isolation source: Iphinoe sp. HA4291-MV1 and co-occurring heterotrophs from trail next to... | place: USA: Maunawili Falls, Hawaii | collected 2009-07-25
CGGTGGTCCAAAGAACACCTGATGGACTACCCCACGCCGAAGAACCTCAACTACTGGTGGACCTTCGGCGCCATCCTCGCCTTCATGCTCGGCGTGCAGATCGTGACGGGCATCATCCTTGCGATGCACTATACCCCGCATGTCGCGCTCGCCTTCGACTCGGTTGAGCATATCCGTCGCGACGTGAACGGCGGCCGCATCATCCAGGCCGTGCACGCCACGGGCGCCTCGATGTTCTTCGCGGCGGTCTACATCCACATGTTCCGCGGCCTCTACTTCGGCTCGTACAAGGCGCCGCGCGAGATCCTCTGGATCCTCGGCGTGCTGCTGTTCGTCTTGATGGTGACGACCGCGTTTATGGGCTACGTGCTGCCGTGGGGCCAGATGAGCTTCTGGGCCGCGACAGTGATCACCAACATCCTGGGCGCCATTCCGGTGCTCGGCACCCCGATCCTCGAGCTGTTGCGCGGCGGTTTCGCCGTCGACAATGCGACGCTCAACCGCTTCTTCTCGCTGCACTACCTGCTGCCGTTCATCATCGCAGCGGTGGTGGCGCTCCATATCTGGGCGCTGCACGTGCCGGGCAACAGCAACCCGATCGGCGTCGAGGTGAAGAACAGCCGCGAGACCGTGCCGTTCCACCCGTACTACACGATGAAGGACCTGTTCGCGATCATCGTGTTCTGCATCCCGTTCGCGTGGTTCGTGTTCTTTGCGCCGGATATCCTCGGCCACCCCGACAACTACATCATGGCGAACAGCCAGGTGACGCCGGCGCACATCGTGCCCGAATGGTACTTCCTGCCGTTCTACGCGATCCTGCGCGCCATCGACTTCAACATCCTGTTCATCGACTCCAAGCTCGGCGGCGTGATCTTCTTCGCCGGTGCGATCCTCGTGCTGTTCTTCGTGCCGTGGCTCGACACTTCGAAGGTCCGCTCGGGCACGTTCCGCCCGATCTTCAAGTGGTTCTACTGGCTGTTCGTGGCGAACTTCGTGTTCCTGACCTGGCTCGGTTCGGCTCCGGCCGAGGGCATCTACGTGCTGCTCTCCAAGGTCGCCACCGCGTACTACTTCGCCTACTTCATCATCGTGCTTCCGCTGCTCGGACGCTTTGAGACGCCGCGGCCCCTGCCGACGTCGATCACTGAGTCCGTGCTCGCCAAGCACAAGGCGCCGGCGGCCGCTCAGCCTGCCGCTGCGTCGACGTCGCACTGACCCGGGGCCCAACGCCAATGATCAAGACCAAAAGCATTATCGGCGCCCTGCTGGTGAGCATCCTCTTCGCTGCGGCTCCGGCCGCAGCGCAGGAGGGGCACGCCACTCCGGAGATCAAGAAGGAAGCCTGGAGCTTCGCGGGTCCGTTCGGCACCTACGATCGCAACCAGCTGCAGCGCGGCTTCCAGGTGTTCAAGGAAGTCTGCTCGAGCTGTCACTCGGCGCGCCTGATGGCGTTCCGCAACCTCGGCGAAGAGGGCGGTCCGGAGTTCACCGAGGGCCAGGTGAAGGCGCTCGCCGCCGAGTACGAGATCACCGACGCTGCGGTGGAAGGCGGCAAGCGCCCGGGCATCGCGGCCGACCGCTGGCCGTCGCCGTTCGCCAGCGAGCAGGATGCACGTGACGCCAATGGCGGCGCGCTGCCGCCGGACTTCTCGGTGCTGGCCAAGGCCCGTGGCACGACGCAGCCGTTCCCGTGGTGGATCCTCAACTACTTCACCGCCTACTCGGAAGGCGGCCCGGACTACATCCACGCGCTGCTCAATGGCTATGTCGACCCGCCGCCGCATGGCGCCGAGGTGCCGGAAGGCAAGCACTACAACACCTACTTCCCGGGCCACGCGCTCGGCATGGGGCCGCCGCTCAGCGATGGCCTGGTGACATACGAGGAAGGCGAGACCGGCAGCGTGCCGCTGACCGTCGACCAGTACTCGCGCGACGTTGCGTCGTTCATGATGTGGATGGCCGAGCCGCACCTCGTGGCGCGCAAGGAAGCCGGCTTCCAGGTGATCGCGTTCCTGCTGGTGTTCGCGGGGCTCATGTACCTCGTGAAGCGCAAGCTCTGGTCGCGCGTCGAGCACTGAGACCGCGTCGCACCGTCGTGAGTATCCAAAGGGCCCTTCGGGGCCCTTTGTCATGGGCGCAGCACTTGCGATCCGCCGCCGCATCGTCGATATTCGGCGTCTTGTTTGTCGCGCTTTCGAACCGGAAAAGTCTGCAACTTTTCCTGAAAGCGCTCTGGCAACGCATCCGGAGGCCCATATGTCGATCATTCGCACCGCAATGACGGCCGCCGCGCTGGCCCGGACCGTGGTCGCGCATCCGGTCGTGCGCGCCGGCATTGCCGCGGCGCCGCTGCTGCTGACACCCAAGGTGAAGGCCGCCGCCAAGGATGCGACGCTCAACACCGCCTACAGGGCTGGCCAACTGGCGCGCAAGATCGTCGACAGCACCAAGCGCTGACCGGCGCGACCTTTCTCCTAATGCGTTCTCAACAGCCGAAGCACGCTCATGCTCGACCTCAAGTCGCTCGTCCGCTCGATCCCCGACTACCCCAAGAAGGGCATCCTGTTCCGTGACATCACTACGCTGATCGAGGACCCGGGCGGGTTTCGCGAGAGCGTCGACCGGTTGGCTGGGCTGCACCGCGACCTCGGGATCACCCACGTGGCGGGGATCGAGGCGCGTGGTTTCATCTTCGGCGCTGGCGTTGCCATTGCGCTGGGCGTCGGGTTCATCCCGGTGCGGAAGAAGGGCAAGCTTCCCGGAGAGACGATCGGGCAGAACTACGCGCTCGAGTACGGCGTCGACACCATCGAGATCCATGCCGACGTGATCGGGCCGGGCGACAAGGTGCTGCTGATCGACGACCTGATCGCCACCGGGGGTACGGCAGTGGCGGCAGTGTCGCTACTGCGGCGGACCGGGGCCGAGGTCTCGCACTCGGGCTTCGTGATCGACCTGTTCGACCTGGGCGGGGCGGAGAAGCTTCGCGCCACCGGCGTCAAGGTCGAGGCGCTGATTCCGTTCGAGGGCCACTGACCCCTAGTGCACCACGCGCAGGCTGCGGGGGACGACGTCGAAACGGCGGCGCCAGCCGCTGACCTGGTCGCGGCCGCCACTCTTGGCGGCATAGAGCGCTTCGTCGGCGCGGCCTACGAGGTCAGCGGCGCTGCGGTCGGTCTGGCCGGGGGCGTATGAGGCTATGCCGAGGCTGACTGTGACGCGACCGAACTCGCTGGCCTTATGCGGTAGCGCCATGGCTGCGAGAGTATCGCGATAGTTGTTGGCCATGTTGTGGGCGGCGTCGACATCGACCTCGGGCAGCACCACGAGGAACTCCTCGCCGCCATAGCGGGCGATGAGATCGGCGGGGCGGCGGAACACCTGGCTGAGGCACTGGCTCACCGCCTTGAGGCAGGCGTCGCCGGCGAGGTGGCCGTAGGTGTCGTTGTAGGCCTTGAAGTGATCGATATCGAGCAGGATGACAGTGAGCGCGGTGTCCGAGCGGAGGCTGCGGGCGATCTCGATTTCCAGCCGCTGGTCGAGGGCGCGGCGGTTGACGAGGCCGGTCAGCGCGTCGGTCGTGGCTTCCTCCCGTAACCGTTCAGCGACGTTGAGCAGCTCGATTTCGGTGCGCTTCAGCCGGGTGATGTCGGACACGACCACCATCGATACGCCATCGGGGGAGGGCCGGGTAGAGACGCGCAGCCAGGTGCCGTCGAACAGGTGCACCTCTTCCTCGGCATCGTGATGCAGCGACTCGGTGATCTCGTCGATCCATTCGGCGACGTCGGCCGGCGAGGAGCCGACCTGCTGCTCGCGCCGCGCCGCAGCTGCGGCGAGGATGTCGCGGATGTTGGCGCCGGGGACGCGGACGTCGGAGGTCAACGGGAAGAGCTTCTGGTAGCGGGCGTTGCAGAACAGCAGCCGGCCGGCATGGTCGAACATGGCGACGCCGTCGGTCATCTGCGCCATGGCGAAAGCGAGGACGCGCTGGCGCTCGTCCAGCTCTAGCTCGAGGTGCTTCTGGTCGGTGATGTCGCGGTTATGGGTGATGAGTCCCACCGGGCGGCCGTGCGGGTCGTTGAACTGCACCTCGAGGGTCTGCAGCCAGCTGGTGCTGCCATCGGGGCGTTGCACGGCCTGCTGGAAGGTCCAGTGCGTCTCGCCGGTATGGGGCGGCGATGCGGCGCGGGCCACGCCGATCTCGCGCTCGGAGCGCCCGATGAGCGCGGCCGGCGAGCTGGCGCCGAGCAATTTTGCGGTGGCCGGATTGGCGACGACGAAGCGGCCGTCGGGATCGCGGACGCTGATGCTGTCGGGCAGCTCGTCCATCACCTGGCGGTAGATCTGGTTCTCGCGCTGGGCCGCTCGCAACTGCTCGTCGTGGGTGAGGGCGAGGCCCGAGAGCATTACGGCAAGGAACAGCAATGCCGTGCGCGCCGCGAGGAGCGGTACCCAGTCGTTCATCCCGGGATCGATGGGGACGAAGGCGATGGTCGTGAGGCCGATGGCACAGGTGACGAAGGCGAGGGCCGGCGAATGCCAGCGGGCGATCCTGAGGCTGCGGCGACGCAGCATCAGGCGACCGAACGAGGCGGCGAGGGTGACCAGCGTCATCGACACGATGCCCGCAGGCGCGCCAACGCCGCCGATCCACAGCCGGTAGACGATGGCCGGGACGAGTGCCGCCAGCGCAGCAATCGGGCCGCCGAAGAAGGCGGCGAGGGCGAGGAGGCAGGTACGGAGGTCGAAGAACACGCCGGGCGCGAACTGCACCGGAAACAGCATGGTGGCGATGGCGCCGAGTCCCATCGCCGCGCCGAACGACGCCTCGACCGCGCGCGGGCCGAAGCGTTCGACCACGTCACGGAGCTGCGTCCAGGCACTGACAACGAACGCGACGACCGAGACGTTGGTCATCAGGCTGTACCAAGGCGACTCCATGACCGGCGGACCTCGTGGCGCGGGTAGGCAATAGATGTCGTCGCATGATTGTGCGCCGGTGCGCATAACGAAGCCCTAAATCGTTGAATAGAAAGCATCCGTGCCGGTAAGTGTTTGCTCGCGCCGGCAATGCGAAGTCCGCGGGCAACACAGAGGCGCCACTCTGTTGCTGAGTGTTGCTGGTGAGCGAGCCGGCAAAGCTCAGCCGCAAAACTCCGGTGGGTGCGCGCTTGTCAGGCCGGAGCCGGCGGAGGATTGTGCGGCATGACTGCTTCCCCACATGTGCTGGTCGTCGATGACGACCACGAGATCCGCAAGCTGCTCGGGCGCTATCTCGACGAGCAGGGTTTCAGGGTGTCGCTGGCCGGTTCGAAGCGGGAATTCCTCGAGCGGGTGGCGACGGAGCGGCTCGATATCGTGGTGCTCGACGTGCTGCTGCCGGATGGCTCGGGGCTCGACCTCTGCCGCTACCTGCGGCAGCGCGCGCCGCACGTGCCGGTGATCCTCGTCACGGCGCTGAAGGAGGAGGTCGACCGGATCATCGGGCTCGAGATCGGGGCGGACGACTACATCGGCAAGCCGTTCAATCCGCGCGAACTGGTGGCCCGGATGCGGGCTGTGCTGCGCCGCGCCGGCGGTGGTGCCGCGGCGGGTACGAGTGGCACGACCTATCGCTTTGCCTCGATGCTGGCCGATGCCGGGTCGCGCAGCGTGGTGACGGCGGATGGCACGCCGATCGACCTGACCGGGGCGGAGTTCGAGCTGCTGCGGGTGTTCCTCGACCGGCCGGGCCGGGTGCTGTCGCGGGAGCAGCTGCTCGGGCATACGCAGGGCCGCGAGGCGGGGCCGCTCGATCGCTCGATCGACGTGCTGATGAGTCGGCTGCGCCGCAAGCTCGGGGCCGAGACGAACGAGCCGCTGTTCAAGACGGTGCGCAATGGCGGCTACCAGCTGGTGGCGCGGGTCGACGCCGACGAGGCGGACTGATGCACGGCCTCAGGGTCAAGCTGGCGCTGATCTTCGTCGGTTCGGTCCTGGCGGTGGTGCTGGTGGCGACGGCGGTGACGGCGCTGATGCTCAGCATCGGCGATACCGACCGGCTGATGGGGCCGATGGCGCGGCACATGGCGATCGCGAACGACATCATCGCCGCCGGGCCGGAGGGCAGGCTGCCCGGGCCACCGCCGGAGCGGCCGCGGTTCAAGCCATCGTTCAAGCCGCCGTTCGGGCCGGACCGGGTGGTCGATGCGTTGCCGGAGGGGACGCAGCGGCCAGAGCTCGCGGCGGCATTGCAGCGGGCGCTGGTGCGGGAGGGCGAAGATCAGCCGGTGCAGGTGATCGAGCGGAGCGGCGGCGAGCGGATCGCGGCGCAGCAACTCGAGAACGGACGCTACATGCTGTTCCCGTTCCCCCGGCCACAGGGAGCGCCCCCGGAGCTGTGGCTGGCGCTGCTGGCCTGGTTGGCGCTGGTGGTGATCGGCGTGACCGGCGCCGCACTGGCGCTGGCGCGACGGGCGACGCAGCCGTTCGCCGTGCTGGAGCGGGCGGTGGCCTCGGTGGGGGCGGACGGGGTGCTGCCGCATGTGCCGGAAACGGGCGGTAGCGAGGCGCGGCAGACGGCGGTGGCGCTCAATGCGCTGTCGGACCGGCTGAAGGCGGCGATGGAGAGCCGGATGCGGCTGGTGGCCGCGGCGGGGCATGACCTCCGCACGCCGATGACGCGGATGCGGCTACGGGCCGAATTCCTCGACGAGGAGGAGCGGGCGGCGTGGCTGAACGATCTCGACGAGCTCGACGCCATCGCCGACAGCGCCATCCGGCTGGTGAAGGAGGAGGGCGCCGGCGAGGATCGTGGGCCGGTTGCGCTCGACCGGCTGGTGCGGGAGACCGCCGTGGAACTCTCGGCCGCGGGGCTGCCGGTGCAGTTGGGCGAGACGGCGGCGGCCGTGGTGACGGCCGGGCCGCTGGCGCTGCGGCGAGCGCTGCGCAACCTGATCACCAATGCCGCGACGCATGGCGGTGGCGCTGCGGTGCGGCTGGAGGTGGAGAGCGGCGAGGCGCTGGTGATCATCGAGGACGACGGGCCGGGGATACCCGATGAGCTGATTCCCCAGGCGTTCGAGCCGTTCTTCCGGGCGAGCCCGGGGCGCACGCAGATCATCAAGGGGGCGGGCCTCGGGCTGGCGATTGCCCGAGAGATCATCGAGCGGTTCGCCGGCAGCATCGAGATCAGCAACCGACCGGAGGGTGGGCTGCGGCAGGTGGTGCGGCTGCGGTTGTCCACGCCAGTTGCCGGCTAGGCGAGGATCGCGCGGGTGGGGCGCAACCCTCGCCCGAAGCGGCGGGGCTTCTGCCCCACGCGCAACTCAGGCGGCGCTGTCGAAGATCTTCGACAAGGTCTCGAGCAGGTCGTCGCTGCTGGTGGCCGAGTAGGCGGTCTTGGCGGCGGTGAGCAGATCGAGCGCGAGGGTGGAGTCGTCGCCCCCCGACTCGGCGCTGTCAGACTTGCCACCCGGAGGAGGGCCACCCGGCGGTGGGCCGCCAGGACCACCAGGACCTCCCGGGCCACCGGGCGGCGGGCCCATGGCGGACTTCAGGCTGTCGAGGAAGTCCGAGGATTCCGTCTCGGTGATGGCGCCGTCGCCGTCGGCATCGATGGTGGCGAACAGCCGCTGCAACTGATCGGCGGAGACGCCTTCCGCTGCGTCGCTGGACGAGAACTCCTCGAGGCTGACCGCGCCCGAGCCATCGAGGTCGGTGGCGGCGAAGATGTCCTCGTTGCTCGGCGGCTTGTGTCCGCCCGCCATCAGCTGGGTCATGAACTGCATGGCCTGGCGCTGCTCGGCGAGCTTGCTGTCGAACGCATCCTTCTCGTCGCTGGTGACCGAGCCATTGCTGTCGGCGTCCATGGCGGCGAACAGCTTTTCGGCGCGCTGGGCGCTCTTGGCGTCGCTGGCGCCGCCGGGTGCGCCGGCCTTCAACTCGTCGAGCGTGATATCGCCGCTCGCGTTACTATCGATGGAACTGAAGCTGGGTGGTTGGAACGGGCGCATGTACGCCGCGCCGCTTCCCACTCCACTGATGGACATTTGTGACCTCCATTGCGGACCATCTTGGCCGCGTGCGGACCGAAATCGGCCGCTCGTGAGCGTGGAGGCTCCGGCGGTTAACCGGTCGTTAAGGCTGTGCGGCCCCGGTTTCCGGGGTTTTCCAGATGCCCGCGGGCAATGTCCGGATACAAATTTCCCGCAGGCAGTGTGCCCCGGCGATGTCGCCGGGGCACCTTGTGCTCAGCGTGATTTCGGTGCGCCGAGCAATGGCGGCAGCACCAGCTTCTGCGGGTCGGGCGTGGGGTGACCCGCGGGCCGGCGAGCCGGCTGGTAGGGGTTGGCGCCGGGACGGCCGCTCCACGCAGCCTTGTTGACCGGGGTGGGACGTTGGTAGGTCATGAACTTGGGCATGAGCAGTCTCCTTGCCCGTCGCAGCGTAGTAACGCGCAAACGAGCTCAAGTAGCAGCGCGACGCGAAGCAGTGCTGCGCGCGAGTCGCGATTGACGATGAAGTGCAGGTGGAGATTGGACGCCCGAGGCGCCGGACAGAGTCAGCCCGTCATCTGGAGCATTGCTGTGGTCGGCATCCGTGCATCAGCTGCCACTCGCGAAGCGAGGGAAGGGATAGCTCGGGCGTCCGCAACAGTGCTCAGATCATTTTCGGGCGATACTCCTCTGGAAGGCGCGTTGTTTAGCGCCGGAGCCGGCTCGGGTCAAGGGCCGGGCGAAGGACTAGCCGCGCGGCGTACAGGTCAGCACGTTCTTTTCGGCGGTGTAGAGCTGCAGCACGTCGCGGCCGGTATCGTCGAACGCGAGGATGGCCGAGGTGATGCCGGCGCCGGCGACGAGGTTGCCATCGAGGAAGGTGACGCCGTTCGACGCCATTTCGGCATTGCCACTACCGGAGGCGGCGCTGCCGAAATTGGCCGAGGCGTAGCCGTAGGAGCCGGCATAGATGGTGAGGAGCCCAGCGCGGGTGCCGTCGATATTGGCGCGGCAGCCCCAGTTGCCTTCGACGCCAACGCCAGTAAGCGACTGCGCGGCGGCAGGCGCGGCGGCCAGCAGCAGGGCGGCGATAGCGAGGGTAAGGCGCATGGCGTGACTCAACTCCGTTGGGCCAGCAACTTCCCTAATCCGGGGATTTTGGTCAACGCCTCAAGAACCCGTAAGTGCGGCGGCATCCGATAGTCGCGCAGCTTGGAGAAGCCGACCAGTTCGGCGTGGTAGACCTTCTCGCCGCGCTGGTTCACCGCGTCGAGGCTGTTGAACAGCAGGCCCCAACCGGGAATCGAGTTGGACGGGCGCTTGCCGGTGACGGTCAGCGTGTAGGTGACGGTGTCGCCAGGGCGGACCGGCGCCTTGAACTCCATCTTGTTGACGCCGGGGGAGGGACCGGAAACGCCCGGTTGCTGGCCGAGATCGCGCAGGCGCACTTCCTCGGCATCGAGCGCGTCGACCATCTTGCGATGGCCCATCAGCACGGTGTGCCAGCCCGAGGCGATGACGCCGCCGAAATGGCTCTGCGCCGCGGCGGCCGGATCGAGATGGAAGTATTGCGGGTCGTATTCGCGGCCGAAGGCGAGGATCTCCGCCTCGCTGAAGGTGTGGCTGCCGAGCGGGAACGGCTCGTCGATGGTGATGTCCTCGAACCAGCGGGTCATGCGGCACCGCCCTGTTCGACATCGTATGGCTGTTCGGGCTGCGCCTGCGTGCCAGCCTCGGGGTCGCGCGACTCGACGAGATTGGCCAGCCGCATGGTCATCACTGGCTGGCCCTTCTGGTTCCTCACGTCGAGATCGATGCTGACGATGCCCCACTGCGGATGGTGGCGCGAGCGGCGCAGCTCGGCGATCTTCGCGGTGGCCCAGATGGTGTCGCCCTTTATCACCGGCTTCTTCCACTTGAGGTCGGAGAAGCCGAGCCCGCCGGCTGAGGCGATTTTCGACAGGAAGCTGTCGCCGAGGAGGCGCAGGGTCAGCGCCGCGGTCTGCCAGCCGGACGAGGCGAGGCCGCCGAGCAGCGAACGCTTGGCGGCGGCTTCATCGAGATGGAAGGGCAGGGGATCGAACTCGCGGGCGAAGGAGAGGATCATCTCCTTGGTCACGAGGGTCGAACCGAGATTGACGGTCTCGCCGACGACGAGATCTTCGAAATGGCGGCGGTCAGCAGTGACGGCGTTCATGGCGGGTTGACGTATACGTCAACGGGCGGGCGGGAGGCAAGCGCGGTGGAGGTTCAGCCGATGGTGGCGAGCCGCGCTTCGATGGCGCGGCCGACGGCGCTGGAGAAGGAGGCGAGTGCCGCGCTGGCGCCGCGCAGGTGGTCACGTAGTTCGCGCGACAGCTCAAGCTGGACGCCGGCGTGGCGGATGGTGCGGTTGCAGATGTTGGAGGGATCGGTGGCCGGGAAACGGTGGCCACTGGTGCTGGTGGTGTAGTCCGCGGCGTTGAGTTCGTGGGCGATGGCTTCGATCAGCGCGGTGTCGCGGCCGCCGATCAGGATTGGCGCTGCCGGTGCCGGCTCGAGGTAGCCATGAATGGCGACGGCGAAATGGGAGCGCTCGATGAGTGCTACTGCCCTCGGTTCGTCGAAGGGGGTGGAGGTGAGGTGCAGGTCGCCATGGGGGCGATGCGGTTGCCGGCCCTCGAAGCAGTAGAACGAGTAGCACTCGGCTGCGATGCTGGCGGCGATGACCGACGTCCCGGGCTCGATGGTGCCGCCGTGTGGGGCGATGACGGTGACGGGCGAGTCGCGGTCGATCAGGCGGATAGCGTAGGTGACGCCCTCCGTCTCGGCGGTAGCCAGTTCGGCAAAGCTCCCGTAGCGATCGGCGATCTCGGTGCTCCCTAGGCGAGGCCCCAGATGATGGCGACGCTGACGGCGGTGCAGTAGACGACGAAGTTTACTGCGAACAGGCCGAGCAGCCAGACCGGCAGGCGGCGGGTGGCGTTGGCCGAGATGATGCCGGTCCACAGCAGCAGGCCCACCGCGCCGATGACCAGCGCGAACATCACCACGAACCAGCCGCCGAGGATGTTGGAGATGGCGAGGATCACCGGGGTGAGCGCCGCGGCGACGATCGGGCCGATCACCCACACGGCCTGCTTCTCGCGCCAGGCGAGGGCGGCAATGATGCCGAGCAGCAGCAGGGCAAAGCCGACCGTCGGGATGACGGTGAACGGGCTGACGGAGCCGGCGGCGAGGCCGAACGGGCCAGCGAAATACGACGACACCGTCGGCCACCAGGAGCCGAAGAGCTGTTCGAGCATGATTCGGCTCAGAGGTTGGAAGTTAAGTTATTGAAATCGCTTATGTATTGAACTTGAACAACATCACGTCGCCGTCCTTGACGACGTATTCCTTGCCTTCGTCGCGGGCCTTGCCCGCTTCCTTGGCAGCGACTTCACCGCCCAGCGTGACGAAGTCTTCGTAGCCAATGGTCTGGGCGCGGATGAAACCGCGCTCGAAATCGGTGTGGATGACGCCGGCGGCCTGCGGGGCGCGGTCGCCCTTGTGGATGGTCCAGGCGCGCGTCTCTTTGGGGCCGACGGTGAAATAGGTCTGCAGCCCGAGCAGCTGGTAGGCCTCGCGGATCAGGCGGTTGAGGCCCGGCTCGTGCAGCCCGAGGCTCTCGAGATACTCGGCCTGCTCCTCGTCGGGGAGCTGCGCCAGCTGCGACTCGATCTCGGCCGAAATGACGATCACCGCGGCGTTGTGCTGCTTGGCGTAGTCCTCGACCAGCTTGGTCATGGCGTTGCCCGTCGCCGCTGAGGCCTCGTCGACATTACAGACGTAGAGCGCGGGCTTCGATGTGAGGAGCTGGAGTTCGACGAATGCCTTCTCCTCCTCGGCCGAGCGCTGCACCAGGCGGGCGGACTTGCCGTCGCGCAGCAGCACCAGCGAGCGGTCGATCAGGTCGAGCGTCGCCTTGGCTTCCTTGTCACCGCCCTTGGCCTTTTTCTCGACGCCGGCGCGGCGCTTCTCGAGGCTCTCGAGATCGGCGAGCATCAGCTCGGTCTCGACCACTTCGGCGTCGGCGAGCGGATCGACCTTGTTGGCGACGTGGATGATGTTGCCATCCTCGAAGCAGCGCAGCACGTAGGCGATGGCGTCGCATTCGCGGATATTGGCGAGGAACTGGTTGCCGAGGCCTTCGCCCTTCGACGCGCCTTTCACCAGACCAGCGATGTCGACGAAGCTCATCTTGGCCGGCAGGATCTGCGCCGATTTGCCGATGGCGGCGAGCTTATCGAGGCGCGCGTCGGGGACCGCAACTTCACCGGTGTTCGGCTCGATCGTGCAGAACGGGAAGTTAGCGGCCTGCGCGTTGGCAGTGCGGGTCAGCGCATTGAAGAGCGTCGACTTGCCCACGTTGGGCAGGCCGACGATGCCCATCTTTAAACCCATGACAGTCTCCGGAAATCGTCGTTGGCGGCGCGAGAACAACCGCGCCAATCGTTGCGCCTCACATCGGGTGATCGGGCGCGGAAGTCAATCGGTTTGGCGCTTGGCGCTCAGTCCTTCTTGAACAGCTTCTTCAGCATATCGGCCATAGGGCCGGTCTCGGGGACCTTGGCCTGCGGCGCGGCAGGGCGGGCGGCGCGGATGTGGCTTTGGGCCGGGGCCTTCTTGCGGGTCGGGTCGGCGGTTTCGGGGCGCTGGGAGCGTTCGGCGCCGTCGCCCTGTACGGCAATGGCGAGCTTGTTCATCAGGCCGTTGTCGTCGCCCTTGACGATCATGATGGCGTTGTCGGCCACGGCGTCCAGCAGGGGGATCAGCCAGGCCTGCTGCTCGGCCTTGGAGAAGTCGCCGAGCACGTGCGGCATCACCAGATCCTTGTGGCCCGGATGGCCGACGCCGAGGCGGACGCGGCGGTAGCCGAGCCCGATCTGCGGATCGATGGAGCGCAGCCCGTTATGGCCGCCATTGCCGCCGCCGACTTTGACGCGGGTCTTGCCCGGGGCAAGGTCGATCTCGTCGTAGAGCACGGAGACGTCGGCGGGACCGAGCTTGTAGAAGGTGGTGACCTTCTGCACGCTGTCGCCGGACGAGTTCATGTAGGTCTGCGGCTTGAGCAGCAGCACCTTTTCGCCGTCGATAGTGCCTTCGGAGATCAGCCCCTGGAACTTTTCGCGGAACGCGGGAAAGCTGTGGCGGCGCGCAATGGCGTCGACCGCGAGGAAGCCGATATTGTGGCGATTGTTGCGGTATTTGTCCCCGGGATTGCCGAGGCCGACGATGAGATGCATCGGCTAACTTCCAGGCAGGGGAGGGTGGGAGCGGACCAGCGGCCCGCTCCCGGGTAGACTATTCCTTGGCAGCGTCGGCAGCCGGAGCGGCAGCCTCGGCAGCGCCTTCCTCGGCTTCTTCGGAGCGCAGGCCCGACGGAGCAACGATGGTGGCGATGGTGAGGTCAGCCTCGTGGCTGTGGTCGGACGCGCCGGCCGGCAGCTTGACCGACGAGATGTGGACGCTGTCGCCAACATCGAGACCGGCGAGATCAACGACGACCTCCTCGGGGATGTGGTCGGCATCAACGGTCAGGTCGAGCGTGTGGTGGACGATGTTCAGCACACCACCGCGCTTGATGCCCGGGGACTGGTCGTCGTTGATGAACTTCACGTGCACCTGGACATTGAGCTTGGTGCCCTTGCCGACGCGCAGGAAGTCGACGTGCAGCGCCTTGTCCTTGACGACATCGAGCTGGTAGTCGCGCGGAATGACGCGGTGCTTCTCGCCATCAACATCGACGGTGATGATGTGGGAGAGGAAACCACCGGCGTAGATCGACTTCATCGCCTCGTTGTACGAGATCGAGATCGGCAGGGGAGCCTTCTTGTCACCATAGATGACGGCAGGGATGAGCCCCTCACGACGCAGTGCACGAGCGGCCCCCTTGCCCACCCCGCTCCGCGCCTGAGCCTTGAGCTCCTTAGCAGCAGTAGCCATTGAATGATCCATTCATGGGTTGGTGTGAACTTTGACACTTCAAAGCTCACGCACCCGTCCTCCAGGGGTGACGGGCGCTTCATGGGCGGTGGCTATAGTGGAAGACGCCCGGCTGGGCAAGGGTTTCAGCTCGGTTCGGCGTAGAAGATGCGCCTGATGTCCGCCAGCAGTTTTGCGGTGGCAGCCTTGCTGCCGTAGGAGCGGCTCTCGTAGTGCTTCCCATCGATGGTCTTGAGCGACACGTACCAGTTCGACGGACCGCTGTCGTTTTCAGATTCGCGGATCGTGAACTCCGCCACGGCGCCCGGCGTGATGCGGCGTACCCAGCGCCGGAACGGGTTGGTGAGGACAATCTCGATGCGACCGGGGGCGACGGTCCAATCGAGGGTCGGGCCGATGAGCCCGACGAGGATCATCGGGATCCCGACGGAGAAGGCTCCTGCGAGGATCGCGCCGAAGAACAGCGAGAAGACGTTGAACGGCCAGACGCCGCGATGCAGTTCGAGCGACGAAACCACGAGCACAAACGCGCCGCAGGCCACGAGGAACGCCCGCAAGATGACGTGCGTGGGCACCGAATGACGCAGCAATCCGTCTTCGCCGATGCCGTCCATGGTGCACTCCACCGCTGCAGGATAGGGCAAAGAGGTGAAGGGCCGCTTGCGAGGACCGCACCATTTTTGCGCGATCACGCGTCGGCGAGTCCCGCCAGTCGGCCCTGCAGGTAGCGGCGCACGGCCAGGTCGGCGGAGAGGCCCGTGGCGACCGTCAGCGCCTCGTGTGCCTCGTCCTTCCGGCCGGAGAGCGACATGAGGTGGCCGCGGGCGGCCCAATAGGGCTGGTAGCTCTTCATCCGCGGGTCGGCCGTCAGCGGCTCCATTGCCTCGAGGGCGGCTTCGGGGCCCTCGAGCTCGGCCAGTGCCATGGCCCGGTTGAGCGCCACCACTGGGGAGGCACTGAGGGCCAGGAGGTGGTCGTAGAGCGCGAGGATCGAGGGCCAGGTGTTGGCGCCCAGCGTGCGGCGGGCGACGTGGGCGGACTGGATCGCCGCCTCGATCTGGTAGCGGCCGGACGGGCCGGCGGCGTTGGCGGCTTTCAGCAGCGCCTCGGCGAGGCCGATCTGCGAGTCGTCCCAGAGGCTTGTGTCCTGCTGTTCGAGCGGCACATACGCGCCGTCGGGCGAGCGGCGGGCGGCGCGGCGGGCCTCGGTGTAGAGCATCAGCGCCAGCATGCCCTTGGCCTCGGGCTCTTCGGGCAGGAGGCCGACGACGAGGCGGCCGAGCCAGATGGCTTCCTCGGCCAGCGCGATCGAGGTGGCATCGCCGATCTCGGCCCAGCCCTTGGTGTAGGCAGCGTAGATGGCCTCGAGCACGGCATCGAGCCGCTCCGGCAGCAACTCCTTGTCCGGGATGCCGAAGGGGATGCCGGCATCCTTGATGCGCGTTTTGGCGCGGACGAGGCGCTGGCCCATGGTGGCCGGCGGGATCAGGAAGGCGGCGGCGATATCGATGGCGGTCATCCCGAGAATGGTCTGCAGGATCAACGGCGCGCGCATGCCGCGTTCGATCGCCGGGTGGGCGCAGGCGAACATCAGCGCCAGGCGGCGGTCGGGAATTTCGTCGGGGGCTTCGGCGGCGGCTTCGATTTCGTCGGCGATCATTTTGAGATGCTCCTCGCCGGCCACCCGCACGGTGCGGCGGCGCAGCGCGTCGGTCTGCCGCCGGCGGGCGACCGTCAGCAGCCAGGCGTCGGGATTGTGCGGCACCCCCTCCACCGGCCAGGTGTGGAGCGCCGCGGCAAAGGCCTCGGCCAGCGCATCCTCGGCGCCGGCGACGTCGCGGGTGCGGGCAGCGAGGAAGGCAACGAGGCGGCCATAGCTTTCGCGCGCCACCCGTTCGGCGGCGCCGGAAGCACGCTGGGCAGCGTGGCCGGCCTCGTTGCCCTCGAGCGCCATATCAGCCGTCCTGACGCCGGAGGCTCAGGTCCGGCCGCGGGTAGGTTTCGGCCAGCGGGCGGATCTCGATCGAGCCGTAGCGCGAACTCGGGCAGCGCTTGGCCCAGGCGATGGCCTCGTCGAGATTGTCGACCTCGATCATGAAGTAGCCGGCGAGCTGCTCCCGGGTGTCGGCATAGGGGCCGTCGAGCACGTCGGTCTTGCCGTCGCCGGTCCGGATGGTGGTGGCCGCCGAGGCCGGCTGCAGGCGTTCGCCCGCAGCCATGCCGCCGCCGGCCTTGGCCAACGCTTCGTTGAAGGCGGCGTAGTCGGCCCACAGCTGCTTCTGCGGAGCATTGGCGAGGGCGACTTCGTCGTGGTGGATCAGCATCATGTAACGCATGGTCGGGGCTCTTAGCTGGCGGCCTGCTTGACGAGCTCGGCGATACGCTTCTCGTCCGCCGCGGTGAGCTTGAGAAGCGCGAAGCTCGTCGGCCACATGGTACCGTCATCCAGCTTTGCCGCCTCGTTGAAGCCGAGGGTAGCGTAGCGCGCCTTGAACTTGTTGGCGTCCTGGAAGAAGCAGACGTTCTTGCCGTCCTTGTTGTAGTAGGCGGGCATGCCGTACCAGAGCTTGGGTGCCAGGTCCGGCGCAGTCGCGGTGACGATGGCATGGACGCGTTCGGCGAGGGCGCGATCAGTTGCGGGCATTTCGGCGATCTTGTCGAGCACGGCCTTGAGGTCGTCGGCGGCGCTGGCGTTGCGCTTCAGCTCCTTGGCGCGCTCCTTCATCGCTGCCTTTTCTTCGGCGGTGAAGCTGTCGGCGGCGGCGTCGGTGCGCTTAACGGTCTTTGCAGTGGCCATTTTGGGTTCTCCTTCTTAGGACCGGTTACCAGTTCGATTGAACGAACTGAATGATGTTTCCGCAGGTGTCCTTCACCTGGGCGATGGTCGAGCCGGTGACCTCGGTTGGCGGCAGGACGAAGTCGCCGCCATTGGCCGTCACGCGGTCGTAGTCGGCCCTGACGTCCTTGGTGTGGAGGATGAGGGCCGGCTGGCCGGCAGCGAAGATCGACTCCTGGTAGGCCCGGGCCGCCGGGTTGCTGTTGAGCTCGAGCTGCAACTGGGGACCGTCCGGTTCTTCGGCCGGAGCAACGGTGAGCCAGCGATAGCCGCTATTGCTGAAGTCGGCCTTCTTCGTGAGGCCCAGCACCTCGGTGTAGAACTTCAAGGCCTTGTCGTGCTCGTCGACGTGCACCTTGGTCAGCTTGATCTGCATGGTCTTATCCTCTGTCATTTCAGTCAGGACGCCGTGCCCTGACGCTACAATGACGGGGGTGCTCAGACCATTTCGACTCCGGGACGAAAAAACTTCAGAAAAAAGTGCGAGGGCGTCAAAAGCCCGAGATCAGGGCGCGCACCTCGACCGGTCCCCACTGCGCGGCGGGGCACTTCTTCGCCCAGGCGAGGGCCTCGTCCATGTCGGCCGCCTCGATGATGTAGAAGCCACCGAACTGCTCGCGGGTCTCGGCATAGGGTCCGTCATGGACCTTGAGCTCGCCGGTATCGTTGACGAAGGCGGCACCGCCCTTACCGTCCTCGCGATAGGCGGCGTCGCCGCCTTCCATGAGCAGGGTCTTGGCGTCATGGGTGCGGGCGAGGGGGGCGGTCATGACGAAGGCGCCGGCTTTGGTCAGGGCTTCCTGGTAGGCGTAGAGCGTTTCCATCGCCTTCTGCATCTGATCGGGCGGGATCTGTCCGCCGGCCTTCTCGTCGGCGTAGAGCATCAGCATGTAGCGCATCGATATCTCCTCGTCGGGCAGCATAGCCCCTCAGGGCAATGTCGGGCGAGGGGAGCCGATTTCGACAGGTCGGCGAAGAAACCCGAGGCCGGAGGCCGTCGGGCGTTTCGGCACGTCAGTCGAGCAGGCTTGAGACGCTCTGCTCGCTGGCGGTGCGGGCGATGGCTTCGCCCATCAGGGGGGCGATCGAGATGATGCGGATGTTCTTGGCGGCCTTGGCAGCATCCGTCGCGATGATCGAGTCGGTGATCACCAGCTCCTTGAGCTTGGACTTGGCGATGCGCTCGGCGGCGCCGTCCGACAGCACGCCGTGGGTGATGTAGGCCGAGACCTCGGTGGCGCCGTGCTTGAGCAGGGCTTCGGCGGCGTTCACCAGCGTGCCGCCGGAATCGACGATGTCGTCGATGAGAATGCAGGCATGGCCCGAGACGTCGCCGATGATGTTCATCACTTCGGAGACGCCTGCCTTGGGCCGGCGCTTGTCGACGATGGCGAGGTCGGCGCCGATGCGCTGCGCGGTGGCGCGGGCCCGGGCCACACCGCCGACGTCGGGCGAGACGATCATGACGTTGCCGTTGGTGTAGCGCTCCTGGATGTCGCGGACCATGACGGGCGCGCCGTAGAGGTTGTCGGTCGGGATATCGAAGAAGCCCTGGATCTGCGCGGCGTGCAGGTCGAGCGTGATGACGCGGTTGACGCCGGCTTCGGTGATCAGGTTCGCCACCAGCTTGGCGGAGATCGGGGTGCGCGAGGCGGACTTACGGTCCTGCCGGGCATAGCCGAAATAGGGGATCACCGCGGTGATGCGACGGGCCGAGGAGCGGCGCAGCGCATCCGACAGGATCAGCAGCTCCATCAGGTTGTCGTTGGCCGGATAGGAGGTCGATTGCAGGATGAACACGTCCTCGCCGCGGACGTTCTCGTGGATTTCGACGAAGATTTCTTTGTCGTTGAAGCGCTTGACCGTGCAGTCGGTCAGCGGGACTTCGAGGTAGCTCGCGACGGCTTCGGCAAGCGCGCGGTTGGAATTGCCGGTGACAAGTTGCACGAGCGCGCTCCGGTATCGGGCCGGTCCGGGGAGTTGCCGGCTCCTGATGCGCGGGTCTTTAGCTTGGGGCGCGGCAAGGCGCAATGCGCCTTGTGACGGAGTGATGAAGGAATCTAGCGGCCGGTGCGCCGCCGCCTCAGAGCCCGCCCAGGCCGATGACGCTCAGTTGGCGGCCGGTGGTGATCGCCTTGTGCGTGGCATAGCGGTGCGAGAAGTACTTCTTGGGCTCGGCGTAGGTGCAGATGCCGAGGTCGTCGACCAGTCCGACGCCGGCGGCGATCAGGTGGTCGAAGACGAAGCCGGGGAGGTCGAAATGCTCGCGCCCACCGTTTGGTTTGGTGATGCGATTCTCAGCATCGCGGTGGTCGCGGATCAGATCGGCGGCGAACTCGGGACCGACCTCGTAGTTCGGGCCGGAGATGGTCGGGCCGATGGCGGCGACGATGCGGTCGGGACGGGCGCCAAGGTCGACCATGGCGGCGACGGTCGCCTCGGCGATGCCACCGGTGGCGCCCTTCCAGCCGGCATGCGCCGCACCGATGACGCGGGCTTCGGGGTCGGCGAAGAGGATCGGCGTGCAGTCGGCGGTGAGGATGCCGAGCGCGAGGCCGTGGACGCGGGTGACGAAGGCATCGGCCTCGGGGATGTCATCCGCATCAGGCTGGCGGGTGACCTCGAGCACGGTGACCGAGTGCACCTGCTTCATCGTGACCAACTGGCCCAGCGAAAAGCCAAGGATACCAGCGATCTGCGCGCGGTTCTCCATGACATGATTCAGCTTGTCGCCCTGTGACAGCGAGACGTTGAGCGAGGAGAACTCACCCGTCGAATGGCCACCGCGCCGGCCGAAGAAGCCGTGGCGAATACCGGGGAGGCGCTCGAGGGCGCGGCTCGTCTCAAAGGGCATGCTCATTGCGGAAAGCCGATCGCTTCAATGTCACCGGAGTGGGCGCAGAACACCTTGAACAGGGTGCCCATCTCCGTGCTGTCGACAAGGCGCTTCAGCGCCGCGGCGATGGTGTCGACCTGGCCTGGATTGGACTTGGCCAGTTGCGTGGCCCGCTCGACGATGCCAAGGCCGCCAAGGAAGTCGCGCTGGGTCGAGAGTTTTTCGACGGTGAGGCCGAACTCCGTTGCGACCTTGCCGAGGCCACCGAAATCGACATGCGCGCTTAGGTCGATCTCGCCGGGCGCATCGAGCGGATCGGCGAAGGCGTGGTTGCGCACCGCCTGCAGCGTCTCGCCGGTCTGGGTTGTGGCGTAGCCGTAGTCGATGGCGAGGAGCGCGCCCTTGTGGGCGGCGATGCGCCGGCCGAGCTTTTCCATGACCTCGGCAGCGGCAAGGCTGACTTCGTAGATCTCGCCGGGCTCGGCGTTGGCCAGCTCGATCGGCATCGCGGCAGCGGGGATCGGCGTCGGGTTGAGGCCGAAGACGCGCTTGCCTTCGCGCAGCCCGATCTGGCGCTCGTGCCAGCCATCCGATGCCTTGACGAACTGGCGGATCGGCAGGGCGTCGAAGAACTCGTTGGCGACGACGAACAGCGGATCGTCGGCGACAGCGTCGACCTCGCTGGCCCAGTAGGGGTTGTACTTGCCGAGCCGCTCGGCCTGCTGCGCTTTCAGCGCCGGGTTGGTCTCGAACAGTTGCAGGTGGCAGGCATCGAGGAAGCCCTCGGCCTTGGCTGCAACGCGCAGCGCATCCTGCATCAGGGTGCCGCGGCCGGGCCCCAGCTCGAGCAGGGTGAAGCTCTTGGGCTGATCCAGCTGCTGCCAGAGATTGACGATGAAGAAGCCGACCAGTTCGCCGAACATCTGGCTGATCTCGGGCGCGGTGATGAAATCGCCCTTGGCACCCAGCGGATCGGTGCCGGTGTAGTAGCCGGAGCGCGGATGAGTCAGCGCCAGGCTCATATAGGTGGCCAGCGACATCGGGCCGGTCTGGCTCAGCTGCATGTCGATGAGGTCGCCGAGCGAGCGGGTATCAGCCACGGGCGGGCCTCACGGCGTAGACGACGAGGCCGATGCCGGCGACGAGGATGGGGAGGCTCAGCACCATGCCCATGGTGAGCCAGCCGCCGTAGAGGTAGCCGAGCTGCGCGTCGGGCAGGCGGAAGAACTCGACGAAGATGCGGCTGAGCGCATAGCCGATGCCGAAGATGCCGGCGACGAGGCCGGGCTTCCGCAGCGCGCCCAGATGGTTTGTGGCGATGCGAATGACGATGAACAGCAGCACGCCCTCGAGCAGCGCCTCGTAGAGCTGGCTCGGGTGCCGCGGCAGTTGCTCCGGGTCCGTGGGGAACACCACGGCCCAGGGCAGGGTGGTCGGCGCGCCGTAGAGCTCGGCATTGATGAAGTTGGCGACGCGGCCGAGGAACAGCCCGATGGTGCCGATGGCGCCGAGCAGATCCATGCCGGAGAGGATGTTGCCGCCCTTCGAGCGCACGAACAGCGCCATGGCCAGCATTATGCCGACGAGGCCGCCGTGGAAGCTCATGCCGCCGTCCCACAGGGCGATGATCTCGCCGGGGTTCGCCGCGTAGTAGGGGAGGTTGTAGAACAGCACGTAGCCGATACGCCCGCCGATGATGATGCCGACCACGGCCCAGAAGGCGAAGTCCCAGATCGCGGCCGGCTCGAACGGCGGCCGGTTGTCCTTCCACAGCCCATGCCGGCGCAGCAGCGTCGTGGCGTAGGCCGCGCCACCGAGCACGCCGATCAGGTAGGCGAGCGCATACCAGCGAACGACGACCGGACCGATGGCGAAGGCGATGGGATCGATATTGGGGAAGGGCACGCGTGGCTCCCGCTGTGATGGTGAGACCTTTTAGCCTCCGCCATGCTCTGGTCAAGGCGCGGGCGGCAGCCTAGATATCGAGCGGAAACCGTGAAGGCGAGGATGCATGATGACCCAGGGTGGCAAGATATTCGACGAGCTGGGCAAGCTGATGAACAACGCCGCGGGCGTTGCCGACGGCGTGCGCCGCGAGATCGAGACCGCGGTGAAATCGCAGCTCGAGCGGCTGGTCGCGGACATGGACCTGGTCAAGCGCGAGGACTACGACGCGCTGCGCGAGCTGGTGCAGGCGCAGAGCACCGAGATCAAGGAACTCAAGGCGGCGGTCGAGAGCCTCAAGTCGAAGTGAGGATCGCGGTTCTTTCCGACGTCCACGGCAACCTCGAAGCGCTGGATGCCGTGCTGGACGACATTGCGGCGCGGGGCGTCGAGACGACCGTTGCGCTCGGCGATTTCCTGAGCGGGCCGAGCGACCCGGTTGGCGTCGCCGACCGGTTCATCGAACTGGGGCTGCCCTCGGTGCGCGGCAACCACGACCGCTACATCACCGATGGCCGCGAAAAGGACTGGCACATCGACGCTCTGGTGCGGGGCCTGCTTGACGAGCGGCAGCACCAGTGGCTGGCTGCCGTGCCGGCGACCCTGTTGCTCGAAGGGGACGTGTTCCTCTGTCACGGCACGCCGCGCGACGACAACACCTCGTTCATGGACACCGTGGTGGACAAAGTCGCCACTATGCATCCGCGGGACTACATCGAGGCGGAAGCGGCCGGCTTCGACCACGAAGTGCTGCTCTGCGGCCATACGCATGTGCCGCGCAGCCTGCGGCTGGCGGACGGACGGCTGGTGGTGAACCCGGGCAGCGTCGGGCTGCCGATGGAGATCGGCTCGCCGGATGCGCGCTACGCCATCATCGAGAAGCGCCGCGCCGGCTGGAATACGGAGTTGCGCGCAGTTGCCTATGACCATGCGGCCGCGGCAAAGCAGGCGCTGGACAAGGGCTATCCGTATTGGGCCGAGACGTTAACCTGGGGATGGGCCAGCCCAAGGGGGCTGTAAGGCTGGGCCAGTCGCAACAGACACTAGAACCTGCCGACTTTTCGTCGCCGCATTTGCTGGGAACGGTGAAGCCATGAGAATCGCGGTCATTTCCGACGTCCACGGCAACCGGCTGGCGCTCGAGGCGGTCGAGGCCAGCATCGCCATGGTGGGGGTCGATGCCACGATCAACCTGGGCGACCTGTTCGCCGGGCCGCTCGACCCGGTCGGCACGGCGGACCTGCTGATCGAGCGCAACTATCCCACCGTCATCGGGAACCACGACCGCTACATCGCCAACGGGCTGCCACCGTCGAAAGAGCCGGTCGACAAGTTCGTCAGCGAGCGGCTGCGGCCGGTGCATTTCGATTATCTCAGGAGCCTGCCGGCGACCCGCGATATCGAGGGTGAAGTGTTCCTCTGCCACGGCACGCCGACCAGTGACGAGGAGCCCTGGCTCGACGGCTGGTGGACCGACCGGACGGTGACGATGCCCGGTGAGGCGAGCGTGACGGCGAAGGCCGAGGGGCTGGATTTCCCGGTGCTGCTTTGTGGCCACACGCACGTATCGCGGATCGTGCGGCTCAGGGACGGGCGACTGGTGGTGAACCCCGGCTCGGTCGGGCTGCAGTTCAACTATGGGGCGCCCGACGCACGCTATGCCGTGCTCGAGCGGCATGGCGGCAAGTGGTCCGCCAGCATTCGCGCCGTGCCCTACGATTTCGAGGCGGCAGCGCAGCAGGTGATCGCCAACGGCTTCCCGAAATGGGCCGAAGCGATCCGCACCGGATGGGCGAGCGCGATCGGGCTGTTCTGAGGAAGGCTGCGACGAGCGTTGTGACAGCTTCGTCATGCAGCGCCGCGCATTCTATGCCGAGTCGGGCGCTTGGCGATGTGCCAAAATCGCGCAAATCGGATGGGGACAGACTCGGGCAGTTAAGACCCTGTTAACCCTTCGAGCCGGATCATCCACAGAAGAAAGCCTTGGATGGCTCTGGCGGCACAATCCCCGGAATCGGGGCGCCAGTGTAGCGTTCCTCCATAGGGACGATTCGAAGGCCTTCTGCGTGCGAGTTCTTTGCAAGTAACGCGTAGGACCGGGATGACCGGCCGGCCTTCATACGTTTCGCCCAATGGGACGCTCAGCCAATGGCACACCTTCTGGAACTGGAACCGGACCGCACGGTGCATCCGGTCGACATCATCGAGCATATTGCTTCGATCAACGACTGGAACTTCGAGCGGCAGGATGCCGACGAAATCTCCATTTCGGTTCGCGGGAACTGGGCCGACTACCACGTGTCTTTCAACTGGATGGAAGACTTGGAGTCGCTGCACATCGCGGCGGCGTTCGACCTCAAGGTGCCGGACACACGCCGTACTGAAGTGAAGCAGCTGATCTCGCTGATCAACGAGCAGCTGTGGATCGGCCATTTCGACATGTGGAACCACGAGGGCGTGGTGCTGTTCCGCAACTCGCACCTGCTGACCGGCGGCGCAGAAGTAAGCCCGCAGCAGTGCGAGGCGTTGCTGCGCTCGGCCACCGACAGCTGCGATCTCTACTACCAGGCGTTCCAGTTCGTGATATGGGCTGGAAAGAGCGCGGCTGACGCGCTCAGCCAGGTCATGTTCGAAACGGTAGGCGAAGCTTGAATTTGTCAGATATCGGCCCCGTCGTTCTGGTCGGGGCCGGCAAGATGGGCCTCGCGCTGGCCCGCGGCTGGATCGCTGGCGGCCTGCCGGCGGACCGCCTCGTGCTGTGCGATCCGCAACCCTCCGAGTACGCCACGCAGTTCGCTGCCGAACACGGCATTCGCCTGCAGGCGAGCCCGCTTGGCGTGCTGACGCATGTGCTGGTGCTCGCGGTGAAGCCGCAGGTGATCTACGAGGTGATGGCCGAGATCCAGCCGATCGTCGGCAGCTACACGCTGGTGTTGTCTATCGCCGCTGGCATCTCGCTGGTGGGCCTGAGCGAAGGGCTGCAGACCGAGCGCGTCATCCGCACCATGCCGAACACCCCGGCGCAGGTCGGTCGCGGCATCACCGGGGCCGTGGGGCTCGCGATCACCGACGAGGACCGCGAGACGGCCAACGCGCTACTGAGCGCCGCCGGGCAGGTAATGTGGTTCGACGACGAGACCAAGATCGACGGGGTGACCGCGATCTCGGGATCCGGCCCGGCCTATGTGTTCTACATGGTCGAGGCGCTGGCCGCGGCGGCACGCCGGCAGGGCTTTGACGAAGAACAGGCGATGCAGCTGGCGCGGGCGACTGTCACTGGTGCCGCGGCGCTGATGGATGCCGATCCGACTCCGGCGGGCACGCTGCGCGAGAACGTCACGTCGCCCAAGGGCACGACCTACGCAGCGCTGCAGGTGTTGATGGCGCCGGACGGGCTCGAGCCGCTGCTCGATCGCGCGGTCCGCGCGGCCCGCGCACGGTCGGAAGAGCTCGGGCGGGCCTGATGGCCGAGATCAGTTACGGCGAGTTCGAGCAGGTCGACATCCGCGTCGGCACGATCATCGAAGCCCGAGTTTTCCCCGAGGCCCGCAAGCCGGCGTACATTCTCTTGATCGATTTCGGTCAGGAGATTGGGGTGAAGAAGAGTTCGGCGCAGATCACCGTGCACTACACGCCGGAAACGCTGGTCGGCCGCCAGGTCATGGCGGTGGTCAACTTCCCGCCGCGCCAGATCGGTCCGGTGCGCAGCGAAGTGCTGACGCTGGGCTATGAGGACGCGGATGGTGCTATTGTCCTCGCAGCCGTTGAGCGCGGCGTGCCCAACGGCAAGAAGCTGATGTGAGGTGATCGAAATGAAGCGAGTTGTTCCGGCCGCGCTGGCATTCTGCTTTCTGGGCGCGATGACCGGCCAGAGCCTGGCCGAGTCGTGCTTCGACCTCTGGATGGCGCGCAACACGATCTACGACGACAACGGCTACTGCTTCTCGACCGAACTGGCGCAGGAGTACTTCGACAACGACGACTGCTGGACCAAGAAGCCCAAGCTTTCCAAGGCCGAGCGGCGCGAGATCGAGGCGATCAAGGAAGAGGAAGAAGACCGCGGCTGCAAGGTCAACTGACCGCTACAGCTCTTCGGTCAGCTTAAGGCGATCCAGGAGCCCGCGATCTTCGGGCTCGACCATGCCGACGAAGAACTTCAGCACGGTGCGCTTGCCCTCGGGGGGCAGGGCGGCGATGGCGGCCTCGATGCGGCTGGTCTGGGTAGCGGACAAGGTTTCGAAGAGGCCGCGGCCTTTTTCGGTGGCGTAGAGCAGGCGCTGGCGGCGATCGCTTTCACCGGTCTTTTGCTCGACATAGCCGTTGTCGACCAGTTGGCGCAGCACCCGGGCGAGACTCTGCTTGGTGATCTTGAGGATATCGAGCAGGTCGGCGACGGGCATGCCGGGCTTCAGGTTGACGAAATAAAGCACCCGGTGGTGCGCCCGGCCGAAGCCCTGGCGTTCAAGCAGTGCATCAGCATCGCCGACGAAGTCCCGATAGGCAAAGAAAAACAAGCCCATCACATCGAGTGGCAAATCGGCCTCGCCGGCCCCTGCCAAATTTATGTCAGTCTTGTTGACATTTATTTTGCCCGATGCCATCATCATCCCATCGAAAACACAGCTCTTTGCCTTATCCCAAAGCCGTTCCGGTTTGCCAATAGCAAGCCGGTGGGGCAGGATCACAGGCAACAACACGGCGGACCCCAAGGGCCGCACCAGACGAGTGGGAGAT
>JAESFN010000641.1_pt1 | contig 26288 bp, 16 predicted proteins | sample 9269411 | NCBI WGS metagenome assembly JAESFN01 (sample SAMN14505399, study PRJNA617100) | algae metagenome | isolation source: Iphinoe sp. HA4291-MV1 and co-occurring heterotrophs from trail next to... | place: USA: Maunawili Falls, Hawaii | collected 2009-07-25
CTCACGAGTTTCATGACCGGCTGCCAGCGCGTATTTGAACTCATCGACACGCCGACTGAAACGCGCGACGCCGCCAGTCCGCAGCGGCTCGCGCAGACTGAAGGCGAGATCCGCTTCGAAAACGTGTCGTTCGGTTACGAGCGGCACCGCCCCGTGCTCAAGGACGTGAGCTTCACCGTTCGGCCCGGTGAGAAGATCGGCATCGTCGGCCGCAGCGGTTCCGGCAAGACGACGCTCGTGAACCTGATCAGTCGCTTCTACGATGTCGACACGGGCCGCGTGCTGCTCGACGGCGTTGACGTGCGGCAGCTTGCCACGGCCGACCTGCGGCAGCACGTGGGCGTGGTGCTACAGGAGCCGTTTCTGTTTCGCGGCACGATTCTCGAAAACCTGCTCTACGGCCGCCCCGAGGCCACGCCCGAAGAGGCGATCGCCGCGGCCCGCGCCGCGCAGGCACACGAGTTCGTCCTCCGCACGTCGCTGGGCTACGACACCTGGCTCGGCGAGCGCGGGGCCGGCCTCTCAGGCGGCGAGCGGCAGCGGATGTCGATCGCCCGCGCGCTGCTCTACGACCCGAAGGTGCTGGTGCTCGACGAAGCCACGAGCAGCGTCGACACCGAGAGCGAGAAGGCGATTCAAGAAGCCCTCGAAGTCCTCTCGCGCGGCCGCACCACCCTGGCCATTGCCCACCGGCTGAGCACGCTGCGCAACTCCGACCGCATTCTCGTGTTCGACGACGGCCGGCTGATCGAAAACGGTTCCCACGACGAGCTGATGCGGCTTGATGGCACGTATGCCCGCCTCGTGCGAATTCAAACGCAGGTCGCGCGAAACAAACGCTTCGAGGCGGCGCTGGAAGGGGCGGATTGGGATGAGCTCAACGAAGAGCCGCAGCCGGACGAAGCGCAGGCAGAGCCGGCAGCAACCGCGGCCAGCTTCGCCCCCCGCTGGCTCGACCCCGCCACGGCCAAGCTCCACGCCGCCCCACGGCAGGCGATCGCGCTTGAGTTGATTGAAGAGGACGCTTCAAAGACTCATCGCGGCATCTTCGCCGTGCAATGCTTCCCGGCCACCCGTCCGCACGAATTCATCAGCCTGCGCACCTGGGACGCCGACGGGAAGGAACAAGAACTCGGCCTGATTCGCGACCTGAACGACTGGCCGGCCGAGAGCCAAGCCCTGGTCCGCCAAGCCCTCGGCCGCCGCTCGCTGCAGCGCCGCATCGAATCGATCGACTCGATCACGCTCGAATACGGCTACCTGGAGTTCCAGGTCCGCACGGACCAAGGCCCGACGCGTTTCACGATGCGCTGGACCCAAACCCAAGCCCAAGACTTCGGCGCCCGCGGCAAGGTAATCGTGGATCTAGACGACAACCGCTACCTGGTGCCAGACGTGGAGGCGCTGCCGAAGAAGGAGCGCGAGCTGTTCCAGCGGTGGGTTTATTGGTAGGGAGTGTGCGGCATCGCAGCTATGCAAGGTCGGTGTCGCTCGATTCGCCGCCCGGCCATTGGGTCAAGTCGTCGACCGGCCTCGGCAGCCTTCCCTCAAGCCACTTCATGACGGTGCCTGGCTTGAACTCGCGGTCGTCGCATTCGACAACCCACGAGAGAGATTCGGCAGGCCCGCCGTTCAGGTACGGCGCTGGCGAGACAGGCTTGAACACGGTTGGCAGCCGCTCGGTAATCGAAAGGTAGTTCAGCACGCATGCCAACTCTTGGACCACGTGCCACGACAATGGGTGCGAGATATCGATCGCGAATTTGACCCACCATCGGCCGTCGTCGGAATGACCGCGGCCAATCGCCCCAGTGATAGCCGGCAATCGACTCAAATAGGCGACTAGCGTTCCGAATGCGCGGTCGTCAGGCATGATGGCGTTGACTGGGATAAGCTTCGGCTGACTTGAGTGCTGCTATTGTATCTCGACTAAGCTCATCGTCCTTGGCTGCGAGGCATATTTCCGTCAAGCGTCTCGCTTCGCCTGCATCCAACTAGAGGCACGGCCACACCGCCAGTCACCAGTACCTCCGCCCCTGATTGCGGCCCCACTACCAAACTGTCCAACCGCTGCAATCAATCACCCCCAGATGCACCCCTGCGCGAACGTTATTCCGAAGCATTCGCTCGCAGCCGAAACCACCTCGCCGTTCAGAAAGTCCAACCGGTCGTTTTCGATGGGTGGGCAGAGGAATTTGCCCAATTGGATCTCAATCCAAAACCGAGCGCAGCTTGCTTCGGGAACTGCGATCGTAGAACCATCGTGAGGGTTCGTGAAATACCCAACGGACTGAAAGGCTTCGTATGGTTTGCCGAACTCGCAAGGCACTCTCTCAGGTTCGCCGGAGCAATACGACGTGCATCGCAAATCGGCGTGCCTTTGAATCGTGATGCAAACGTGGTAAGGGCCGTCAAACACAATCGGCAAGGGCGGCGTTCGCGGCTGGCCTGTTCCTGCTATGTACAGCCAGTAGTCAGCGAGAGTTGCTATCGCCGCTGGAAGCGCTTCGAGTCCTGACAGAGGGTGGCGGTCCCGCTCTTGGAAAACGAAATCTTCTCCCGTGAAGGGATTCTGTACAGTCCTGAACCGGTTCGATTCCGTTGAGAGGGTGATCGTGAACGGCGGCGGCACGACGCCCAAAGAATCGAGTGCGTTGCCGAATGCCGCGACTTGAACTGGCGAAGCAGAGAAATCCTTGTCGCGCGCAATCAATAGATGGCTGTAGTACAGGCTCATTCCGGACAGTCTAGGACCGGTAGCACACGAGCGACAAGTCGCGGCGATCACAAAGCGTTCTGCACAGGCTGGAAGCCCGTGCCACGAAGAATAGTGGCACAGGCTTCCAGCCTGTGTGATTGCGGTCGCTTGGCTAGCTTTGCCGACGACTCAAGCTCAGCGCAGCCACCGCCCCAACCACCAGCAACCCCGCCGTCCCCGGTTCCGGCACCGTCACCACGCTTGCCGACACGTCGTACAGCGTCGAAGTAACGAAGCCTTGGTTGGCAATTTGCGCCACCCAGGAGCCGTAGAGGAGCAGTTGGATCGAGCCGTCGGGGTGTTGCAGGTCGTTGAGGCCCCAGTCCTGGGCCCAGGCGGTTGTGTTGCCGTTGTTGTGGTCGCGGAAGAAGGTCAGGCCGAACGTGCCGGGCTGCGACATGTTGTTCACGAACAGCACGTCGCGGGTGAGCACCCCGTCGCTGCCGATCGCGCCGACGATGAACTCCTGAGCGCCGCCGGCGTACTGGAGCGACGCGGTGAAGTCGATGCGGAACGACTCCGCCCCCGCCGGCAGGTCGTAGGTCAGCAGGTAGAACGTGCCCAGGTCGGCCGGGGTGTTGTTGGGCTGCAGGTAGTTGTCGTGGCCGACGAACGTGACCCCGGTGGCAGGCGAGCCGTCGTTGATCGACGGAATCGAAATCGGCTGCGACGCCCAGGTGGAGAAGCCGCCGTCGTAAACGAGCGGAACCGGCCCGCCCACGGCCGCCGACGGCGCGATGCTGGCCGCCCCGGCCCCGCCTGCTGCCGCGATCCAAATCAAGCCCACCAAGCAGAGTCTGTGCATGTGCCCCTCAGTAGTTCCCGGGGCGGCTGTCGACCGAACGCCGCCTATTTCGCATTGTGGTTGGAGGGCGGGGGAGGTCAAGCGATGGGGCGGCGCGGGGGTGGGGTTCGGCGGGTTGTGAGGAGGGGCCGGGGCAGGAGCACAGGCTGGAAGCCTGTGCCACGAGGGACGGAGGGACCAGACCTCTTGGCAGGGCAAACCTAGTGGCACAGGCTTCTAGCCTGTGTAGCCCGCACTCTGCGAGTGCGGAGAGCTTAGAGCAACCGTCGTTGCGTGATCGCGCAAGAGAATGGCTTCACGGTCGACCTCCGGGGTTCAGCAATCTGCTCTCGGAGAGAGCAGGCTACTTTCGGCCGCAGGCTTGGGCGGGCTAACATAGGCCGACGGGTCCCTTCCCAATCGCCGCAACCCAGACGCCGCACCCTACTCGTGAATCGCACCACACTGCTCGTCGCCGCCGTTCTGTGCTTGGCCGCACCGCTCACCGCTGCCCAGGCCCAGCCCCCCAAGACCTCGGGCAATCCCCTCTTCCCCGGTTGGTATGCCGATCCGGAAGGGATTGTGTTTGGCGACAAGTACTGGATCTACCCCACGTACTCGGCGCCGTACGATGAGCAGATCTTCTTCGATTGCTTCTCGTCGCCAGACCTGGTGACCTGGACCAAGCACCCGCGGATCTTGAGCAACGACGAAATCAAGTGGGCACGGCGGGCGATGTGGGCGCCGTCGATCATCGAGAAGGACGGCAAGTACTACTTCTTCTTTGGCGCTAACGATATTCAGAGCGACAAAGAGTTTGGAGGCATCGGCGTGGCGGTGGCCGATTCGCCGGCCGGACCGTTCAAGGATCACCTCGGCAAGCCGCTGGTCGACAAGTTCCACAACGGCGCGCAGCCGATCGACCAGTTCGTGTTCAAAGACGCCGACGGCAAGCACTACTTGATCTACGGCGGCTGGCGGCATTGCAACATCGCCCAACTCAACGACGACTTCACCGGCTTCGTGCCGCACCCCGACGGCACGGTGTTCAAGGAGATCACGCCGGAGCAGTATGTCGAAGGGCCGTGCATGTTCATCAAGGACGGCAAGTACTACTTCATGTGGTCGGAGGGGGGCTGGACGGGCCCGAACTACAGCGTGGCCTATGCCGTGGCCGACTCCCCGTTCGGCCCGTTCGAGCGGATCGGCAAGGTGCTGCAGCAGGACCCCAAGATCGCCACCGGCGCCGGGCACCACTCGGTGATCCGTGTGCCGGGCACTGAGGATTACTACATCATCTACCACCGCCGCCCGCTGACCGAAACCGACGGCAACTCCCGCGCGACCTGTATCGAAAAGATGGAGTTCGACGAGGCCGGCAAAATCAAGCCGATCACGATCACGAACGAAGGAGTGGGGCCGCGGCCGATCCGGTAGCGGGCCGAGTTGCTGGCTTGGTAGTGGCACAGGCTTCTAGCCTGTGTGCTTGCCTTTCGATGGATGCACCCGCGATTGCCAGCGGCGGCGGTCTCTGCGTCTGTGGCCCGTGGCGGTGGTTTAGCACTCTGCTCTCGGAGAGAGCAGGCTACTACGGGCGATTGCTCTAGACTCGCTAGCCGACTTCCCTTATCCATTTGACCGTTCGGTATGGTTGCAGCGCCAGGATGGGCGCTGGCTGTTGTTCAAGGATGAACCGTTTTATGCCTGAGAAGCTCTGCGCCTGGATCGCCGGCCGCAAGTTCACCCTGCTGTGCAGCTTCGGCCTGGCCGGGCTCAGTCTGTTTTTGGCGGCTCGCTGGTGGGGGCATCAGGCGCCGTCGTCGCTGCGGATGAGCGCTGGCCCCGTGGCCACACGTCGCCACGCCGTGGCTGAGTATCTCTGCACGCAGGCGGCGAAGCACGATCTGACGATCGAGCTGACCACGAACGCCGGGGCCGAAGACTGCCTGAACCAGCTCAAGTCTGGCGAGCTCGACGCGGCGGTCGTCAGCAACGGGGTGACGGTGCCCAATGACGACGACATCGTCGTGCTCGGCGCGGTTCAGTTGGAAGCGTTGCACGTTCTCGTGCGCAGCGACATGGCCGGCGCTCCGCTGTTCGAAGCGATCCGCGGCAAACGCGTGAACGTTGGCGAGCGGGGGAGCACTGAACGCCTACTGGCGCTCGAACTGCTGGAGTTTGGCCGGCTGCGGCTGCCAGGGAACGACACCGCGGGCGATGTCGCCCTTACCGAGCACACCAAAGGCGCGCTGATGGCCAAGAGTCAGGCGATTCTGGCGGCCAGCGGCGACGATAAAGAATCGCTCCTCGCCGAATTGCCTGACTGTTTGATCGTGTTGGCGTCGCTGCCATCGACGCTCGTGCAAGGGTTGGTCGAGGCCGCAGACTATCAACTCGTACCGCTGCCAGCGACGCGGGCCTTCTTGCTCGACAACCTGCAAGACAGCCACGCCAGCGGCACGGTGGTGCAGCGCGAGTTCCTGGAGCCGACGGCGATTCCCGCGCACAGTTACTATTCCACGCATGCGTACCCGGCCAGCGATTGCGAAACGGTGGGCGTGCGGCTGCTCGTCGTCGCCCGTGCGGACGTGCCGGCGCGCGACATCCGGCCACTGATGCAAACGCTGTTCGAGGGCGAGCTGCCACATCGGCTGCACACGCAGTCGCCGCGGGCGGTCGCCTCGCCCTATGCGCTGCACGTTGGGGCGCAGGCCTATCTCGATCGCGACAAGCCGCTGGCGATCAACCGGGTGATCGAATGGGCGAGCCAAGGCTTCAGCATGCTCGGCGCGTTTAGCGCGGGCGCCCTGTCGCTCTATGGTTTGCTGCGCAGGAGGAAGGCGCGCAAGATCGACTACTTTGGTGAAATTCGCAAGGTGGAGCAGATCACGGCCGCCGCGGCGCTCGAAGCCCAAAGCTCGCAGCCTTCGCTCGAATTGATCCACCATCTCGATGAGCGGTTGCTCAGGCTCCGGCAGGATCTGATCGAAGACATTTGCGAGGGCCGCATCAACGGCGAACAGCGAATTTCAAACATCCTGGCGCTGCTGAAAGATGCCCGGCGCCACCTGACGCAGCAGCGCGAAGTGGCGGAACCGGCGAACCGCGTGCGACCGCCGCGGTTTGGCGCGGCCGTGCCCTATTCGACTAGTGGCGGGGCTGCGGGCAAGGCCCAGGCCATGTAGGGTTTCACAGGCCGGAAGCCTGTGCCGCTGGGCATGCGGCCGGTCTCAAAGTGGCACAGGCTTCCAGCCTGTGAATGCAGACCGACAAGCTTCTTGCTGCGCTTCGTCTGTGGATAGGCGGAGCGCAGGGTGGCTTGCGAGGTTCATGGCTTATTGTCCGTGGTTTTGCATTCTGCTCTCGGAGAGAGCAGGCTACAACACAAGCTTCCAGCCTGTGCTGCTAGCCAGCCGTTCGGCATGCCCCTTATACTGCTCCGCTCACCGCAGTCCGTATGCGGTTTTGAGCAAGCATCCTCGAGCAAGTGGTCGGCATGTATCTCGGCATTGAAATCGGCGGCACCAAGCTGCAGGTAGGCGTTGGCGCCGGCGATGGCCCGCCGCTGGTGGCGCTCGAGCGGCGGCATGTCGATCGGGCCGAAGGCGCCCGCGGGATTCTGCGGGCGATCGAAGAGGCCACGCAATTGCTGGCGAAGCAACACCCGCTGCGCGCGGCGGGCTTCGGTTTCGGCGGTCCGGTGGATGCCGAACAAGGCCGGGCCGTGAAGAGTCACCACGTGCAAGGGTGGGACGACTTCCCGCTCACCGACTGGTGTCGAGAAACTCTGGGTCTGCTGGCCGCCGTTGGCAACGACTGCGATGTCGCGGGGCTGGCCGAAGCCAAGTTCGGAGCTGGGCGCGGCGAACGCGCGGTGCTGTATGTCACCGTGGGCACCGGCATCGGCGGCGGCCTCGTGATCGATGGGCAGATCTACACCGGCCGCGGCAGCGGCGCAGCCGAGATCGGGCATCTGCGGCCCGGGCTCGAGGCCACCGATAGCGAAGCGATCGTCGAGGCGTTGGCCGCCGGTTGGGGAATCGAAGATCAGGCGCGAAAAGCGCTCATTGCCTCGCCCGCTGAAGGCCGCCTGCTGCGGCAAGCCTGTGAGAACGATCTCGCACGCGTCACCGGCCAACATGTGGCCCTAGCCGCGGAGCAGGGGGACGAGATTGCCCTGGGCGTGCTGGCCCGAGCAACCCGCGCACTTGGCTGGGCAATCGGCCAGGCGGTGACCTTGCTCAACCCAAGCCTGGTGGTGATTGGCGGCGGCGTAGCGCGGATGCCGGAATCGCTGTGGTGGAGTCCGCTGCGCGACGCGGTGCGCCAATACAGCTTCCCGCCGTTTGCAGACGCCGTGCGGCTCGCCCCGGCCGAGCTAGGAGAAGAGGTTGTGGTCCACGGCGCGGTGGCGTTGGCCAAGCAAGCGGCGGAACGCGGCCGGCTTTAGTTGGTCACCGGCCCAAATTGGTCCGCACAGCGGACCCTACTCGTAGGGTCCGCTCTCGCGGACCAACGAGCTATGCGTCTTACTCGCCTTTGCTCAACTTGTCGCGAAAGACTTCGAGCTTCTTTTTGATCAAACCCGAATGCGGATCGAGCTGATTCGCGCGCGTCTGATACTTCACCGCCTCGGCATAGTTGTGATCGGCGGCGTAGCAGTGCGCAAGCGTGTCGAGATAGCTGGCCGTGTCGGGCGAGAGCTCCAACGAGCGATGGGAGAGGGCAATGGCCTCTTCCGCGCTGCCGCCTGAGTTGGCCAGCAGCCAGGCCAACTGGTTGTAGCCCTGATGATCCGTCGGCATTGCTTCGACATCCTTGCGGTACTGCGCGATCGCCTTGGCGACCCAGGCCTGCGTCTTGCTGCGTAGCTCGGGATCGTTCTCGCTGAGGTCATAGAAGGCGATCAGCACGTCCGCGTCGGCAGAATCCTCCTTGAGCCCCTGCTCGAGCCGGGCCAGCGCTTCGGTCCGCTTCCCTTCGCCAAGCAGGTGCTGTGCGTGGAAGTATTGGGCGCGCGAGCGGAGCGGCTCCAAGTCGCGGCCCATTTCCATCAGCCGCTTCTTGACCTCGGCCCCGCCTTCCTTGGCGTCCATCATGGCCACCAGACCGTCCATGACTTCCGCCGCCGGCTGCTCGCGCCCCTGATCGTGCAGCAACTCGGCCAAGCGCACCCGCGAAAAGGTGTTGTACGCGAGCAGCATGGGCTGCTCCATGGAGGGCTCGATCGCCATCAGCCGGCGATACTCGCGCTCGGCCCAGTCGAACTGGCCGCGCCGCGTGAGTTGATCGGCAATGGCATAGTGCGCGGTCGCGTCGTCCGGCTGAATGCTCCAGGCTCGCTCCGCCACGGCCTCGGCCCGCGGCCGATCGCCGAGCGCCCCACTCGCTTGCGCGTACGCATAGAAGAGCAACGCCGCGATTTGGGCGTTCGTTTCGTCGGGCGCCAACTCGAACTGCTTGTACTCTTCGTCGGCGAGTGACGCCCAGGTATCGAGCGCGGCACGGTCGCCTCGACCGGCCTGCAGATAGGTTTTCAGCCAAGTGGCCGCCACGCGCGGGCTCTTGCCAATCTCGCGTTCGATGATCGCCGCGCGGCGCGCGTCGGCCGGGCCGCCGGAGACCGGCAAGAACATGATCTCGAGCGCCGCCCGTTTCGAATACAGCGGCGACTTCTCGTACCGCGCAAGGCGGCACAAGGCGCTCACGCCGGCGTCGTCAGGCATCAGCGCGAGCCGCTGCAAGGTCTCGCCGCGGTTCATTTCGGATTGCTGCTCGTAGTTTTCGAGCAACTTCTTGACCTCGGGCGGATCGCTGTCGCGGACCCAACTGGCCGTCATCGACCGCAGCAGAAAGCGGGCGCGCTGCGAGATCTCGAGATCGTCGCTCTCTTCGGCCACGGTCAGTGCATCGAACGCAGCAAACCCGAGCGCTGCCAGTTCGGACTCGGCTCGTTCCCGAATCTCGAACGACGGATTGCCTAGGTCGTCGATCCACTGCGACACCTCGTCGACTCCGAGAGCGCCGCCAGGCTTGCTCTCGGCAGCCCCCGCCGACACGCAAAGCAGGCCTGCGCCGCAGAGAAGCGCGAGTCGAACACACAGGCGGGGCCACGCTGCCATCGCGAGTCTCAGATTTCTCGAGGAATCGATCGGTCTCTCTTTAAGAATACGGCGAACTCCAGACTTTGGACAAGCGAAATCCGCGCCGCGAGCCACCGGTAGAGCCGGCTGCAACCGCTTGGGGCGTGGACAGTTGCGCTGGCAGGGCGGTAGTCGGCGAAGGCCTGGGTTACGCAGGGGCGCCCACGTACTCCTCGAGCAGCGGCATCAATTCCTGGAAATCGACGGGCTTCGGCAGCACCCGCAGAATGCCCGCTTCGATTGCCGGATAGACCACTTCGAGCGTGGTGAAGCCGGTGAGGAACACGCCGGCGATTCCGGGCCGCAGCTCCCGCATCCGGCGGAAGAGTTCAACGCCGTTCATGCCCGGCATCTGGAAATCGATGATCGCCAGGGCGTAGGGGAAGTCCTCGACCAGCTTGAGCGCGGAGGGGCCGTCGTAGGCCACGTCGGCTTGATAGCCGAGCGCCCAGAGAAGTTTGGCCGCCATCGCGCAGGCATCGGGATTGTCGTCAACGAGTAACACGGAGGGTCGCATCGGAGTCGTAGCCTCTTCGAAACGCGATCCGACGCCCAACCGGCAACGCGTCAGTTGGGCGCCGGGTTGCAAGATGAGTGATGAAGTGTTCGACGAGTTGCCCCAAGTTTCTTGCCCCGCTGCCTGGGGTCAGCAGGCGGCGATCGAGTCGGCCAAACGGCAGGGGGCCGAACCCGTGGCGAGGAGTTGTTGAAGGGTTTTCAGATCGACCGGCTTCGTCAGATGGTGATCGAAGCCTGCCTGCCGAGCCCGTCGCTTGTCGTCAGGCTGCCCATAGCCGGTGAGCGCCACGATAAGCGTATGATCCAATTCATGCCGCGCTCGCAACCGGCGGGCGACTTCGTAGCCATCGAGATGGGGCATCGCGATGTCTAAGAAGATCAAGTCCGGCGGCAGAGCAAGCGCCTGTTCAATAGCCACCGCGCCGTCGTAGGCCGCGGAGGCCTCTTGCCCGAGACACTGCAAGATCCTGACCAGGGTGTCGGCTGATTCTTTCAGGTCGTCGACCACCAAGATCCGTTGCGTGGGCAGCGAGCTGTCGAACACGCCTGATTGAAGTCGACCACTTGTCGGCCGCTGGGCAGCGGGTGGAGCGACCGCCGGCAACTCGAAGACGAATTCGCTGCCAGAGCCGGGGCCTTCGCTGTGAGCAGTCACCGTTCCTCCATGCAACTCGACGAGCTGCTTCACGAGCCAGAGCCCGATGCCAAGCCCCCCTTGCGATTTGCCGAGCGTATCGTCGACCTGGCGAAACGCCTCGAACACGGTGGTGAGCATGCCGGCCGGAATGCCGGGGCCATTGTCGCGAATTGCGATTCGCGCTCGATCGCCGCGGACTTCCGAACGAATGCTGACGAGCCCCTTGCGCGGGGTGAATTTGGCCGCGTTGGTGAGGATGTTGCCGAATATCTGCAGGAGTCGCGCGGCGTCTCCGTCGACCCACAGGGGCTCGGCGGCCAGATCGACCTCCAAGCGGTGTTCCGCGGCCGTCAACTGCGGCCGCACCATTTCGAGCGCGCTGGCCAGCACCGCTCCTAGCTCGAGCGGCTCGCGGCGCAGAGAGATCTTGCCCTGGTTGATGCGCGAGAGATCAAGCAGGTCGTCGATCAGTCGTACGAGTTGCCGAAGCTGCCGCTCGATGACCTGCCGTAGCTGCTCCATCTCGGCCGGATCGTGCGCCACGTGCGGCCAAAGCTGCAGCGCGTTGTTGATTGGCGACAGGGGATTGCGCAGCTCGTGCGCCAGCGTCGCCAGGAAGTGGTCCTTGCGAACGTCGGCGTCCATGAGCGCATGTTCCGCCGCCATGCGGTCTTGAATGTCGGTGCTCGTGCCGAACCAGCGCACGATGTCGCCCGCCGAGTTCTTCACAGGCACCGCGCGAGCCAGATGCCAACGCATCTGGCCGTCGGCCCGGCAAATGGGGTAGGTGGCTTCCCAGGGGCGGCCGGCGGCAAGCGCGGCGGTCCGACTTTCGATCACCCGCTGCCGCTCGTTCGCGCCGCAGTAGGCCTGCCAACGGTCTCCTTCGAGCTGCTCGCTGGTGGCCCCGGTGTACTGTTGCCAGCGGCGATTGAACCAGAACCGATAGCCATCGGGGCGAGCCATCCAGGCCATCTGAGGCATCGAGTCGGCCAGGTCGCGAAACTGCTCCTCGGTGTCGCGGCGTTGGGCCGCGTGCAGCGCCTCGAACAACGCGCTAACCGTGACGCCGACGATCACGAAGATCACGGCGTTGAGTGCATCGGCCAAATACTCGATGCGCAGCCCATCATGCGGGGGGACGATGAAGAGGATGCCAAGCAGCACGCTCAAGCCCGTTGCCAGCAAACCTGGCCACAAGCCTCCCCACCAGGCGGCGGCGATCACCGCCAGCACGAAGGGCGTGAGCCGCGCCTGCTCGGCGAGAGCGTCGTCGAGCGCGATGCGGACCGCGAGCAACAGACCGGTGAGAACGACCGCGATCAGCGATCCCACAACTCTCGGGCTGCGAAACATGGCTGTCCGTAGACCTCTTCCCGAGCCAGCGAACCCACACCCCAGGTTCTACGGCCCCCGCCCCGGGGCGAGCTGGATGGCTTGCCACCTTGTAAGGAGGGGAAGGGAAGAGAGCGGCGGTCTTGGCGGCTGACGCCGGGGTCGTTCGACGGATGGGTTCTGAGCCTGCCGGAGGCAGAGCACGAAAATAGCCCCACGTTTCAACGTGGGGTTCGCGTTCCCGTCCGAAATCTCATTGCGTGCCGGCTGGCATGCAGCGAATCCTTGGGGCGATGACGAACCCGCACTGAACTGCGGAGCTGTTTTCACAACGTCGCTATCGCGACGACTACGCCGATCGCCGTCGCAATACTGCGAACTGCCCTACGCCTCGACCGCCTGCGCCTCGACCACCTTCTCGAACGTGAACTCCCCATCCCGGAAATCCACCCGCGCGATCGAGCCTTGCGGGAACTCTCCCTTGAGGATCTCGGACGCGAGCGGGTTTTGGATCTGTTGTTGGATCACGCGCTTCAGCGGGCGCGCGCCGTAGACCGGGTCGTAGCCGCGGGCGGCGATCTCGTCGAGCGCGCGGGCGGTCACCTCGAGCTCCAGACCCGTGCTCGCCACCTGCTTCCGCAGCCGGTCGATCTGGATCTGCACGATCTTGCGGGTCTGCTCGCGCTTGAGCGGGTGGAAGACGATCGTTTCGTCGATGCGGTTCAGGAACTCCGGCAGAAAGTGCTGCGAGAGCGAAACCTGCACCGCTTCACGAATGTCTTCTTCGCTGCCCCCTTCGTTCGAGATCTGCTGGATGACTTGGCTGCCGATGTTCGAGGTCATCACGATGATCGTGTTCGTGAAATTCACCGTGTGACCCTGGTTGTCGGTGAGGCGGCCGTCGTCGAGCACCTGCAGGAGCACGTTGAACACGTCGCGATGGGCCTTCTCCATCTCATCGAGCAGCACCACCGAATAAGGGCGGCGACGAACGGCCTCAGTCAGGCGGCCGCCTTCTTCGTAGCCGACGTAGCCTGGGGGCGCGCCGATCAGCCGGCTCACGGAGTGCTTCTCCATGAACTCGCTCATATCGATGCGGACCATGGCGTGCTCGTCGTCGAACAGCACCTCGGCGAGCGCCTTGCAGAGCTCGGTCTTGCCGACGCCAGTGGGGCCGAGGAACAAGAAGGAGCCGATCGGCCGGTTCGGATCTTGTAGACCCGAACGGCTGCGGCGCACCGCGTTGGCCACCGCCTCCACGGCTTCGTCTTGGTTGACCATGCGTTGGTGAATGCGCTCCTCGAGCACGAGCAGCTTGGCCCGCTCCGTCTCGAGCATCCGCGTGACCGGCACGCCCGTCCACACGCTCACGACTTCAGCGATCTCTTCGGGACCGACCTCGCGGCGCAGCAGTCGCCGCCCCGCTTGCGGCTTCGCCTCTTCGACGGGCGCGGCCGCGTCGGCCTTCTTGAGCAACTCGCGCCGCTGCTGATCGAGCTGAAACAGCCGCTGGTAGTCGGCCTCAGGCACCTGTTGGCCGGACGACTGCTTGTCTTTCACGCCGGTCTCGAGCTGCCGGTACTCGAGCTCGACCTTGTCGAGCTGCGAGCGGACTTCGGCCACGCTGCCGAAGCCGCGCTTCTCGGCCTCCCACTGCTCGCGCAGGTTGGTCAGCTTGTAGCGTAGCTCCTGCATTTCTTCTTCGATCTCGGCCAGCCGATCCTGGGCATGCTCCTCGGTCTCTTCGGCGAGCTGGCGGTGCGCGAGCTCGAGCTGCGTCATGCGGCGCTGCACCTCGTCGATCTCGGTGGGCACGCTCTCAAGCTCCATCGCCAGCCGGCTCATCGCCTCGTCGACCAGGTCGATCGCCTTGTCCGGCAGAAAGCGGTCGGTGATGTAGCGGTCGGAAAGCTGGGCCGCGGCCACCAGCGCCGAGTCCTTGATCTTCACGCCTTTGTGATGCGCCTCGTAACGCGGCTTGAGGCCGCGGAGGATGGCGATCGTGTCTTCAACGCTCGGCTCGCCCACGTAGACCGGCTGGAACCGCCGCTCGAGGGCCGCGTCTTTCTCGATGTACTTGCGATACTCGTCGAGCGTGGTCGCGCCAATGCAGCGCAGTTCGCCGCGGGCCAGCGCTGGCTTGAGCAGGTTGGCCGCGTCAGCCCCGCCTTCGGCCTTGCCAGCGCCGACCACGGTGTGCAACTCGTCGATGAACAGGATGACGTTGCCGCCGGAGTCTTGCACTTCCTTGAGCACGGCCTTGAGCCGTTCCTCGAACTCGCCGCGGAACTTGGTGCCGGCCACCAATGCCCCCATGTCGAGCGCGATGACGCGGCGATTGCGTAGGCTTTGCGGTACGTCCCCTTCGACGATGCGCAGCGCGAGGCCCTCGGCGATGGCTGTCTTACCGACGCCAGGCTCACCGATCAGCACGGGGTTGTTCTTGGTGCGCCGAGAAAGAACCTGCACCACGCGGCGGATTTCGTTGTCGCGGCCGATGACCGGGTCGAGCTTGCCTTGTTGAGCGCGCTCGACGAGGTCGATGCCGTAACGCTCGAGGGCCTGGAACTTGCCTTCCGGATTCTGATCGGTCACGCGCGTGCTGCCGCGGACCGCTTGCATGGCGGTAAGGATCGACTTCTCGTCGATCGCGTTCAGCTTCAGCATCCGCTGAGCCTTGGAATCGACCTTGGCCAGCGCGAGCAGCAAGTGCTCGGTTGAAACGAACTCGTCCTTCAAGTTCGTGGCTTCGAGCTGCGCGGCTTCGAAGACCTTGCGCAGGGCCGACGAAAGCTGCGGCGAGTTGCCACCTGAAGACTTGGGGAAGTGGTTCAGCTCGCCCGTGATCGTGCGCTCGAGCTGCGCGCGGTTCGCGCCAATCTTGTTCAAGATCGGCCAGACCGCGCCTTCGCTCTCGGCCAACAGGCCGGCCAGCAGGTGGAGTGGGTCGATTTCGGGATTGCCGTGATCCGCGGCCAGGTCTTGTGCGCGCTGCACCGCTTCCTGGGCTTTGATCGTGAACTTGTCGAAACGGAACGCCATGGGAGAGTCCTTCAGGTATACGGGATGTCTATAGGTTTACAAAAAACAACCTCACCGGGCGATACGCCGCGATGAGGTTGGGAGTCGATTGCAGAGGTAGGTTATGCTTCAGCATAACCCTCGTGCGGTTGGCCTGCGGCCGTTCGTTATGCTGAAGCATAACCTACGAGCGTGTTACTCCTTGACCTCGAACTCGGCGTCGACGACATCCTCGTCGCCGGGGCCGCCGGACTTCGCACCATCCGACGCGCCAGCCGGACCTGCGCCCGGTGCGCCGGCTGCCGCGTAGAGCGTCTTGGTGAACGCTTGCGAAGCCTGCTCCAGGTCGCTGATCGCCGACTTAATGGCGTCGAGATCGCTGCCCTTCGCCGTTTCCCGCGTGCGGGTGATCGCCGACTCGAGCGGGGCCTTGTCGCTCGCCGAGAGCTTGCCTTCGTTCTCCTTCATCAGCTTCTCGAGTTGGAAGCAAAGCGAATCGGCCTGGTTGCGGGCTTCGGCCAGAGCACGCTTCTTCTTGTCCTCTTCAGCGTGCGACTCGGCGTCCTTACGCATGCGGTCGATCTCGCCTTCATTCAGGCCGCTCGACTGCTCGACGCGCACCGAGTGCTCCTTGCCGGTGCCCAGGTCGCGGGCGGCGACATTGAGAATGCCGTTGGCGTCGATGTCGAACTTGACCTCGATCTGGGGCACGCCGCGCGGGGCCGGCGGAATGCCGTCGAGGTTGAACTGGCTGAGCAAACGGTTGTCGTTGGCCATCTCGCGCTCGCCCTGGAAGACGCGCACGGTGACTGCACTCTGGTTGTCATCAGCGGTGCTGAACACCTGCTTGCGCTCGGTCGGGATCGTGGTATTGCGTTCCACGAGCCGCGTCATCACGCCGCCCAGGGTTTCGATGCCCAGGGAGAGCGGGGTGACATCGAGCAGCAGCACGTCGGACACTTCGCCCGCGAGCACGCCGCCTTGGATCGCAGCGCCCACGGCCACGACTTCGTCGGGGTTCACGCCTTTGTGCGGGTCCTTGCCGAACATCTTCTTGACGAGCTCTTGCACCTTTGGCATGCGCGTCGATCCGCCCACCAGCACCACTTCGTCGATGTCGGCCGGCTTGAGCTTGGCATCGACTAGGGCCTTTTCAACCGGGCCGCGGCAACGCTCGACGAGGTGATCCTCGAGCTGTTCGAACTTGCTGCGGGTAATGTTGATGAGCAAGTGCTTGGGGCCCGAGGCATCGGCCGTGATGAACGGCAAATTGATGTCGGTCGAGCTGGCCGAGCTGAGCTCCTTCTTGGCCTTTTCGCAGGCTTCCTGTAGCCGCTGCAGGGCCATGGTGTCCTTACGCAGGTCGATCCCCTGCTCCTTCTTGAACTCCTCGGCCACGTAGTTGATGAGCACTTCGTCAAAGTCGTCGCCACCGAGGTGGGTGTCGCCGTTGGTGCTGATCACGCGGAACACGCCGTCGGCCACTTCGAGCACCGACACGTCGAACGTGCCGCCGCCGAGATCGAAGACCACGATCTTCTCGTGCTCTTTTCGCTCGAGGCCATAGGCCAAAGCGGCCGCGGTTGGCTCGTTGATGATGCGGGCGACTTCGAGACCGGCGATCTGCCCGGCGTCCTTGGTGGCTTGCCGCTGGGCGTCGTTGAAGTAGGCCGGGACGGTAATCACCGCCTTGTTGACCTTATGACCCAAGTAAGCCTCGGCGGCTTCCTTGAGCTTACGCAGGATCAGCGCCGACACCTCGGGGGGCGTGTAGTCCTTGTCGCCGATCTTGACCTTCACATAGTCGCTGGCGCCGCCTACCACCGGGTAGGGGACCATCTTCTCTTCGTTGGCCACTTCGTCGTGACGACGGCCCATGAAGCGCTTGATCGAATAGACCGTGCGCTTGGGGTTGGTGACCGCCTGGCGGCGAGCGGGCTCGCCGACGAGAACGTCTCCCTTGTCGGTAAACGCCACCACGCTGGGGGTCAGCCGATTGCCTTCTTGATTGGGGATGACCTTGGCTTCTTTGCCTTCCATGACGGCCACCACCGAGTTGGTCGTCCCCAGGTCGATCCCGATGATTTTCTCACCCTTGGCCATCAATCGCTCCTTTGTCTCTTTGTCCGCCACCAAAACCGCCGTGGGTCGGGCGCGACCCTGAGCGGATATGTATGTTTTGCTTCGTTAGATTCGCGCAGACTGCTCGCCGTGACTGCTTGTCCGCGGTCTTTACGCAAAGGGTATGCCGGGGACTGTTCGCGCTGTCCGGGGCTGCTTACAACCCTAAGTCGCGAATGCAGATGGGACGAACGCGGCTCGCCAAGTCGCATTGGAAGGCGGCTGCGGTCCAGATTGCTTCCTCGTCCGGACCTGCCAGATTGACATGCCGAGCAGGCCTGCCTGCGGGCGATTGATTGCAGGTCTATTTGGAAGGGGCTATGGTGCTGGCAGTTCGGTCTCCACCCCCTTGATCGGAATAGTCGCCATGATCGTGCGTTTGCTTGGTTGGTCGTTGTCGGTTGCCCTGGCATTCATCGCCGCCTCAGCCCAGGCGGCCGATCCGCCGGCCGTCGAGTTCCGTGAAGACGTGGAATATGGAACCGGCGGCGGCGAAAAGCTGACGCTGAATCTGGCCAAGCCTGCCAAGGCCGACGGGAAGCTGCCGGTGCTGGTCTACATTCATGGCGGCGGCTGGGCCGGCGGCAACAAGCGCGACCTCAACGACGCGATCAAAGACGCCGCTGCTCGCGGCTACCTAGCGGTGTCGGTTGGCTACCGGCTCGCCCCGAAGCACCTGTTTCCGGCCCAGGTGGAAGACGCGAAGTGCGCCGTCCGCTGGCTAAGGGCCCACGCCGACGAGCTAGGCATCGACCCGAACCGCATTGGCGCCGTCGGATTTTCCGCCGGCGGTCATTTGGTCATGATGCTCGGCTTCATGGACAAAGGAGACGGCCTGGAAGGCGCCGGCGGTTGGGCCGACCAACCAAGCAAGGTCCAGGCAGTGGTCGCCTACTTCGGCCCGACGAACCTCGACGCCGAATACCCCGAGACCTCGCGGGCGATCGTCAAGCAGTTCATCGGCGGCACGCGCGAGGAGAAACGCGAGACCTATCAGAAAGCCTCGCCGATCACGTATGCCGGCCAGGGCGATGCGCCGCTGCTCGTCTTCCAGGGCACCAAGGACGTGCTCGTGCCTCACGATCAAGCCATTCAATTGGTCGACCGACTCACCGAAGCCGGGGTGCCGGGGCGGATCGAGATCATGCTCGGCGCCAACCATGGCTGGGGCGGCAAGGAACTCGAACGCACGATCGAAGGGACCAACGAGTTCTTCGACGAGATCCTGAAGCCGGCCAAATAACGCGGACTCCACGTAGGTTATGCTTCAGCATAACAACAACCCCGATGACACTTGGGGCTCGCGCTTATGTGGGCTCGCGCGAAGGCGGCGTTGATTAGCGGCCCCGTTATGCTGAAGCATAACCTACGAGGTTACGAGTTACCGGCAAGGATTGGCCCCCCGGCGAGTCGCCGGGGGGCCAATGAGCACGCAACGCGCGGTTAGATGTCGTAGTACAAGCAGAACTCGTACGGATGCGGCCGCAGACGCATCGGGTCGGCTTCTTTTTCCTTCTTGTACCAGATCCAGGTGTCGATCACGTCGGCGGTGAACACGTCGCCGCGGAGCAGGAACTCGTGGTCTGCACGCAGGGCGGCCAGCGCCTCGTCGAGCGAGCCGGGGGTCTTGGGCACCTTGGCCAGTTCCTCGGGCTCGAGGTCGTAGATGTCCTTGTCGAGCGGTTCGCCGGGGTGGATCTTGTTCTGAATGCCGTCGATCACGGCCATTAGCATGGCGGCGAAGGTGAGATACGGATTGCAGCTCGGATCGGGGCAGCGGAATTCGACCCGCTTGGCCTTGGGGCTCGGGCTGTACATCGGAATTCGGCAAGACGCCGAGCGGTTGCGCTGCGAGTAGGCCAGGTTCACCGGCGCCTCGTAGCCTGGCACCAGCCGCTTGTAGCTGTTGGTGGTCGGGTTGCTGAAGGCCAGGATCGCCGGGGCGTGCTTGAGCAGACCGCCAATCGCGTGCAGAGCCATCTCGCTCAGGCCGGCGTAGCCGCTGCCGGCGAAGAGCGGGCCGCCCCCTTTCCACAGCGAAATGTGGGTATGCATGCCGGAGCCGTTGTCTCCGTAGAGCGGCTTCGGCATGAAGGTGACGGTTTTGTTGTGGCGTTTGGCCACATTCTTGATGATGTACTTGTAGATCAGCACCTGGTCGCCCATGCGCACCAGCTCACCGAACCGCATGTCGATTTCGCACTGCCCGCCGGTGGCCACCTCGTGGTGCTGGGCCTCGATGTCGATGCCGGCGTCGATCAGGGTCTGCATCATCTCATTGCGCAGATCCATGAGCTGGTCGGCCGGCGGCACCGGGAAGTAGCCTTCCTTGTAGCGGAGCTTGTAGCCCAGGTTGGGCTGCTCGTCGCGACCGCGGTTCCACTCTCCCTCGACGCTGTCGAGGTGGTAGTAGCCGCTGTTGGCCGTTTGGTCGAAGCGCACGTCGTCGAAGACGAAGAACTCGGCCTCGGGACCGATGAAGCAGGTGTCGGCGATGCCGGTGCTCTTGAGGTAGTTGACCGCCTTACGGGCCACATTCCGTGGGTCGCGGGTGTAGTCTTCGCGGGTGATCGGGTCTTGGATGTTGCAGATCATCACCAGCGTGGGGAGCGTGGTGAAGGGATCGATGAAGGCCGTTTCCGGCTGAGGGACCACGAGCATGTCGCTCTCGTTGATCGCCTGCCAGCCGCGGATGCTGGAGCCGTCGAAGCCGAGGCCGTTCTCGAAGACGTCCTCGTCGAGCTTGCCGACGGGGATCGTGAAGTGTTGCCAGAGGCCGGGAAAGTCCATGAACCGCAGGTCCACAGCCTTGACGTCGCGTTCTCTACAGAGGGCCAGAACTTCGTTGGGTGTCACGTCGTTTCCCTTTCACTTCACGATGAACCAGAGTGCCCAAGCCGACCAAGCCGGCATGATAGCGCATCGGGAAAGGTTTGCAACCGGAGGTGGGAGACACAGGCTAGAAGCCTGTGCCACGAAGAGCGAGAGCACACAGGCCAGACGCCTGTGCTACGAATCCCTGCACAGGCTAGTAGCCTGTGCTACGAGGTGTTTAGTGGCACAGGCTTCCAGCCTGTGTGCCTCAACGGCCAGGCTGCTCGCTCGCCCCGCCTGGCTTGTTCGCCGTGCCCTGCAAGGATTGCAGGGTCGCCAGGGCTTCGATGGCAAAGGCCGTGGCCACGAGGGGATCGTCTTCACGCATGGCCGTGTCGTCGTTTACCCAGGAGCCGTCGAGCCGCTGCAGCGACGCCAGTTCGCGCGAGATCCGCTCTCCTTCAGCGCCTGGGTCCAGCACGCCAGCAGCGGCCAGCACAAGGGCGAGCGCCGCGGACCGATAGTATTTCAGCCCCGCTGGTACATTAGCGGCGCCGGTCTTGCGACTCTTCTCGAGCCACGCCGCGGCCGATTTGACCCGCTCGTCGTCGGCCGTTACGCCAGCGGCCCGCAGGGCCAACAGTCCGTCGGCCGTTGCGCTCGCGTAAGCACGCGCATGGAGATCGCCGCCTCCCTTGGCCGAAAAGCCCGCCTTGTTGAGCGAATCGTCTGGAACCGTGACGAAATGAAAGCCGCCGTAGTCGGCCGAATCGCGCCGGCGGTCTTGGAGCTGCCCGAGAAACTCGATTGAGCGCGGCAGATCCGCTGTCGGCGTTTCACCTCGCAACGCCGTGAGCGCAAGCCGCGTGGTGGAGACATTCGCCAGCGCGAAGCTGCTGGGATCTTCGGGATCGCCGCCGGTGAGGCCCCAGCCCCCGATGTCGCGCGGGCTCGTGACCGGTTCATGTGCGGTCAGGGATTGGGCGCCCCGCAAGTAGGAAAGCATCCGCGCTCGCGGCGCTTTCCAATCGTCCAGTCCAGTGCGCTCGATCGCGATCGCCGTGAGCGCCGTTCCGTAGGTCGGATATTCCGCCGCATCCACGCCGCGAACGAATCCCGCCGAATCTTGGTGGGCGACCAGAAAGTTGATGCCGCGCTTGACCTGCGATTGCTGAGCCGGGCTTAACTCAGGCCAGGCCACGGAGAGGGCGTACACCGCGAGCGCCGTGTTTCCGGCGCCGCCGCGCAACTGACCATAGGTCTTTGACCGCCACGCGCCGTCGCTCGCCTGCTGACTGAGCAGCCACGCGATGCCGCGCGGCAAGGCGCTCTCCGTGGCACAGGCTTCCAGCCTGTGTAGCGATCCAGACTTGACCACTGCAACGCAAAGAAGCGCCGCAGCGATCACGCGGGACGAGCGCGCTACTGATTCGAAATGGCGAGGCAAAGGTTCGGCGCCTGCAGGGTCATGAGGGCGGCCGCCGTGCAGAACGTGCGGCTATGAATGCAGTGATGCCCGGTCCAACTGCCGTCGGCGTTTTGCACTTCGATCAGGCGATCGGCGACGACCGGATACCACTCCTTGCCCAACCCCTCGGGATCGTGCATCAGGCATTCCGTGACGAGAAAGAACGCCAGGTACTCTTCGCCTCCCGCTTCGACGAACGGACGGCGGTCGGTCTTGGCCAGCTTCAGCGTGTGCTGCAGGCAATCCTGAAACACCGGATCTTCCCGGTAGTTCATGGAATACAACACACGAATGCTCGAGGCCTTCTTGTAGAAGTCGTGCATCCAGCCTTCGCGCCGGTTTTGTTCCTTCCGCAGCAGCTTGAGCAGCGCCTCGCCGACGCGGTTGGCCGACGCGCTCACCTGCATGCCGCCCGAGCTCGACGAGCGGAGGCTTTCCCAGCCGAGGACCGTTCCTAGCACCGGGGCCCAGCTATCGCTTCCCCACATGCCGTCGTCGCGCTGTGCTTCGCAAATATCGTTGACCAGCTTTTCGAGCGTCTGCCGCACGTCGTCTTCGGCGTCGCCGCTCTCGCCCAAAATCTCGCTCAGGAACAGCGCGGCCAAAAACCGATCGGCGTAGGCGCCGATCTTGCGGCGAATGTTGGTCGACTCTTGCCGCTCCTGGTCTGCCGGCGGCAACCGCTTCGACATCGTCAGCACGGCCTCGAGCACCCGCGACACTTCTTTCGAGTGTTCGCCGCCGTGGGGCGTGCTGCCGTGAGCCAGCAGGGCCAGGCCGGTCATGGCGGTGCAGCTAAGATCGGGTGCATGACCGATGTCGGGGCCGACCATGCCGTTGGCGCGAATGCCAGACTTGAGCCAGCGAATGCCATGCTCGATCGAGCGTTGCCGCAGCGGCGTGATCTCGGCCGGCTCGTCGGTCTTGGGGGCCGGGCTCGGCGGAGTCGTTTGGGCCGCGGTCCAGGCAACGGGTGCGACTAGGCATCCGGCCGCGAGCAGGACAGCGAGTAAGCTGCGAGTGTTCGGCATGAAAAGGCCCGCGCTCCGCACGAAGAGGTCCTAGATGCTGGCCGCCGGAGGTCCGTTTCGCGACGGCGTTTACCACCTAATAGTATGTGCTCTGGGGCAAGGATTAGTTCAAGCTGGCGGTTTTTTCGGCAGGCCGGTGGTTTTGTAGCCCTGGCTGGCGGGGCACACAGGCTGGAAGCCTGTGCCACTCTGCCTTACACAGGCTGGAAGCCTGTGCCGCTAAGGGAAGCTAACCTCCTCGTGGCACAGGCTTCCAGCCTGTGTGATTTATCTTCCCACCAACCCTCCCACTCCGCCAGCAATCAGAGTGGCAACGTCCCCTAGCGTTTGTGGCAGGGCCAGGCCGCCCTGGGACGCCAGGTACCGCGGGGACCATTCCGGGTGGAACTTCTCCTTGTACTGCCGCAGCCCCTGGAAGTTATAGAAATGCTCCCCGTGCCGGTAGAGCACGTCGGCTAGCCGATTCCAAACCGGGGAGAGCGGCCCCGCTTCGAGCCCGGCCAGGGGGGCCATGCCCATGCTGAACCAGCGAAAGCCCTGGGCTTGTCCCCACAGCATGAGCTCGACAAACAGAGTGTCCATGATGCCGTTCGGTGCGTCGGTGCGGTGCCGCATGAGGTCGATGGAAAGCTCCTGCCGGTCGGCGCCGGCGAGCACGTTGGCGAAGGCCACGATCTGCCCCTCACGCCGCACGAGCGCCAGCGGACAGCGGGACAGATACTCCTCTTTGAAGAATCCCAGCGAAAAGCTCTTCTCGCGCGTGTGCTTGGTCTCGAGCCAAGCGTCGGAGATCGCCTTAAGCTCCGGCAGCAGGGCCGCGGTCTGCTCGGCAGGCGACACTTCGAACGTGCAGTCCGACTTCTGAAAGTGATTGTGGACCGACCGCAGCGTGCGGTGCGCTGAACCTTCGAGCGTGAAGTCTGGCAGCGATACGCGTCCTTCCTCGCCGAGCTTCTGCAGCGAGAAGCCCTGCTCGAGGTAGACCGGCAACAGATCGACGCCCACCTGGTAGAGCGCCGGGCGGCCGGCGAAGCGGTCGCACAGCTCGCGGAATCGCCACACGAGTTCGGCCGCGCGCTCGGGTGGCCCCACGGGGTCTCCAAACGCCACCCACGTTTTGCCCTGCACGGCATACATGAGGAAGGCGTCGCCGGCGTCGTGGAACAGGAGCCGTTTGTCGCCGAGTCGCGCGAGCTGCGCCGTGGGGCGCTTCGAGCAAGCGATGATCGGCTCCGCGCGAGCCAAGTCATGGGCTGACGGCACGGCTCCCGGCGCAACGCGTGGCCGTAGCAGCCGCACGACGCCCACCAGCACCAGCAGCCCGGCCACGCCCACACTCGCGCGGAGGAACCGCGGCGCATCGCCATGAAAGGCGAACTGCCACCACAGGCTGTCTTGATACTCTTGATGCTTGAAGGCGAAGAAGCCCAGCCAGACCGACGCGCCGACCACGACGAGCGTGGCCGCGGTCCAGACCGGGCTGATCGGGTCGCGGAGCAAGCCGCCATGCCGATAGAAATGTCGGCGCATCGGCAACAGCACGAGGAACATGCCGGCCAGTAGCGCGGCCTCTTCGTAGTCGGCGCCTTTGAGTAGGCAAAACGCCGATCCTGTCGCCAGTAACGCCAGCGACAGGTAGTAGGCGGTATCGATTCGCCGGTAGATGCCGTGGCCGAGCACGAGCAATCCCGCGCCGGCCAAGCTCGCCAGAAAGTGCGAGAGCTCAACAACCGGGAGCGGCACGAACTTGGCCAGCCACGCCATCCGGCCGTGCTCAGGCGGAGTGGCGCCGCTAAACAGCAATGCGGCGCCCGAGATGAGCATCAGCAGCGCGAAGAGCCGCGGCACTACGGCCGGGGCCCATTGGCCCGCCCCGGCGAACACCGGGGCCAGCGTTTCTCGCTGGCGGAAGGCTTCATGCGCTGCGAAGAACGCGGCGGCCACGCCGAGCGGCGCGAGATAGTAAATCGCGCGAAAGGCCAACAGCGACGCGAGCACTGCGTCGGGCTCAGGCGGGTTGAGCAGCCAGAGGATCGTTAACTCGAGCACGCCGAGGCCACCCGGCACGTGCGAGAGGACCGTGGCCACGATCGCCACCAGAAAGATCTCGACGAAGTGCGGGTAGCTCACATTGACTCCGGCCGGGAGCAGCATGTAGAGCACGCCGGCGGCCGTGGCGAAGTCGGCCGCCGCCACGGCAATTTGCCCGAGCGCGAGCGGCGTGGAAGGCAACTCCAAGCTCCAGCCGCGGAAAGTGATCGGCTTGCGCCACAGCGCGGTCGCCGCGAGGTACACGGCCATCAGACCGAGCAGTAGCCCGCCGAGCGGCCGCAGGCTCACCCAAGCGAGATTTAGCTTGGGCGGGAGCGGCAACGGGTGAATGAGGAACGCGACGCCGGCCAGCGTGAAGAAGCCCGTGGTGAAGGTGAGCCCCAGCATGGCCAGGATCTTTACGATCTCGACCGTTGATAGGCCGAAACCGGCATAGAAGCGGTAGCGGACCGTGGAGCCCCCGAGCAGGGCGCCAAAGTTGTTGCTACTCGCGTAGCTAACGAACGACGTGAGCGCGACTTGCCAGGCAGGCAGCGGATGCCGCACATAGCGCAGGCCCAAGAAGTCGTAGCCCATCAGGATCAGGTAGCTCAGGCACGTCAGCCCGGCCGCGGCGATGAACTGAAACGCGGTGAGCTGCGACAGGCTCTCCCGCACGTCGCTGAGCTTGTAGTGCTTCAGTTCATGGTGCAGCAGCCACAGCGCGCCGGCGAACACCGTGACGCTGACCAGCGCCCCCAATAGGTGCGACGACACATGCAAGCGACCTGCCCGCGAGTTTCGTTTCGAGGCGTGCATCATGCAGAGAGCCGAGGGGACGTTAAGACCGATTGGGCCGTTTTTTAGTGTGGAACGGACCCGCAAGTCTACGCCGGAAACCGGCCCATTAGCCCCCCGTCAATGACGGGGGGGAAACGCGGACGTTGGGCCGAAAGCGCACAGGAGTACCACTCACCGACGACTGGCGCGCGTTGCCGATGGATGCCACGAAGCGCAATGGTCGCCGACGTTCGGCTGGGCCGCGGTCCCTCTCCCCCCGGCGACTCGCCGGGGGCTAATACGAGCGCGTTTCGCTACTTGGCGAAGCGCCCGAGCACCTCGAGCCGATACCCCAGTACCTCGAAGCCCTCTTGCGACAGACGGGCGACGAGTTCCGGGTCGAGCTTGGCCAGAAGATGGCCGTCGTAGGGGACGTGCAGATCGCGGATCTCGCCCGTGCGTACGTCGCGGAGATGATAGTGATCTTCGGCGCGGCAATCGTAACGGGCCGAGCCGTCGGCGTTGCTGAGCTTCGTCGCCAGACCCGCTTCGACCAAGGCCTCGAGCGCCTTATACACGGTCGCCAGGCTGACATGCGGAATCGCTTGCCGCACCGCCTGATAGACGTCGTCGGCCGTGGGGTGGCAGTCGACCTGCTCCAGATACGAGTAGACCGCCGCGCGCTGACTCGTGAACCGGCTGCCGGCCTCAACGAGCGCAGCACGAACGCGCGCCTCGTCCGCAGGGGCGAGAGCGAGAGCCGGATTACGGAGTGGTGCGGCTTCAGCCATTACGACAACTATAGCGCCGATCGCTTGGCCGGTCAAACAAACGCATGGGAGAGAA